>Ga0164315_10000611_pt1 | contig 25342 bp, 29 predicted proteins | sample GuaBasSedimGuay6_FD_113737 | JGI IMG/M metagenome (GOLD analysis project Ga0164315, IMG submission 113737) | Subseafloor sediment microbial communities from Guaymas Basin, Gulf of California, Mexico - Guay6, Core 4569-2, 0-3 cm | ecosystem: Environmental > Aquatic > Marine > Hydrothermal vents... | reverse complement strand
TTTTACAATCATCACCTTTCCACTATTGCCATTTTTTTATTATACCAATTCATAAAGGCAGAGGTTGATAAGCTGAATATAAGATATACAATCATGATTAACATAACTCCCTCAATTGCCTGTCCTGTCTGATTTATTGCTGTTCCGGCAACCGAAACAAAATCAGGATATCCTATGGCTACAGCAAGAGAGCTGTTTTTTGTTAAATTCAGCATCTGGCTTGTTAAAGGAGGGATAATAACCCTTAATGCCTGTGGCAGAATAATTAGATTTAAAAGCTGCCCTGGTTTTAAACCAATAGCCATTGCAGCTTCAGTCTGACCTTTATTGACCGATTGAATACCGGCTCTTACAACTTCAGCCACAAATGCTGCCGTATATAAAACAAGCCCTAAAAGAAGTGCTGCAAATTCAGGACTAATGGTCAACCCGCCCCTGAAATTAAATCCTTTTAATACCGGAATACTCATATCAGTTGGGGCTCCGCCAAACAACCAGCACACAAAGGGAAATCCAAGTACCAAACTTATGGAAGTCAAAAAAACAGGGAATGTCTTACCCGTAAAATCCTGTCTTTTTTTAGCCCATTTTTTTATGAAAAAAATAACAATAACTGCAATGATTACAGCAATTGCCATATATTTATAAACAGGATGATTTTGTGGAATCCCAAAGATTAATCCTCTGTTACATAAAAACAAGCCATTGAATGGACTTAAAGCAGCTCTTGGAGACGGCAGCATTTCATAAAAGAAAGCATACCAGAAAAAAAGTTGCAATAAGACCGGTATGTCCTGAAACAATTCAATATAGCCTGCCGCACATTTATTAATCAGCCAGTTTTTAGATAATCTGGCCACACCAAGAAATGTTCCGAGAATTACAGTGAGAATGACACCGATAAATGATACCAGCAGGGTATTTAAAAAACCGACCAAAAGGGCTCTGGCATATCTGTCTGCTGCTGAATATTCAACTAAGGATTCTCCGATTTCAAAAGCAGCCTCGTTATTCAGGAATCCAAACCCTGTGGCAATGGATTGCCTTTCCAGATTGGCCATTGTATTGGAAACCAGGTACCATGCAACAAAAACAAATAAACAAGCCGCACCAATCTGATAGATTACTGATCGTTTATCAGGATCATACCAGAACGATATGGATTCAGAATTTTTATTATTAATGGCTTTATTCATTATATTATTTACAAATACTCTTAAAAGAAAATTATGGTGCAATTTTCATTGCACCATAATTAAATGCAAAGTCGTGGTTTACTTGAATGGAGGAGAATACATCAAACCGCCATCAGTCCAAAGTGCATTAAGCCCTCTTTCGATTCCAAGCTGAGTATTAACACCCACATTTCTTTCAAAAATTTCGCCATAATTACCCACCATTTTAATGATTTTGTAAGCAAAATCTTCATCAAGACCAAGCGCTTTTCCATTCCCCTTTGTAACGCCTAAAAACCTTTTTATTTTTGGGTTATTACTCTTTAACATTTCATCAACATTTTTAGATGTAATTCCAAATTCTTCAGCATTTATTAGAGCAAGTACAGAATAATTAACAATATCTTTCCACTTGTTATCTCCGTGTCTTACCGCAGGAGCCAAAGGTTCTTTTGAAATGATTTCAGGGAGAATCATGTAATCATCAGGATTAGGCGCAACCGCCCGCTGTCCTGCAAGCTGAGATGCATCTGATGTTAAACAATCGCATCTGCCTGCAAAAAAAGCCTTGTTAAGTTCAGCAGTATTTTCAATAACAACCGGATTCATTTTCATGCCATTTGTTCTAAAATAATCAGCAACGTTCAATTCAGTCGTTGTTCCGGGAAGGACACATACTGTTGCACCATCAAGTTCTTTGGCACTTTTTACGCCCAGTTTTTTTGGAATAAGAAATCCCTGACCGTCATAGTAATTTACCACGCAGAAATCAAGACCAAGAGCTGTGTCCCGGCTTAATGTCTGTGTACAGTTTCTAAAAAGCATGTCAATCTCACCTGACTGCAATGCTGTGAATCTTGTTTTTGCTGTCAAAGGAGTGAATTTTAATTTGTCAGGACTGCCAAATACTGCAATAGAAACTGCTTTTGCACAATCAACATCAAGGCCTTTCCAGACACCTTTATCATCGGCTTTTCCAAAACCAAAAACACTGCCGTTGACTCCAACCTGAATGAACCCCTTTGCTTTAACATCTTCAAGCGTCCCAGCCATAGTTAACGTGGACATAGCAAGAACGGTGATGCAAACAGCTAATACTTTTAATAACTTCATAGAACCTCCCCTTCATCTACCTAAAATTAATTAATTTAGAATAATTCATTAAAAATTATCCATACGTTTGTATTACTTGAACCTTTAGAACCTTAGAGACTATTAGCACATCAGCAATATTTATCAAGAAGTTTCTTTCATTGTAAAAACAGATCATAGCGGGTAGTATTTTTTTCTTGCATGCTTATTGTTTTTAAAGGGATTTTTAGCAGGGAGTAAATATGGAAATAAACAATGTCAAAAAAATAACAGACTGCAAGTATTTGAATCTTTTTTCAATCAATTATAAAGATCGGCTCAATTGTGAAAAAGAATGGATTTTTGCATCACGCTCAAAACAATTAAATCCCCTTGAAAAAGAGGATGTCAAGCCGGATGCTGTTGTCATTGTCCCGTTTTATAAACAGGAGGACAAACTCGTTATAATAAAAGAATTCAGACTTGCCTTAGGGGGGTATCAATACGGATTCCCGGCAGGTCTGCTGGATATTGGTGAGACGGTTGAGCACGCAGGGGAAAGGGAACTTTTTGAAGAAACCGGCTTGACTGTTACAAAGGTGTTGAAAAAAAGTCCTGCTATTTTTTCATCTTCCGGTATGACCGATGAATCCATCAGCCTGTTGTTTGTTGAATGCAAGGGGCAGCCCACAAATAGCTTTAATGAAGCATCCGAGGATATAGAAGTTATGATGTTATCCAGGGAACAAGCCTCAAATATTCTTTTTAACGATCAGATCAAGTTTGATGTGAAATCCTGGATGATTCTGGCCACCTTTGCTTCCCAGGGAGTCATCTAAGTGTTTTCTAATTTTTTATATTTTCTTATTGCTTTGGTCATATATACAACTTCTGAGCTGTTTGAGACGGGTAAGCACTTTGATAATAGTGTTATTTTTAGCAGTTTTATATTAAGTGCCCTGTTTGTTTTTATTTGCCATTTCTCATTTAAAAGACTTGCAAAAAAGGCAATTGAAACTCCATACGGGAATATTGATCATTTAATTAATATTTATATATCCCGTCTGTCTGTGATTGCTTTGGTGATTTTTGCCGTAAATATTTACGGGTTTAAATTAAACCTTTTATTTTCAGGAATAAAAATATTTGAGGCTGTCCCAACTCTTGAAGCCATTATTTTTTTAGGATTGTTTCTTTTATACCTGATCATTATCTGGAATGCAGTATATGGTGTGCAAAAGCAATATTTTGCAGGAAAAATATCTAAAAAAGACTTTATCCTATCCAATGTTTCTTTTTCTTTACCAGCACTTTTGCCCTGGTTCTTCCTGTCAATAGTCGCTGATATCCTGGGGCTTTTGCCCTGGCAGCCGGTTAGACAATTATTAAAAACCCCTGCAGGAGAAATTGGATATATCGCCCTGTTCCTTGTTGCCATATCCATTTTTGGGCCCGTGTTAATCAAAAAACTCTGGAATTGCAAACCTCTGGAGCCTGGATTGTCAAGAACCAGGATTGAGAGTGTTTGCAAAAAAGCCGGATTAAAATATTCAAATATTTTAAAATGGGAGTTGTTTGGCGGAACCATGATCACAGCCGGTGTTATGGGACTTGTTGGAAGATTCAGGTATATTCTTGTCACACCCGCCTTGCTCAATTCATTGAATGAGGATGAATTAGACGCAGTTATGCTGCATGAAATTGGTCATGTTCAAAAATATCATATGTTATTTTATCTTTTCTTTTTTGCAGGGTTTATCGCCTGCAATTTTGTTTTTTTTGAACCCGTTATGCTGCTATTGTATATAATCGAACCGGTGTATACACTGTTTGAGATCGTCGGTGTTGATAAAAATACAGCTCACCCGATATTAATTTCTGCCACACTTATTGGATTTTTTATTCTCTATTTCAGGTTTGTATTCGGGTTCTTTATGAGAAATTTTGAACGTCAGGCAGATCTCCATGTTTATGGTTTTAGCAATGATGCCTCCGCACTTATTTCAACATTTTACAAGATTGCATCTTTTTCCAGACAATCAATTGAAAAGCCCAACTGGCACCATTACAGCATCGGTCAAAGAGTAAGGTTCCTGGAAAAATGTCAAACAACCCCATCTTTGATACAGGGCCATCATTTAAAGATCAAAAAATTGATCATCGGATATTTTGTCCTGGTAATGATACTTTTTAGTTTTGGCTATTCCATAAATTTTGGTATGGCCAAGGATGCCTTTGGCAATTTTATAGCAGAAAATATCCTTTTCCAACAATTGGATGTTGATCCTGAAAATTCAGACCTGTATGCGGTTGTCGGTGATTATTATTATAACAGGGAAAATTATGAAAAAGCCATTGATTCATATGAAAATGTTTTGAGGGTGGATTCTGAAAATGTCCATTCATTAAATAATCTGTCCTGGCTTTTTTCCACATGCCCAAAACAAGAGTACAGGAACAGGAAAAAAGCTTTGGAATATGCTGAAAGGGCTTTGGAGCAAAAAAGGGAAGCCTTTGTCTTAGATACCTATGCCCAGGCTCTTTTTGTGAATAATGATATTCAAAATGCTGTAAATGCTGCAAAAGAGGCTTTGAGCCGTTCGAAAGACAAAAAAGAATATTATAAAAGTCAATTACTGCGGTTTGAAAAAAGTTTAAGACCCTGAAGTTTTAAATGCCAATGGGCAAAAATGCCATCCCCACTATTTGGGCTGTTTTTTTTATGATTCGGCCAGTTCTGTCGGACACGATTAATGCCATGGTATCCTGAAGAGAAATCAGTTTTCCAAAAATGCGTTCATAACTTAAATTTTTTATTTCACCTTCCAAATTGTTGGTGAGGATGAACAACTTGTCGTCAGCCTTTTTTCTTGTATTCAGCCGCCATACAAAGATTTCAATATTTCTGGCACTGTTGTACAGGTTTTGAGCATTTAGATAATCCAGCATGAAGAGTTCACATTTGCTGTTATATGATTTATGGATCATTGTGTATAACCCGACCATCAGTGCAAAGACGCGATCTCCATTAAATTCGGGTTCAAATCCAAGCAAAATAGCATCCGAACTTTCTTTGAACTCAAGTTCTTTATATTTTTTAACAACCGGACATATAAAGATTTGGTTTAGACGGGAGTCAATAGTTTGACCTTGAACTTTTTGCAATTCGTATGGATTTTTTTTATAAAGTTTTACAGTCAGGGATTTTAAAAGGGAAACCACCTGATGCATATGAATCTCAGAGACATCATCAATGTCGGTTTTGGCAAGATCTTCAATATGGAATTCAGAAGATGTGCTGCATCCTGACAATAGGAAAATACAAAGGAAAGTAAAAAAAAATTTGGAAATAATAATTTCCTTTTCTGATGCCCCTCCCAAAAAAATAAAATTATTACGCATAATTAGAAGGGGGGATGAAGTTACATTATTTTTCTATTCTTATATTCTTGAATACCCTGATGCATTGTCTTAACTGCTAGCTGGATACAATGATGCTTTTTTACCGGAATATTTTCTAGAACCTTAAAAACATCTCCGTCATTCACTTTTAATGCTTCATCAATCGTTTTACCCTTTACCAGATCAACAGCAGCCATGGCCGCAGAAATTGCCCCGGCGCAACCGGTGATTTCATACCGGACGTCATTGATAAGGTTATCATCAACTTTAATGTAGACTTTCATGATATCTCCACAGGTTCCAACTTTTTGGGACACCTGGTCAGCATTTTCAATATAACCCATATATTTTTTTTCAAGATAATAATTGATCGCCGGATCAGCATATCCTGCCTCTGACAGCATTTTACGTTCCGCATCAGATGTTGTAATTTCTGTAATCACTGCGTATTCCTTCATTTCACCCTGATCCAAAAAAGAATATTTTACCGGGCATGCTAATAAAATATTTTGTACTTAAAAATTGATACACGTGCTCTAAGATAATTAATTTCTTTTTTATGTCAAGCTAAATGGATAAAACATATTATTATAAACCCAATTTTTATCTTGACATGAATTTTTGATTTATTCATTCTTAATTGATATTTTTAAAAAAAGGAGAAGCAATTGAGAAATAAAGACATCACAGGAAAAGACGTGAAAGCCAGGATAATTCGGCTAAGACTTGTTGACGGTACCCAGGTAAATGGTCAGATCAATATCAATCGTGAACAGGACTATGACAGGCTCAGCGACCTTATAGCAAATGATCGCGACCCTTTTTTGATTTTGTATAATGTTATGGTCCACCACGGGACTATTGATAATCCCATCAGACACAAAACACTTTTTATTAATAAGGATCATATCCTCTGGGCTGAACCGGATGAGGATCAAAAATAAAAAATAAGATAGAAATGTTTATAAGTGCTTGTATATTTAAATAATAAATAGTAGTTTAAGTTATTAGAAACTGTGATATTCTAATGATAAGTTTTCCTGGGTTGATTTCCCAAGAGATGCAACGATTATAAGTAAGACTTGTAGTGGCTCATATTATATTTTCTTCTACCCTCTGACAGCTAAAAAGGAGAACAGGTTATGAAAGAGTTGATTACGTACATTGCTCGAGCACTGGTTGATAATTCGGATGCAGTCGAAGTTCAGGAAATTAAGGCTCAGCAAACCCTTGTACTGGAATTACGGGTTGCAAAAGAAGATCTTGGGAAGGTCATTGGTAAAAAAGGCAGAACAGCCCAGGCTATGCGGACTATTTTATCTTGCGCATCTGCAAAGGAACAAAAAAGAGTCATCCTGGAAATTGTAGAGTGATTTCGAATAAGCAATAAAGAGGTATCACTTTTCAAAAGCTCCATTTTCCAAAGCTGAAATTTTTTTCCCGGCTGGAAGTTTCTTGATCTGGTACTCAAGTTTGAATGCTTTGCTTTTTGTAAGACCATTCCCCACGGCAACTAATTGTACGGGTAGTCTGGATCTTGTATATTTTGAAGCTGTGCCGTCATTATGTTTTGACAAACGGTTTTCAATATTTTTGGTAACACCGCAATACAAAGAGCCATCAGCACATTTCAATAGGTAGACCTGCCAATCTTTGTTGCTATGCAAATGAACGGCTGAAAAGCGCCTCAATGGCTTTTTCGCCCTCCTTCGAAAGGTTTCTGGTCCCTGTTCCACAAAAGGTTTTATGTAAAATTACAGGTTCATCTTCCTTCCATTCATTTTTTCCCCATGTATACCATTTGTTTTCGCCTTGATCAAAAACACTTACCGGCCTGTTGAAAAATTTGGCAAGTTCAACACCCCAGCCAGTTCCGCCTTTAACTGTTTTATCAGACTGAATCCAACCGATTGCAAATACCTGATATCCCTTATTAACCATATGGAAAATAAGTTGAAAAACTTTTCTGATTTTATCTACTTGTGCATATCTCCTGCCCATTCTCGCAGAGACTATCTCCATACTGATATTACCTTTTTTCAATTCCTCATCACTCAGCAGAGTGATGTTTTTTCCCCTTGAACATTTATGCCCGTCAAATGAGAAATTTATCTCATTGATTCCATATTTTTCAGCGTACTCCCCAAAGGTTTCTTCCGCACCTTTAAGCCCACCACTGTAAATACTGTACTCTGTATTACTCATCATTGTTTTTCTCCTTTTTTATGTCTGATACAATTTTAATTTTTTTGAAAGAACGGAACTAAATATGCGAATTTGATTTTTTTTGCAATAGTTTTTTTTGTTTGAGAGCAAATAATGTACCTTCTCAATATTAAACTCCTCTTTTTGAAATAAAATACTGAATTTTAATTTTAGTGTTATTCCCCGCTTTAAGTGAGGCCGGGTTGAGAACCAGACCGACAGAGATAACTCCGGATTCAGTGAGCCTGGCCAATGATATTGGTTCAGTAAAAATTGTAGAAATGTCTTTCAGTACAAGGCCTCCACCGGTTATCAGAATAGTTTGGGGAGTAACCTTTGCCTCTTTCATGATCAGTCCTTTTGGCAATTCGCCTATCCAGTACGGCTGGACGGGAAGTTCTTTTTCCATCAGGGTGTCCAGAGTGATATCAAGCTCGGAAGGGTCGATTTTCTTTAACTGGATTCCTGGTGGAAGCAATATGTTTTCCCTTGTAATGGACAGTTTGTTAATGCCGACCACAGATTGGGACAAATTAAGTTTGATATTGATCTGTTCAGGTTTGATAGATTTGATTAGCGGCCTTGCTCCACTGATTAAAAGTTTAACATTAGAAGCAGAAGAAGATATGATTTCCATTTTTTGATCCGGGTTTATAAATTCTACAGGGATCTCATATGTGGCCAGAGTTTCCATTCCTTTCGAAAAGTTGAGCCATATCCCTGTGATGCAAAAGAGACTGAGCAAAGCCACTGTAACAAGTTCTATCGTTTGATAGCGGAGTCCTTTTTTTGCTGAATCATCCCCTGCATGTTTTTGAAGTAATTTTTCAAGTGCTAAACGGCTATGGATATTGTAGGTGTGATTCTCTTTAAACAAGGAGACTTCGCCCCGTTCTTCTGAAACAACGATAACCAGAGCATCTGTGAGTTCTGTTAATCCTGCTGCTGCCCTGTGGCGGGTTCCGAAAAAAGAAGGCAGATCCTTATTTTTAGACAAAGGAAGTATTACTCCAGTACTGGTGATTTGATCCCCCTGTATGACTGTAGCGCCATCGTGTACTGGATTGTCGGGCCAGAAAATACTCACAAGTATTTCTTGTGACAATATGCCCTTTAAAGAAATACCTCCCTGGACAACGCTGGCAAGACCCTGCTTTAAGGGCAGCACTATCAAAGCCCCGATTTTTTTTTCAGCAAGTTCATAGACACTTTCGACAATGATATTCAGAGGTGTATGGAATTGATACTGGGGTATTCCCCATAAAAATGATTTCAGATTGTTGGTCTGCAGAACGCTGGAGATTTCATTTCTGAAAACAATGATGATGATTAAAGCCACCACGGTAATAACGCCCTGCATTGCCCAGTTCGTTATGATCAGGCCAAGAGGGATTGCCGCCTGACTGGCAATCCAGAGAGCACAAGTGACCAACAGCACACGGATAACATTGGTTCCCCTGAAAAGTACATAAAGTCGAAAAAAAATATAGCTGTTTAACAGAATATCCAGTGCGTCCTGCCATCGAAACCCGGAGAATAAATAAAAAGGGTGTTCCATTGTTAATTAATCTACCATGCTGAATCTTAAGGTTCGCAACCGGGTATCATCGGCATCCCATATCTCGACGCGCCAAGGTCCCTTATCTGCTTCCCGGATTTGTATTCTGCTGAAAGAGGACCATTTAGGAGGAGAAAGTGTGAGCTTCATGGTGAAAACCAGTTTGTCCTTTTTAAACCATTTGTGAAGAATATAGGTTTTTTTTAAAACTGGATCAAAATTTGAAAAACAGAAAATCTCCCCCTGGGATATTGAAAAGGCCACAGCCGGGTTCAGTGGTTGATAATTTTCAATGGATTCACACATGACAGCCTGCACAAGCACCATTTTAGTGTTTGGCTGTTCGGAATAGACATTTGCAGTAGAAATTAACAATATCACTACAGTAAAAAAGAGTGTGTTTATTATTTTGCCTGGAAAAATTATTTTCATGCTTTCCACTATAGCGGACACACCATTTTTTTCAAGACAAAAACCATGAAGCAGCAATAACTGTGTAGAATAATAAATATTTTGGGTTTAGTTCACTCGTGATATTATCTTTTGCCCTGAATGAGATTTTTATATTTATCTGGAGACAGGATTTGATAAACTCCTGTGGCTATTGTACATACGACACCTTCAATGTCTGAAAGAGTTGCCTGCATTTTTAATTTGGAACCTTGCCTTGACGTCACTCGACACGTAATATTTATTTTTTCTCCACAAATGTATGTCGGGTGTAAAAATTTAATATTAAGATCAGATGTAACGGCCATTTCCTGTGTAACAATATAGCTGTTCCATCCCATTATTTCATCAAGAAGGCCCATTTGAATAGCCCCGTGAAGTATGTTGCCCTGGCCAATAAAATGTTGAGCGGGCAAATAGTCAGTATATGTTTCTTTTTTTTCTTTATCCCAGAAAAATTTAAGCTTCAGTCCTGATTGATTGGCGCTTCCACAAAAGAAGCAATTATTGTCAGAAAAGGGATTTTGTATTTCTTTTTTCATGGTGCCTGCTTTCATACTTTTAAGATATTTTAAATTCCATATATACATCTGCAGTTTCATAATCTGTGTCATCTGGCACAGGGGCATACTCAAATCCAAGTGATTCATACAAACGAACAGCAGTAGACAATTTTGAATTAGAAACAAGATTGACTGTCCTTGCTCCCATGTCTTTAGCCTGTTTGATGGATTCAATCGCAAGTTTTCTCCCGATCCCTTTTCCTTGAGCTTCTTTTGAAACAGCAAGTTTAGCAAGTTCAACAACATTTTTATTTTTAACAATAATTGCACAGGTGCCAACAACTGTATCGTCTTCAATTGCCATCAATATTCTACCACCAGGGTCTATAATTGATTGAAGCGGGGTGTCGAGATGTTTTAAATCAGCTGGCTCAAAAAGTTTGTAGCTTTCGAGCCAGTCCATATTCAATCGTTTGAAGTCCCTGGCAAATCTTTCTTCAAATGGAATTATTTTCATGTCGAATCCTATGATTTAATCTTTATTGGCAAATAGATTTTTATAGTTATAAAAATTCTTACTGGAAATAAAGTGTTTTTAAATTTATTATAATAAAAATGAAAAATTTATTATAGAAGATTAACACAAGCAAAGGCAACCTATGACCCTCTATTCATATAAGAATTTGTGCCCCAAACTCCATCCATCTGTTTTTGTGGCACCCACTGCTCAAATCATTGGAGACGTAAATATCGGAAAACAATCCTCTGTCTGGTTTCAATCTGTCCTTCGTGGTGATCTGGATAAAATCAGTGTGGGCGAGAAGACAAATATACAAGATCTTTGTATGTGTCATGTTGATGAAAATAGGCCGTTAAAAATTGGAAACGGCGTTACCATAGGTCATAGAAGCATTATTCATGGATGCACAATTGAAGACAATTGCCTGATAGGAATGGGAGCAATCGTTATGAACCATGCGGTTATTGGGAAAGGATCTGTGATCGCTGCCGGTGCTGTTGTGTTGGAAAAAATTATTATCCCCCAATATTCTTTGGTAACCGGTTCACCCGGAAAAATTAAAAAAACTTATGAAAACCGGGAAGAAATAGAAAAAGCTATCAAAACCATGTCTGAAAGTTATATGCAGAGCGCACAAAGTTTTGGTTCAAATAAAATATTTTTTGAGATAAAAGAGATCTGGAATAAGCATACGCCACAAAAGAATTCGTGGACAAATCACAAAAAAATTTAAAGGTGCTGATCCTGAGGTTGAATAGGTTTGTTTATTGATAATTTTTCCTAATCGATTTCGCCCGTAATCCATCAAATTTTGAGATCATTATATCTTCTCTGGATGACAAGGTTTCTTTGATGATTTCAAAAAGACTTCTATTGTTATTGGAGGGGATGCTGCCAATGCAGCTTTAAAACCCGCACAGGGCTTTGATCATTATTTCCCTCAGCCGAAAACCGGGCCACAAGATTTTTTAGTGGTCACTTTTTTTTTAGGATTAGGATGTTCCTTGAAATAAAGTTTGTCCTTGGCAAGATGACATTTTTTATATTTTATTCCACTGCTACACCAGCAGGGATCATTTTTTCGTGGTAATATTGCAGGAGATACCTGCTCTTTGTTATTAAAAAGCCGACTGAGCCAACCCATATAGAATGCTCCTATCTTTGAAAAATTCACAATATTTATACTAACAATAAGTTGATCATTGATTTTGTAAAGGATTAATGATCAAATTGGATTCAAATTCTTTTTTAATTTTAGGCCGGATAATTATGAATAATGTGATTGCCAATAACCAAAACAGATTTGTTCCTTATTTACCAGAAATAATCAAATCTATCTTAATTGTTATAGTAATTTGTTGTATTTTAGTTAAACCCGTTCGTGACATCAGCTTTGATAGTTACAGTTTAACAAGCGTTGATGAAAAATGTATGGAATACCTTGATCAAACATTGCTCAGGGTTACTATAGCCTATGGTTTGTGTAGAGCTACCAATGCTGCTGTTTCATTCCTTCAGGAAATTGATGTCGGATTTGAAGCTATCGGGACAATCACCTTGAATCCTTTTGAATTTTTAGATCCGTTAAATGATCTTGTGGAGAGGTTCTCATGGATTTTACTGGCAGCAATGGCATCAATTGGGATCCAGGAATTTCTTATAAGATTTATACCGGACTTAATTATCAATTTTGTGCTATTGCCGGGTTTGGTGATGTGGTTAACAGGGCTGTGGACGAACAAATATCTTAAGATGAATTTAGTAAGCATCGGCAGGCAATTTGTTTTATTAGTCGTTATTTTACGCTTTATTATTCCCACAGAAGTGGCCATTAATAATTGGATATATGAGTACCATTTAAAAAATAAATATGATCAATCGATAAATCATATACAAATAAAAGTTGAGGAGATAAAAGAGAAATCCCCTGTAGAGGAATTATTAATAGCGGATTCTGAAGAAGAACAAAATCAACAAAAGAACGGAACCTGGAGTAAAATAAAAAATAGTTTAGCTCAAACCCAAAATGCATTTATTGTGCTTGGAGATATGGGGTCAGAACTTAAGAAATTTAGAGATTGGCTAAAAACAAAAATTCCTGATTTATTTGATAACTTTATCTCATTAATAATTGTATTTATTATTAATACTATTTTTTTACCGATATTTACTTTATGGCTTATTATTTATTTGCTTAGAATAATAACAAATTCTCAGTTTGGCCACGAAATAGAAAAGAAATTCAAGGAAAAAATTTAATCCACGCACAAAAATTCTGCCATCGATTCAAAGTAAAAATCCTTAAGATTTTTACTTTGAATCGGACCGGGCGTAGCGCTACAATCAAGGTTTTTTGGTTTTGATTGAAACCCTTTTCGTTTTAGCCTTCCAAGCTTAAAAATTTTTTAGAGCTTAAAATGTTAATTATTCAAGTTTAAATGAGACTTTTAATTTGGTTCGGTAGCCAACGATCCTGTTATCCTCCAAACGCATATCCATCTGGATAACCTCCGCTACACGCATATCGCGAACAGAACCGTCAACAGCTGCAACAGCAGCCTTAGCAGCTTCTTCCCAGGAAGTTTCAGAAAATCCTACAACTTCAATTATTTTGTAAACGCTTTCTTCCATGACAATCTCCTTTCAAAGGTTAAAATTGATCTTAAAAATGAGCTTGGCACAATCTTAGACAAGTGTAAAAAAATCACACTTATTTATAATGATACAGATATCTGACCCGTTTGCATAGTTGTTTTTATAAAAGATTATTGATATTGCAAAATTGATAAAATTTCAATATTATAATCGACCAATCACAGCAGGGGAAAATAGCGATAACACCATATCGGTGTATGTGTGGAAAGTATTAAACGGGCAGGAGAAATCAGGTATGGATATTCTTGAAAAGGTTCGAAGCGATGGCCTTATTTTTGATGGTGCCATGGGATCAATACTTATCAGCAAAGGTATTACAGGCTCAGAAGCACCTGAACTGTGGAATTTAAAGCATCCTGATATCATTCTGGAAATACACCGGGCCTATTATGAAGCCGGTTCGGATGTGGCAAGTGCTAATACATATGGTGCCTGCGCCATAAAATTAAAAAAAATGGGTGTTACCCAGAGTGTGGAGGATGTGAACCGCAGTGGGGTCAGGATTGCAAGAAAAGCCTGTGGCAAAGGGCAGTATGTTGCAGGTGAGCTGGGCTCTCTTGGAGATATGCTTGAACCTGCGGGGCCTGTTTCATTTAATGATGCAGTGGATTGTTTTGCCCAGCAGGCAGGTATTCTTGAAGATGAAGGTGTGGATGTTTTCCTGATTGAAACAATTTTTGATATTAATATTGGGTTGGCAGCCATAAAAGCAGTTCGGTCTGTATCCAAAAAACCGATTTTTTGTTCTCTTACCTTTAAAAAAATGAAAAAAGGGTTTTTTACTATTTTTGGGAATAATCCCAAAGACAGTATGAAATCTTTGGTTAAGGCTGGTGCTTCAGCTGTTGGGGCCAATTGCTCAATGGGAAGTCAGACAATGATTGACCTGGCCCATGAAATTAGAAAGAGTGTGGATATTCCCGTCATCATTATGCCCAATGCCGGTATGCCGGAAACAGGGAAAGGCAACGCCGTTTTTTATCCCGAGGATGAAATCTTTTTTGCAGACAGTATCAGAAAAATCAGAGAACTTGGCGTGGAAATTGTTGGCGGCTGCTGTGGTACAACACCGAAATACATTAGCAAGATTAAAGAAGTCATTTAAAAACCAGCATCTTTTACTCTGCTTTTTTTCTTAATCCCCGGTACAATTTTTGGGTGATTTCTCCTCGTTTACCCGTGCCTATTATTTTGTCATCTATTGTTTTTATCCCCAGAATTTCAGTAAGTGTTCCGGTTAAAAAGGCTTCATCGGCCGAATAGATATCAGTCTTTAAGAGAAATTTTTCTTCAACTTTTATTCCCAGTTCTTTGGCAAGATCCTTTACTACCATTCTTGTTATTCCGGGAAGAATGTTTTTTGTCAAAGGATGGGTTATGAGGACTCCATTTTTAATAATAAAAAAATTAGAACTTGTTCCCTCTCTTATGATTCCATCCTTTGAGACAAAAATTGCATCAAAGGCCCCCTGGGCTTTTGCCTTCTGCTTTGCCATGGCATTGGGAAGAATCTGAACTGTCTTGATATCACAGTTCAGCCATCGTTCATCCTGCACTGTAATGATGTCTATTCCCTGCTCTCTCAGTTTGGAAGGGATCTCTTTAACGTTTTTTATGGTCATGATAACCTGGGTTTTTATATCTTCGTTCCAGGCATGATCCCTTGGAGCAACACCCCTTGAAATTTGGATATAAATTCCTGCTCTGGCAATTTGAGCCTTTTTAAAAAGTTCCAAAACAGCAGTTTCAATCATTTTTTTGTCGAGTGCTGGAAATGACAGGCCTTCCATGGAACGCTGCAGCCTGTCAAGGTGTTCTTTCATGCAAAACATTTTTCCATTGTAACTTGCTATGAATTCATAGACAGCATCTCCGAACTGATATCCCCTGTCCTCAATGGGCACAAGTGCTTCATTAAAGGGAAGGATTTTTCCATTTAGATAGGCTAATTCAGGCATGTTAAACTCCTTTAAAAAACTATAGATTGAAAATATAAAAAATCATTTTTCATTTTCTTCTGACTGGCGGATTAAAAATTTTGATATTTCATCTTTAGCTGTTTTTTCCATTTCTTTAAAAGACAGTGTCATCCCGATATCATAATTCTCAGGTCCAAACGCCTCTACCCTGACTATGGTGCCTATCAGAAAAACAGGAACAGAGTCTTTGGCTATTGAAATACTTACCTGTACCTTGGCACCAATTGACAGCGGTTCTTTGTTTTCAAAAAGAATACCGCCAACGGCTATATTTTTACTTGTTCCTGATAATGTGCGTGTGCGAGTGAAACCCAGATGCTTAACTTTTATCGGACGGTTGAATTTGATGCGTAAAAAACGGCGTTTATCTTCTTTGAAAAGAGAAATATTATTTTTCCCGGCACCTTTCGCTCTATAAAGTGCACTATCGGCCAGATTTAATAAATCTTCAACTTTCAGCGCATCTACAGGATAACCCGCTACTCCGCCGCTTACAGTTATTTGATGCGTTGTACCTTTTATTGTAATTGGTTTTTCTTGAATAGTTTTTCGTAATCTTTCAGAAAGTAAAAGAGCATTTATTTTATATGTACTGGGCATAAGGATAACAAACTCATCTCCTCCGAACCGGGCGATAATATCACTTGCCCTCATTTCCTGGCTGATCGTATGTGCAACATTTTTCAGGACAATATCACCGGAATGATGCCCGAAAGTATCGTTAATTCCCTTGAAATCATCAATGTCAAGAAACAGAACTGACAGGTCTGTGTTATGGCGCTTTGCTAAAGAGATGTGTTGACTCAAAGCATCGTGCATATAGGCTTTGTTGAAAAGTCCCGTAAGATCATCATGGGTGGAGTCTTTCATTATTTTTTCAAAGGCATTTATTCCAACAATTTTATAATTTTTCAAAGATTTTTCAAATGAGCTGAAATAGTCGCTGATGGTTGTCAGCAGACTTATTTTTCTGCCCAGAGTATTGGATATATTCTCCCGGTGTGAAATTATTTCAAGCCAGCATTTTTTGGCCTCTCCGGGTTCAAGATCAAGACTTGTCAGTGTCTGTATGATAACGGAATAAGTATCTTCTCCGTTGTCCCCTGCAAGGTGGTTGAGTTTACTTATAAAAATATCATCATCATATGTGTTTATGCTGCAATTTAAGACTGCCTCTTTGAGTGAACCCATGTTCCTCCTTGTTAAGTCTTTAAAATTTAATAAAATCTTTACTTTTATTGAAGTAGATTGTCAAGAAGTATGCAATACAGCCTGGCTGAATAAAATAGATTTCTTTTAAATATTAAGTTGACATTAAAAATTTTTAAAGATATTTCTTGTCATAATTCAATTTGTTTTTACAATGGCGTAAAAATAGATTTTTCCATGACAAAGGTGTCAATTCCGGGTTCACCCGGGGAGGATACCTTTTTTTATTTTCAGGAAATCATTTCAACGGGGAAATGTAAAAAACTAACAAGATCATGAAAAAGGAGATCAGATGATGGAAATGAGATTTTCAAAAGGAAATGATGCCCTGGGAACCAAAAATAGAGGGAATGTTTGTGAATCAAGTCTTTGCACATTATGCCGTGCAGATTGCAATGGAAAGTGTGAGACATGGCTGTCCAGCATGGTTGGAAGAAAATTATTATATCCGAGAAGTTATGGGCTGGTTACCGCGGGCGCAAACAATACCAACCATGTGGGGGTATCCTATAATTCCCTGAGAATTCAAGGGTATGCATATGGTTCTACCGGGCTTACACAAGGGTTGACTAATAGCCCGGACGACTGTGTTTTCCCAAATGTCAGCCTTGAAACCGAGTTTGGAAGCAAGATAAAGACAAAAATCCGTATGCCCATGATGACAGGAGCTTTGGGTTCAACTCTTATCGCAGAAAAATATTGGGATTCTTTTGCCATTGGCGGTGCATTGATTGGTATCCCTGTGGTGATTGGTGAGAATGTGGTGGGTGTGGACAAAAATTCTGAAATCGGTCCCCAGGAAGACAAAAAAGGCAAGATTGTTAAAGCACCCGAGCTTGACCGGAGAATAGAGACTTATCTGCGATATTTTGATGGATTCGGTGCCATTATTGTTCAGTTAAATGTTGAAGATACTAGAAATGGTGTGGCAGAATATGTTGTGGAAAAATATGGAAATAAGTGTATCATTGAATTAAAATGGGGGCAGGGTGCAAAAAATATCGGCGGGGAGATACAGGTCAGAAGTCTCGAATATGCCATGTTTTTAAAAGACCGGGGATATGTGGTTGATCCTGATCCGTCTCTGCCTGAAGTTCAGCAGGGATTTGAGCAGGGTGCCATCAAGTCTTTTGCCCGGCACAGCCGTCTGGGCGGTACCAATCTGGATACGGTCAGCGAGGTACAGAAAGATTTCATGGATTCTGTGGAATATCTTCGCAGTATCGGGTTTGAAAGGATTACTTTAAAAACAGGTTCTTACGGCATGGAAGAGCTGGCAATGGCCATTAAGTTTTCTACAGATGCAAATCTTGATTTATTAACAATTGACGGCTCCGGTGGAGGGACAGGCATGAGTCCATGGAATATGATGCAAAGCTGGGGTGTCCCCTCCATTAATCTTCATTCAAAAGCCCATGAATATGCCAGCATATTATCAGCAAAAGGGAAAAATGTTGTGGATATGTCCTTTGCCGGCGGTTTTGCCCTCGAAGATCATATTTTCAAAGCATTGGCATTGGGAGCTCCCTATACGAAACTGATTTGTATGGGAAGAGCCATAATGATCCCGGGATTCTTAGGCGCCAATATCGAGGGCGCCATAAATCCTGAGCAGCGGGCAGCAGTAAACGGCAATTGGAATGAATTACCGAAAACAGTTCTGGAAGTTGGTAAAACTGCGGATGAAATTTTTGTCGGGTATCATGATCTTGAGAAAAAACTGGGTAAAGAGGAAATGAAGAAAATTCCTTATGGTGCCATTGCATTCTATACATTGGCGGATAAACTGGGATGCGGCCTGCAGCAGCTCATGGCCGGGGCAAGAAAATTTTCTCTGAATCAAATCACCCGTCAGGAGATTTTTTCAGGTAATCGGGAAACAGCCGATGAAACTGGTATTGCATATGTATCTGATGTGAACAATGAAAGTGCAAAAAAGATATTGAATTCATAAAAAGGATATTTGTTTTAATATAAAAAGGGCCTTGTGTTTATTTGCAGGAGCCCTTTTTATAATTGGAAAACAGGCACCAGATAAGTCCCGCCACCTGAAGGCCTAAAATTGTTAGAAAGGCAGCCTGATACCCTGATGGATGATAATTTCCGTTTGCAGTTGTTTCCCACCGGTTAATGATGGCGCCAATGGCCCATTGCAAAATAAAAGCCATAATAAATACCAGAAGATTGATGCTGGTGGTCACCCTTCCGGACAGCGTTTTGGGAAAACTGTAAGTGAGTGCTGAATATGAGAGGATTCCCGAGGTTCCAAAAAACCCGAACAAACTCCATAATAAAATGGGCTGCCAGGAAATCTGAAATGCAATAAAGAATTGGATGCCAATAAAAATACTCATTCCGGTAACAGCAGTAAATAAAATGCTTACGTCTCTTTTTGCCAGTTTTTCAGCGATAAATCCAAGACAGATAAATCCCAAGATCATGGCAAGTGCTGCCCAGAACAGTACATTGGCGATTTGCGGCCTTGACATCCCGGCAATATCTCTTAACCAGGGGCCTGCCCAAAGTCCCTGTAGAGAAATAAATCCTGCCTGGGTCATTGTTGTCAAAGGGGCAATTCTCCAGAAATTTTGAGATTTAAAAACCTTTTTTATACCGTCAATCTGTACAGAAAAATTTTCCTGGTTTCCCTGTGACTTTTTTTCGGGAACGATGAAATAAACGCCAAACGCAATGCAAAAAGAGAAAAATGCCAATATAAGGAACAATCCTCTCCAATCGGTTATTTGGAGAACCCATTCAACCGGTGTGGTTGCAAACATGGCTCCCATGCCTCCCGCAGCCATTTGGAAACCGTTGATCCTTGGCCATAATTTTTCAGGGAACCAGATGACATAGGATTTGAAGGCAGCCATGAGACAGGCAGAAACCCCAAAACCGATAAATGCCCGCCCGATAATAACACCTGTGAGGGTATGGGATTTTGCAAAAATAAAGGCACCCAGCCCGGCAAAGACCAAAAGAAAAGATTCAACAACCCTTGGACCGAATCGATCAAGAAGAATCCCTAAAGGCAGCTGGGAAGATGCAAATGCAATAAAATAAGTGGAGGTTAAAAGTCCCAGCTGGGAGGGATTTATATGTAATTCAGCTACAAGATCAGGAGCAATGACCGCATTGACCACCCGGAACAGGTAAGACAGAAAATACCCAAAAGCAAACGGAATGAATATTCTTAAAGCCGATGGTGTAATATTGGGCATATAAAATTTACCTGGATTTTATGGTCTGGCCCGGCAAAGAAATGCCGGGCCAGACCATAGTATTATTTGTTAAAACTCTCTTTGCCAAGTTTTGATCAGTTATTAAATAGCACAAATAAATATCAACTTGAAGCAGAAGTCATCTTTTCAATGGTTTCCATTGCGATTCGGTATAATTTTTCATTAAATCGGGTCTTTAAAGCGTGATTCAGCGTTTCTTTGTTAATGGCTTTTCCTTTTTGTGCCATGATACCAAGGGAAGCCAGCGCCCAGTCCTGTTTTTTTATTTTCAGTTCCTTAAAGTCAATTTCAACAACTTCTGCGCTTGTTTCAGGAATGGTGACGCTCTTTTCTTTTAAGACAAAGGTGTCAGGTTTCAGGGTTGCAAATATTTTTTTTCTTCGCTGGACACCCTCATCACTCAGTGCCAGGACAATCGTTGGAGATTCAATGCCGGTATAGCCGATTTTTTCAGGAGAAATCAGGATCTCACTGACTGACTGTCCCCTGAGAACAGTGATATTATAATCATTTTTCATTGACACGTTCATACCCGCGCAAAGACCTGCGTAACAGACAATATCACCGGCGGTTACAATCCGCATTCCCGCACTGCCTAAAATGACCACCTCCTGCCTTTGATAACCCTGAAGAGTGATCTTCTTTTCTATTGTAACTGCCTCAGGGAAGGTAGTTCTCTCTTTAGCAAGCGCCCTGTATCGTTCACCATATTCAGGCCTTTGATTCTTTTCTATGACACCGGACCTTTTTGGAAGGTCAGTAATCATCTGGTCAAGTGTTTTGGGTGTCAGCTGGTTTCTTTTGGTGTAACGCCCGGTACACATTCCAAGGGTTTCAATGATTGAAAATCCTTTATGTTCAATAGCCCCGGCAATTTTTTTGGCCAGGTCGGCATCATGACCCGAGCATTTGGCAATATAAGTTGCGCCTGCACTTTTGGCCACTGCACAAATATCAATGGGTATTTCAGCATGATTGAGAAATTCGGATCCTACTATTGCATCAGTTGGTGTGGTGGCAGAGTATTGTCCACCGGTCATGCCAAAATTGAAATTATTAAGAATGATCAGCGTGATATCAAGGTTCCTTCGGCAGGATGCCAATACATGAGCACCGCCGATACCTAAACCGCCGTCTCCCATTGTGACAATCACGTTTAGCTCGGGGTTGGCAAGTTTGAGACCCGATGCATAGGTCAGGGCCCGGCCGTGAATTCCATGGAGGGCATGGACATTAAAGAAAGTATCAAAAAGTCCTGAACATCCAATGTCCGTAACGATAACGGTTTTATTTGCCGGGAGCTTTAAATGGTCAAAAGCTTTATCAAGCCCCTTGGTAATCTTTTCATGGGTGCATCCGGGGCAGTAAACAAGGGGCCGGGTTTTATTCAGATAACTATTCATTTTCAATGACCTCCATGATTTTTGCAGGTGAGATCAACACACCATCCATCTGGCCGTAAAATTCCACGTTTTTGTCACAAAGTACCCGTCTTATTTCATTGACATATTGACCCAGGTTCATTTCAATGACAATGATTCTTTTAAATGCTAATCCTCTTTCCATCAAAAGGTCTTCCGGTACCGGCCACAGGGTTTTAAGATTTAATGTTGAGACAGGATTCCCTCTACTTTCAAGGGTTTTGCAGGCATCTTCGACGGCCCGGGAGGTGACACCATAGCTGATGATCAGTGTGTCACTATTTTTTTTGATATTTTCTTCAAAAAGCGTAATTCTTTTTTGGGCACTGTGGATTTTTTTTCTCAGCCTTGCCTGGTTCTGGGCAATCACTTCCGGATCAATGGTGATATAGCCGTCCGGTCCATGGGTCGATGATGTCTGCCTGACAATGGTTTTTCCGCCAATGGGAAGAAAGGGCGGGGCCTCATTCGGCTTGGCTTCAAAGGGCAGATAAGTATCACCTGAAAACAGTTTTCTCTCGACAATCGGCGGAAGGGTGATGGAATCGAGATCAAAGCTTTCCCTGGTCATCCCGATTTCTTTGTTGGAAGCAATAAAAACAGGGCATCTGAATTCTTCAGCATAGTTAAAGGCATGGACAGCAAGAACATAGCAGTCAAGAGCATCTTTAGGGACCAGCACAATCACAGGAACGCCGCTGGTGCTCCCCCATCTTAAGAATTGAATGTCGCTGTCAGCGCCACGGGTTGCCGAACCTGTTGAGGGGCCCAGACGCTGCACATCAGCGATTACCAAAGGGATTTCACTGCCAATGGCAAAGGAAAGCTGTTCACTGTAAAGACTGATACCCGGTCCGGATGTTGCGGTGAGTACTTTTTTGCCTGCCATGGATGCACCGATGCAATATCCCATGGATGCGATTTCATCTTCTCCCTGAATACAGATCCCGCCTTTAGGGGGCAGCATGCTCAGCATATTGTTAAATATTGTGGTTGCCGGTGTAATTGGATAGCCGGCAAAAAAATTACAGCCGGCAGCAATTGCTCCCCTGGCAAGTGCCTCATTGCCTTCCATAAATGATAGAGCCATTTTTTTCTCCTTGGGTTTAATAAAAGCTTTTATCGACTCAAAATACAAATCTGATCAAATATTTGATTAGATTTGTATTTTATAATCTTTTTTTGACCTTTATGTCAAGAATAAAATGATTGATATTCAGGCAGATAGAGCTATTATTGGAACTTATAATTTTTTGTTTTTTCATTGATTTTGTAAGGGGCTTGGTATATTTATTTCGTTTATGGAGAAAAAAATAAAAAAGAGTAAAGATGATTTTACTCAGGAAGCCTATATGGGTATTCGCAGGATGTTTTTTTTAAATGAAATTATACCGGGGCAGAAAATTTCATACGGGGATCTTGCAAAACGCCTTGAAATGAGTACAACACCAGTTATACAGGCGTTGAAAAGGCTTGAGTTTCAGGGTCTTGTCAGGCATGAACCCAATCGTGGGTATTATACTGAGAATATCAGTTTAAAAGAAATCACAGAGATTTATGAATTCAGGGAATTAATCGAAACATCACTCCTGCCCAAAATTATATCCAAAATTGACAAGAAAGGGTTGAAAATATTGAAAGACGCCCTGGATGGCCACCTTGATGCAGTAAGAGATATTTATTTAAAAGAACGGCTTTTAAAGGATATGGAATTTCACCTTGTTCTTGCAACGCTTTCAGGATGTACCATACAAATTAATACTTTAAAATCGCTTTTTGATCTCTTATATCTTAAATACCGGGGTAATATTCTTTTTGTAACTCCCATGGATACAGTTGATTCGGAACATATTAAATTATATGATTATATCGCCGATTCCAATCTTGATGGTGCAATCAGGGTTTTAAAACAGCATATTTCAAATGTAAAAGATCATGCCATCATCAGCATTGAGAGAATAAATAAGGAAAAAAGTATTAAAACAATTTAATACTTTGAATGATATAAAAACCTGTAGTGAAGGGGAAATGATGGACAAGGACACCATTTTAAATGAATGTAAGGACCCGACACAGAGCATCACAATAGAACTTCCCTGTGCAATGGCAGAGAGGGTTATAAAGATTGCCGATGAAAAAGAGACAACACTCTCCAATATCCTGATAGAAGCTCTGGATAGTTTTTTAAGATGTCAGGGGTAGATTATGTATTGAATAACTGCGAATATAAGGAGCACAAATGGAAGAAGAAAACCAACCGGAATCCTTTGAAGCGTTCATTAAATCTTTTTTTTATGGTAAACGCTCGGATCTTTCCTTTAAATTTTTATCTGATTTGACACAGGAAGATGCCTCAATATTTATTCAAAGCCTGTTCAAGGATGTTATCGACTCGCTTGATGACGGGGATCTTTCACAACTGAAGCAAAGAATGCTCCAGGGCCAGACCCAGGGATATAAAGAGCAGAAAAACTTTGAATATGATGACGGGCCGTTTCATCCTTTAAGCAAACCCTTGTCTTCGATGAAATTATCTCTTCTGACATCAAGCGGTCATTTTTTAAAAGAGCGTGATCCAAAGCCATTAGGGGTTGAAAATATGACCCAGAAAGAAGCAGAGCGTCGCGTATTTGATTTTTTAAAGGAGGAACCTCAGCTTTCTGAGATTCCATTCTATTCAAAACCTGAAGATCTGATGGTTCGTCATGGTGGATATGATGTCAGGGCTGTAGTGAAAGATCCCAATATTTCTTTCCCATACCAGAGAATGATGGACTTGAAAAATCAGGGGATGTTTAAGGAACTAACCTTAAATGCATATTCATTTGTAGGCGCCTGCTCCCAGAAAAGACTGTTGAAAAGAACACTGCCGGACTGGGTTGATAAATTTATAAACCAGGGCGTGGATGCCGTGGTTTTGGTTCCGGTCTGACCGGTCTGTCACATGTCCGTGGGGCATGTTGCAAGAGCATTTGAAGACGCCAAAATCGCCACTGTTGTTATTGCGGTAAAATCTTTTGAACCCCGGATGAGAATGATGTCTCTGCCAAGGGTATTGCTCACACCACATCTCTTAGGGCGGCCTCTGGGCAGCCCCTTTGATGAAAAACTACAGATAAAGATTTTAAAAGCAGCACTGCAATTACTTGAAACAGCCAAAGTGAACGGAACTATCCAGGATTATGATTGATCCGGACAACCTGGAGCTTACACGTAAACTGCAGTGGTATTAACTTTTATATCCGGGTGAAGTTGGTTTTTAACCGCACACCCGTTCATGGATTTAATAATCGGTTTGATATATTTTTCAGGGAATCCTTGATTGACATGGAGGGTGATAGTGACCTGCTCCATGAGTTTTTGCCCTTCTACGAATAATACATCAATAAAAATATGCATGTTGTCTGTGGAAAGTTTTCTTACATCACAAAATGATTTTGCATAGATTCCGGCGCAGGTTCCTATGGAAGCTATGAAAACATCAAATGGCTCGGGTGCACTTTCATCACCCCCGCTTTCTTTAGCCTGGTCGGTTTTGATTATAAACTTGTTAAATGCGACATCTATTTTTTTATTACCGGGAAATGTTACTTTAAATCCACTCATTTTTATTCTCCATTATTCGCTCAGTTCAAGCCATTCAAACCAGATGGGATAATTTTTCTTATACCAGGTCAGGATGTTTCGCAGCATTTTTTGTTCCTCTTCGGAAAAGGTTGCCTTGGGTATTTTACTGAATTTGAGAATCAATTTATTCCCAAAATGTTCCAGGGCATCAGTACAAAGAGTTTGAAGCTCGTTTCTGATTCTACCTGAATCTGAAATCTTTACGGCCCGGTTCTCATAATCCTCTCCTTTTAAAAAACGGTTGAGAAGTGGGCTGAAGATTAATTTGCTTTCACCAAAAGTCTCAAGAAGCCTTAGAGAAAAGGTTATTCGTTTGTCTGCCTTT
>Ga0164315_10000610_pt1 | contig 25366 bp, 43 predicted proteins | sample GuaBasSedimGuay6_FD_113737 | JGI IMG/M metagenome (GOLD analysis project Ga0164315, IMG submission 113737) | Subseafloor sediment microbial communities from Guaymas Basin, Gulf of California, Mexico - Guay6, Core 4569-2, 0-3 cm | ecosystem: Environmental > Aquatic > Marine > Hydrothermal vents... | reverse complement strand
TTTGAAGTTGTTCTTCGATAATTTCATCAACTCGTGATTCAATTACGCCATTGTTATGTTTTTCGATAATTACTAAATCGAACTGCTCTCGAATAATAACTTCCAAAAGATCTCTTACAGGTTTTGATATAATTACTTGTTTTAATTTAGTCTCTACTAATTCAGTAGTTAATTTATCATCAAGAAGATCTTGAATCTTTTGTTTTTTAGTCTTAAACCATAACATTAGTTAGATTCCTCTCGTTGAGTAAGTTTATTAGCTACTGAAGAATTGATGTTGTTATCAATTTCACCATCTTTTATTAAAGATTCGATAGCTTCCTTAACATCATTTGTAAAGCTATCAATTTGTTGGGCTTGAAATTTATGTGAATCATTAAGTAAACTAATAAGTTTCTTTTGTTTCTTAATTAATTTTCTTTGTTTAATGATCTTTTTAGCTTGTAAAACTATTAATTCGTCATTATTCATTCGGTTCTACTCCTGTTAAATAATAATGTAACGACTTAAGATTTTTATAATCATTCGCTTTACAATAATCAAATAATAATATCATATTTTGTTTACCTAAATAGTCTGAAAGATAATCAATTACATTTTCAGTATTTAATTTAGATATATGATAATCTAATTGCTCTATGTGGTGCAGTTGAAAGCCTATATCATTTATTGAATCAGCTAAGTCATCTAATGTATATTCGTTATCTCTATGATATAAATAATAAAATGTAAATTCAATTAATGTTATATTTAATAATATTAGTTCAAATTCAAATTTAGGTGAATGGTCAGCCTTAAATCTATCCCAATTGATATTTAAATTCAGGAATGTAAGTCCATCTGAAATTGTTCTTATACAATTTAAGAAAGTTAATTCAATACCATATTTTTTATTAATTTTACTATTAAAGCTATACATATTGTAAGTTCACAAATATACCTTTTTCGGACTCTCTGCCCTCAATAACGTTTTCTAATGTATATTGAACATTGTTAAGAGTGATTTCTTTTGGTGCTACTGGTAATATATCTCCAGATGATAATAAAATAGATTCATCTTTTTGTTTATGACCAGCAACGTCAAATCCCGCAACGTCAAAGGATTTGAAATCTGTTAAGTTCATTTATATAATCTCCATAGTTATTGATACTAATTGATATCTATATGAAATAATTAAAACCGTACAACCATAAGGAGTCTTTTAGTGGAATTAGAAAAATATTTTACTATAGAAAAAACAAAACTAATCGCTAAAACAGATCTTTCAATTACTATAGATAGAAAAGATTATAAGGAAGAATTGTTTGGTGAATTCGGTGACCATTTTTACTTACCAGGCATACTAGAAGTAAATGTGTTATCCGAGAATAAAATAGTCCCTATTGTAGTTAATTATAATGTAAAACTACACAAGACTGAAGACATTACAGAAATCAATCCATCAATATTAACTATAAATTATGTTGAAGGTGAAGTTGTAATCTCTCAAGAAACTTATGAAGCCAATAATACTGATATGACGTTATTAGTAAGTTTGTTTCAAGGTCGTGTAAAACATATAAAAGATCCTGCAGTACTTGTTAATGCAATATCAAGTATGTTAAGTATTGACCAAGTTTATATAGAACTAGTCGTTTCTAATATGTTTAGAAATGAAAGTGGTGTACTTGCTAGAATGAAGGGAAATTATGCAGATGCTGAAATACTTTCACAAAATAAAATTGCCAGAACAGATAGTTGGATGTCAGCATTAAGTTATGGATATCTTGATTCAGGCCTTGAGAAAGGTCTAGTAGGTGATCAAGAGTCAGAAAACAATCCAATTGAAAAAGTTCTTAACTTTAATTTATAACCTCACTTGATATGAATAATCAACAAATAGCAATAAATGAACTACAACTAAAAATATCTCTTATTAACATTAATACCATTTATTTCTATGGGAGGACATCTAATGAAAATTGGTAAAAGTAAAGCAAAAGGAAATAAGTTTGAGAATCGAGTAGCAAAAGAGCTTGGAGTTTGGTTCTTTAATGATAAAGATGCTTTACAACGTCATTTAACATCTGGTGCACAGAAGAGTGTATGGGTGAGTGATATCGTGCCTCAGAAACAACTTCGATGGGGCGGATTCCCATTCTTAATTGAGAGCAAGAATGGATATAAAAGCCAATTACCTACATTATATACCCAAACATTAGTTAGGGATTGGTTAGTAAAAGCATTAGATGAAAGAACAGAAGCACAACCGATAATTTGGTTAATAGCTAAATTTCATCGCTGTCGAACTCTATTAATAACTGATACACCATTTAATCATACAAAGATATTTAGTCCTATAACTTTGAATGTAGTTTATAATAATGCAGTAATGCCTTTTTACATATATGATTATGATGGATTGTTGTCTTTTGATTTCTATGAACTGATAAGTCATAATAAGCCTTTATTAGAAGTATGTATTGAAGATGACGAAGATGAACAATAGTCCATGTTATACAATAACAGGTCCCGGTATTCTAATAGTTGACTCTAATAAATTAGCTAAGACTGAACAATTCAAACGCCAATTAGAAGCAGCAAAAAAACTAAACTTAAGTAACAATATTAATAATGAAAAAAAGAATAACGATAGAACGTAATATAACGCAGTCTGATTATAAGTTTAGAATTTGTTTACAATCAAGAACAGAAGATGAAGAAAACTGTGAGTTACGAATTAATATTTTCCGCCGTTCAATCACTATTATAATACCTGATTGGATGGCCTTAAAACCTATACAAATTAAAGTGACTCCTTCAAGTTGGTCAGAAGCTGATATTAAAAGATTAGGTAGAGATTATTATTACAATATCATATATCGTGAATATTCAATTTCGTTTACTAATGAATATCTAAGTTTATATTATGGTCCTCAATTCGACGACTCATCTGATGGTAAATCTAATCATAAATTCATTACTTACTTTTGGAAAGATTATACTCATATTGAACATTTATTATTTGATTATGATGGTAATTCATTAGGAAACTTTGCAAGCACCAGATTAAGTGAATATGAAAAAATGAGTGATGTTAGGGATAATATTAAACGGCGGATTTTCAATTGTTTAGACTATGATGGTGAACATATAGTTGTAAGTACATTCATTGAGCAACGTACCTGGAATTTAGGTTTTGGATATTTTAAATGGATTAAATATTTTACTAAACCATTAGTTAGAAGATCACTTTCACTAGAATTTGATAAAGAAACTGGTGAACGAAAAGGTTCTTATAAAGGAGGAACTTTAGGTACTGGTATTGATTTTTTAGATGATGAAGAGTGTTCTGAATCAGCCTTCAAACGATACTGTGCGAAAAATAAAATGACTTATATCTATAATATTTCAGATGCAATAAAATTCATTGACTCGCACTCAGAGGATGAAATTATAAAAGAAATAGACTCTTTTTGTTATAATGAAGAGATTAAAAACTATGTTATAAATGCTATTAATACTATTCATACAATTGACTTAACATATTTAAAACAATTAATATATAAAGCTAAATTAGAGAGTATATAAATGCCTAATGCAATATTAGATACAGTAGTAAAGAAAACTGATTTATCCAAAGACGAAGTTGAAAAACGATGGGAAAAAGCTAAATCCATAGTTGAAAAACAATATAAAAAGACTGAAGCTGATACAAGTTATTTTCAATTAGTAACAGGAGTTTTTAAAAAATCTTTAGGAAAAGATCTATTAAAACAACTAGGTTGGAATAAGAAACAATCTATATTAGAAGCAATGGATGGTCTATTAGATAACACATATCGTGATGATATTGAAGTAGATCAAGATGTATTGATAGTACTTAAAAAAGATCAAAGATCTGGTAAATTAACAAAAGGAGTTGTTAAAAAAATACTTTCACCTGGTTCCGTTCATACTCGTGGAATTAAGGTTCGTTTAACTAGTGGCCAAGTAGGTCGCGTCCAAAGAATATTAACTAATAATGACTGATAGCTTAACTAAAGATCAACTAAAACTACATGAAATGTTTATTGGAGATACAGCGAATATACCTGAAAAACAAAGAAAACCTAGAAAACGTAGAGAGGGAGCTGTTTTCAAGAATGAAGATAAAGCAATAGAAGATATGTTAGATCGTATTGATGAACTCTTTTAAATATTTAATATATATATATTATATAATGTAATTAACTACAACTAATATAATTATGGAACTATTACTAGAGATCGCAGGTATATTCACTTTAGCATTATTATTAATTAAACATGACAGACATGTCCATCGTGTTCAGTATGCTAAAGAACGTAAAGAAAGATAATAAAATATGATTGGTGCCACTATGGTGCCAATCATCATTTTTATTTAATTTAAGTGTATTCAAAAAGTAGTATACTTTACTTAAATTTAAATATTTCATCGGAGCTAAGAAAAATGAATTTTAAACAAATTAAAAAGTCTAGTACTATAGATAAATTAAGTATAACTGAGCGTCAAATACTACATATAATACCAGACTTTGATACGCCATTGAATAAATCTATAATGGATATTCCATTAAATCATAGACAAGTTCAATTTTATATAATTAAAAGTGGATTATTTAAGTTAGGGCGTAAAACTTTAAATCCTAAAGAATACTATAATAACAGTAAAAAGTTATTAATTGATAATCATATGAATGTAAAACGAACCATTCCTAAAGAATTATCGCAAAATAAGTTTATTATAATAGATCACACTATTGCTATGCAAGCGGTTAGATTTATTGCAGAAAAATCATCTGAAAAGTCTGCATTATTTTATTTACTACAATATTTGAAAAAAGAGATCTCAGTGATTAAGCAGACTCATCCTACGTTTAATCAGAACATTTTATTTGATTTAACGGTTCCTAATGGATTGAATGAACTTCTTTCACAATTGACCAAGTTCAACCACGAAACATTAAATTCAGAGTATAAGATGTTTGATGAGTGGATGTTAGCTGCATCCCATGCTGGTGATGATGTTATTATACTTCCTATAATGGGATTTAATAATGGTAAAGTCGAATTATATAGATCTAAATTATTACAAGCTAAATCAAATGTTAAAGCTGCAGAACCATTAAAAGTTAAAGTCAAACTATCAGAAACAGATAATGATACAGACTCATCTAAATTAACTAAAGATATTGTTACAGATACATTAAGAAAAGATATAGTTAAAAAAGATGATGAATTAAGTTCTAAAATAGTTATAGACAGGCGTAAGTTATCTGGAATATTGAAAAGATATAAAATAAAAGATCCTATTTTAGCCAATAATGTAAAATCAGCTGTTGATGATTATATTAAAGTAACTGAAGATGATCAAATAAAACAAGATAATGTAGAGTTAGTAGTATTAAAAGCTATTAATAAAAGTATATATAATACTGACGTATTGCCAGAAGAATATATTGATAATCCTAATAAATTGTTTTCTAAGTTGTCTCAGTCTAATTCATATTCTGAAAAAATATCATATCCTAAGATAGATAATCAAGCAGTTACTGCTAAAGATATCATTAACTTTGATACAGTAACAGGACCTGTAAGACATAAATTTGAGTTCTCTGAAAACTTAGATTTTGCTATGGCTACAATGTTTAAATCACTACAAAAACTTAAAAACCATCCAATTGAAGTAGTTAATATTAAAAAAGATATTAAAGATAATAATCTTCATAGATTTTATGAATATACAATTACACTTAAAAATCAAATTGGTGGTGAACAAGAGCCTTATGATGTAAAAATTAAAGTTCCTGCATTAGTTAATGATAGATACTTTAAATTAGGCGGCAATGAATATATAATGGTTTCTCAACAATATCTACAGCCATTAACAAAAGATAAAGATAATGAAGTGCGTTTCTTAACACACTACAACATGACTAGACTATCTGTTCAGAACTTAAAGTTTAATATTTCACAAGTACAAGATATATTAAATTATATTAATCTTAAATATGCAGAGATAGTTACAGAAACAAAAACCGATGATAAGAACAATATACATTATATCAAATTCAGTAATGCGGAAATCTTTGATTTAACTTCATTAACGCCTTATAATGGAATATCTACTAATCTTGAATATATAGATGGTTTATATTATGAAGTTAGTAAAGTTGAACGGTTTGCAACTCCTATTAAAATAGGAAATGAGCGTAATGAATTTTTATATAAAAAGTTAATTAAACAAATCTCTAGAGTTAATCCATCAGATAAGTTAAATAAATCAGTTAGAACTATCCCGTATATAAGAATACATATTATAGGTCAAAAAATACCATTAATATTGTTTATAGCGCAACATATGGGATTATTAAACGCATTAACAAAAGTTGATATTGATTATGAAATAGGTGAAAGTTTAGAAAGACCTGAACCAAACTTAACATTATCGCTTGCAAATGGTCAAAATTTATACATCTACACTAAAGATTTAAGACAAGAACTGATTGCAAATGGTTTAATACATAATCATATGGCTAAAAAGTTTATAAATATGGATGTTTCCGAACTTAATAAAAAAGAAACTTATGATGAGATGTTCCGTAAAATATATGGTGCAACTATAATTAAGAAGATTGATGAAGTTCATGAAAAATCTATTGATCCTACAACAGCTGAACTATTAGATTTCTATGATTATCCAGATAACTTTCTTGATGTATTAATAGAACCTGGATTAGAAAAACTGTTAAATTCTGAAGTTGATCATGGTGGTGATTTAGCTAAATTACGAGTTAGACAAAGTGAAGTATTTACTAATATTCTTTATGATCAGATGATGCTTGCAGCTTCAACGTATAGTGATAATGTCGGTTTTGATGCATCAGCTAAATTAAGATTTGATGAAGAATATTTAATTAGTAACTTATTAGGTAAACACATACATGCTAAAAATGATGGTGGTGCTTTACTTGAATTGTCAACACCATATAGTCCTTATGCTGAACTAACACTAGCTAGTAAAGTATCTAAATCTGGTAAAGGCGGTATTCCTAATAGCAGAATGCTTAAAAAGAATATGCGTAGTGTGCATCCTAGTTATATGGGCCAAATAGGCGCTAATTCATTTGGTGAATCAGATCCAGGTGCAACTAATTATCATTCTTTAGGAGTTAATATAAGTAATACTTTCGGTTCATATGGTTTTAAACCTAATGACGATAACTCTGAAACAGATAATATTGATTCATTAAGTATTGATGAAGCATTAACGCCATTTGTAGATCAATTAAATGCAGATAGACTTGTCTTAGCACGTACACATGTAAATCAACGTGTACCATTAGTTAAAGGTAAGGGCGAATCAGCAATAGTTGAAACAGGTGCAGAAGCAATTGTAACTCAAATAGCTTCTAAAAAATTTGTCTCACCAGCTCCTGACTCAGGAAGAGTTCTTTCAGTTAAAGAAAACGAATCTATAACTGTCGAATATGATAATGGCAAAAAAGAAATTCATAATTTATTACCAAGATTCTCTAATACAAAACGAGGCTCTACTATAATTAATGAAATGTCTAGTCTTAAGAAAGGTGATAAATTTAAAAAAGCCGATCTTATAGCCTGGTCTAATTTTTTTGATGGCAAAACTACTGCTAATGGCCGTAATAGTACAATGGCAATTATGAATTACATGGGTACAAGTTATGAAGATGCTTATGTAGTTACAGAATCTATGGCAGATGATTATGTAGTTGATACGACTGAAAAAATAGACATCATTATTCCTCCAAATGCTAAAGTGACTAATTTTATTAAAGACAAGTTAACTTCAAATGGAGATACATTGATTGAATTCCAATATACATCATCAATTGATGAATATATTGAAAACTTCAATATGGATACATCTGATTTAGTAGATGATGATAATGCTTTATTTGTAGGCGGTAATGATACAGTAAAGCGTTTAAGTCCTGGTGGTGAGATAATTGATATTCGTATCAAAGTTAATAATATGAAAGAAGTAGATCCATTTATTCAGGAAATGCATAAGAATATTGTTAATGATATTAAAAAGAAGCAGAAAAGTCTTTCTAAGTTCACACCGACTATGCCTGTAGATAATATTGATACTTCTCAATTTAAAGTTGGTAATCATAAATTTAAATCTAACATGTTTGAAGGTGCTTTAATTACATTCTACATTAAAACATCTAAGAAGATGCAATTAGGAGATAAACTATGCAATCGTTTTGGCGCAAAAGGAGTTATAGGTGAGATCATACCTAATAGTTCAAAACCTACTACAGAGTTTAGTGGTGATATTGATGTATTTCTTGCTCCAGCTGGTCTATTAGGACGAAAGAATACATCTATTATAAAAGAATTGTATTTAGCTAAATTAATTAAAGCACTACCTGAAAAAATTAAACCACTGTCTATAAGTAAAGCTAAACAATTAATTTTTGATGTTTATAATACTCTTGATAAGACTAAAACTAAAAAAATAATTAAAGCTATTAAATCTAATATTAATTCTGTTTCTGATACTGAACTTAAAAAATTATTTAAATCAGGTGAATACAAATTTAACTTTATATTACCACCATTTGTAAAAATGTCATTTGAGGCACTTATTGAAGCAGCTGAAATACTTGACGTCCCATTAGATGAAAAAGTATTCATTCCTGCACTTGGTATGTGGTCTAAAGAAGCTGTTCCTGTAGGTCCAACTTATATGAGCAGAATGGAACAAACTGCAAATGATTATGCTTCAACAAGATCTGTTGCTGGTTATGTTTCAGCTACTGGACAACCTGTTAAAGGCAAATCCAAAAATGGCGGTCAATCAGTAGGTTGGTTAGATGTCCAGGCGTTTCTTGCTGGTGATAATTTAGAAGTAATGAAAGAGTTAATGGGCCCTAGATCAGATTTCAAACGTTCAAAGAACATAATGATTAGTAATTTAATCGCTCACGGTGAGAGTGATCTTGTTACTATTCCATCTGAAAAAGGCAAAACTAAAGAATTGTTTAATACAATAATGGTAGGTATGGGTCTCCATATCAAACAGTAATTAATAAATAGGAGTAAAGAATAAGTGTTTTATAAATCACCGTATATATTGGGTCCATTGATGGGAATCATTGGATTATGTTTAATTGTACCTTTTGTAGGTTTAATAATGTTTCTGATATAAATGGGAAGTAAATAGTGTTGATGGCTACTTTTTGTAGTCATCAACTTATTTTTAATCATCAATTTCAACCGAATAATTCATCATGATCTCGTAACATTTGGGATCTAAGACTTCTCGATATTCTTTCATTTTATCTTGAATATGAAGTTCTTTAGCACATTTATATGCATAAAATGCATCTTCAATAGTCGCAAAGCTTCCTAAATGATGTTTTTTATTGTTTTTTGATATTCTAGCAGAGAAAAAGCTTATATTAGAATCGAATATAGGTTTAACACCAATTGGATATGGTCCTCTAACTGAATATGAATCTCTTAATATGAATGCAATATCTCTTGGTACTAAAAAACATGTTTCTTTAGAATATAGGTTATTTCCTTTTTTAAAAAATGTTCTGTCTAATTGTGAGTGATATTGTTCTAATTTAGAATAACCATACATGTTTTCAGTATCAATACAAAATGTTTGAAAGTTATGCCAAGTGGAATCTATTGTTATATGTTTATTATAGCCTTTAGAATTTTCATCATATGCAGATCTTAATACACACAACCACATACTGTATAGTCTCAGATGTTTTGCTTTTTTGTATTTTCCAATTCCCGTATATCCGTGTCCATAAATTCCTGGATAGTTCGGATTAACTACGGCACCTTTTCTAATACAATGGGAATTACTTAATATCTCCGTACCATCTTCAAATCTAACTAATACTTTTCTACTATTGTAATATTTTATTACAGTCATAGAGTCACATTTATTAGATTTAAATTTGAGTTTTTCTTTAACTTCTATTACCATTTTAAATACCTTTATTAGTTTAATAATTAATATCTATATGATATATTTAAAAACTCAACACATTTCTAATTTAAATTGCGGTACTGATTTAAGCCATTTCTTTTTTAATTTATATCTTTCTGATCCTTGTATTAATTGATCTACATGAACCAATGACAGCTCTTTTTCAAGTTCTTTATATGATTCAATTATATTATCTACATTATCGGTATTATCAAGTGACGATATAAACTTAGGGTCGCTTTGATATAATTGACCTTCATTATATAGTCTTATAATATCATTTATTGTATTTATATATTTTAAATGATTAGACATTTTTAAGTTTTTCTAAATTTCTATATGTACTGCAAACAGCTATGCTTCCTAGTACTGCCATACAATGGTCACATCTATATGATGGATATCCTGGACTCATATCAAGAGTTGCATTCATCCCACAAAGAGCTGTAGTATTCTCTTCAGCATACATATGTCGCCCATCTATTTCTACATATACTCTTATTTTAGCCATTTTTTATGAATAGTTTTTAAAAACATTTGATTTAATTCCCAAACACGATCATGGTCAGTAAGATTTACTACTGAATTAACATGATTGTCTATTTTATCTTCTATTTCAGAACTAATATCAGACTTGTCAAATTTATCAATATCATTTGTTTCATCTTCTCCAAATTCTGAATCATTATATTCATACACTAAATCATTTAAATATGATAGATAAAATGGTGTTAAATCGTCAACTAATACATGTTCAGTCATTATGTATTCTCCAGTTTTAATCTAGGGTGTACTCTTTTTAAGAATGCTAAGTGTTCATTACCATAATCAGACCAGTCATGATCAGACATGATATCGCTATGTACATTTGATTTAAATATTAAAAATTTAGTAACTATGTCTTCTGTTAATTGATGATATTCTAACTCTTCTAAAGATTCAGACTCATCCATTACTTGATCATTATGATCAGCAACTAATGCATTCAATGCATTCAGTATTTGTTTTTTTGTAAATGATTCAATAATGTATTCAATTTCACTTTCTTCATTTATAAATGATCTCATATTAATCGTCACTATAAAGTTTTACAAAATTAATTATTTCACTAACTGTAGAGTCTACATTTAAATTTTCTTTAATTTTCTTAAGTCTATTTAAATGTAAATTACTAATTATCGGAATATGCTTATGATCTGGAACTGTCATATTAGATATATAGCTCATTGTCAGTTCTACTAATATGCCTTTAAGGACATAATAATTATGATTTAGATAAATCTGAATTATAGTTTCTTCAAGTTGATCAGCTCCATAAATAGCTGCAATATCTTTTATAGCAGAATCCATCAATGCTGGTACTATTTCAATATTAATTGACGGATCAGCAGTAAGCGTACTAGTCATTTGAACTCACCAGTTTTATATGCAAATCAATCCAATTTAATATAATTTCTTCAGAATTACTAAAATCAGTTATATCAATACTATTAGCTATAACAAAGACTGCAAATATTTCAACGATAAGATCGATATTATCTGTAAGTATACAATAATGATGGGATGTATTTGTTTGAATATTGTAGAACTCTAACATCCATTTAATACTTTCAAATATTTCTGAATGAGTTAATGTTAAGCTTACAGTTATTGATTCTTCTTTTTTAATTACTTTAATTTCTGACATTATAAATCATCTATTGAATTAACTGAATTTATATCTTTATGTTCTAATACAAGTTCAATTAATTGAAGTTTTTCATACAAATCTTCTTCAGATTGAGTGATATCACTAATTAATGAATTCTTATGAAGTTCATCACTATTAGACATACCAGTTAACCGATTTGATTTTGTTGTTGTATTCGTTGAGGCTGCGTCAAGCATAAATTGTTCCGCGAATAATTGCCTCTGTTCAGCAAATGAAATTTCATCTTCAATAGTATATACAATAGTTAATGATCTTAGCATAATTTTTCCTTACGAAAAGTATAGTTTAATATAGTTAGTGAGTTCATACTGGGACATGTCTTTACATTTTATGTTGTTAAACATTTCTAAATATTCAGTACTGTATCCTGTTAAGAATACTGCTAAATACTCTTCTGTATTTGATGTTTGTGTTTTCCATTCGGTTATAGATTTCTCAAGTAACCGTTCAATTATATTATAGCTTAAAACTTCATGTCTAAGTTCTAAATAATTAATTAATATTATAGCTTCAATATTGGTTCTATATATAGTATATGCTATATTTCTATAAATATTAAGTATTCTTTCATGCGGTATTAAAAACTTAGCAGAAAGGTCCTTACCTTTATCAAAGCCACCATTAAATTGTTTATTAAATGAGTTCAAGTTTGAGTTGTTTATTATGTTTGGTAATCCATTTTTTAAATTCTTCATGGTAGACATCCGATTCAAAACTAAATTCAATTTCATTATCTATATATTCATATAACCATTCAGTAAATTCTGTTATTTCTTCAGAGTGATCAGTATCATTAAATGCATATTGAGAACCGAAATTATATAAGACTTCGTCATTTAAAAACTTAATTATATCTTCACGAGTTTTAGTAAATAATACATATCTGTCATCATTGAGTTGTTTATTTAAACTCCAATGATTAGGATGAATAGATTTTACATGCCATCCATGTAATCGTTCAGCATATAAACTCGGCAAACATGCACATATTGGATGTATGCAGAAGTTATGAAAAAATCGTCTAACGCCTTTGTTTCTATAAATAATTACTAAAGGTTCAAAATATCTAAATATTACAGATTTTAAATAAGTCATTCCAATCCTTTGCTGATAGTCGAATATAGTGTTCGAGTTTATTTAATGGGTGTATTTTATTATGTAACGCAGTTTCAACAAATTCTGTGATGAAACGATTATTTAACTTGTCATTAGATTTAATGTAATTCAACATTTGAATTTCATTAATATCATTATCTTCACATAATACAGATGATACAAAGTCAAGTATAGCATTAACTGTTTTACATTCAATAGTGACTGCTATAGTTTTATAAGTTGTCATATGTTCTCCAAAGTTAATTGATCAATATACGTATGCAGTTCTTTTAAATCAAAAGTGAATTCGAATTCGAACTTATCACTAACGCTATTTAACATATATCGCTCATTAGCAGTTATTTGTCCTATATTATCACTAATATGAATTCCTCGAATATGGTTAACAATATTGTTTAAAAGAATACGTTCTATTATTTTTGGTTTATGTTTTAAAAATTCTATAATGAGCGGTATTTTCTTATCATTAGGACTATAAGTTGTTAATGAGCTAGCTAATTTAACTATAAATCCATCAATTATACTATCATCTAATACTAAGTTCATTAACTATTCTCCAATATATAATTATTAAAATGTCGTATAAAATCAGCTTCAGAAAAAGTCGTTTCAGTATAATGTAATCTAAGACTGCCTATAAACTTCCAATGTTCAGTGTGTAAGTTCATATCATTACTTAAATCACGTTGAGATCTCATAGATGAAATCCGAATCAATTGATTAAACAATAACATTTGACCTAATTTCGGATTATGTTTTAAAAACCAATATACCAGATCATTCTCAAAATCACTAACATTATGAGTTAACAAAGTTGCTATTTTTTTTAATAGTTTATCATATACATCATCATCAATCTCTATATTCATGTGTTTTCTAAAATTAGTTGAGGATGAAGTCTGCTTAACCATTGAGTTAATGATAAACCTACCTCTCCTTTATTTATTGGGAAACGCATTTGTCCAAACATTTCAATATATTTAGTAATCAATTCATGAGTAACGTGTATTTCAGTTAAAAAGAATAATGAGTCAACATGGATCATCTTATTATAAAATGATATAGCTTGATTTATTTCATCTATAATAACTTGTTCAGTTACAGTATGAGTTTCATCAATTTTAATATTCATGAGTTAACTAATTTATGCTTATTAATCAATACCTTTAACATTTTGATATCATATTCACGAATTTTTAAGTCTTGGAATTCCTGCATTATGTTATTAGTTAATGATATTAAGAATGTAAGATTGTTTTCATCTCCATGCAACATATCAGGTGTTTCTAAATTACGAAGTCCCTCTATTAAGCATTCGGAAAGTAATGTATTTGCTAAATAATTATCTTGCATTAAATACAGAAACATAATCTTAGTTTTAATTTCAGTCGGATCAAGATCATCAAATCTTGCTACTTTCTTTGCAATAAGAAATAGACTTCTGAAATATAGTTTTCTAGGTATATTAAGATTCATATATTCCTCAGTTTAAGTATAGGATGAATTGTTTTAAGCCATTCTTCTTGACATTCTCTTATTAAATCTTGACAATGATCAGATTCAGTACATTCAGATTTAAGATCTTCTTGATGTGTAAAAAACTTGTTTATAATTTCATCAGTTAATTGATGATCCTCAAAGAACTCTTCATTTTCCTCAGCGTCCTGCCAATGAAATGAATCGTTAAAGTCCTCAATATAACCGTTAATTGTATCTAAAATCTGTTGTCTTGTATAGTAATCATTAGTATAATATTCAACACTATAGTCATTAAATTTTCTTACATTCATGTATTAATAAGTTTAAGATATGGATGTACTGTATCAAGCCATTCATAAGATTGTATTTGAAGTACAGATATTTGTTTACTTATATCTCTTCGAATAAATGATAATTTAAAATCCAAGAAAGAACTAATTATTGCATCAGATATATGATGATCGTCCAAACTTTCAATTGTAATACTATCTTCTCTATCTAAATTGTACTCGATAATTATTGAATTAATTTCATCAAGTATTTCTGTTTTTGTATATCCCAATAGTGAATAATATACCTCACCGTTTTCAGTAAATATTTTCATGATAGTGTTAATTTTAATTGAGGAATAGAATGTTCAAGCCAAATGAACGTTTTTCTATCAGCTTCGAAAACTTGATGTTCATTTAATGATATTTTTAATTGTTCAATAAGTATAAAGAAAGTTTGAAACATTTCATCAGTTAATTGTTCATCAGTAATTAAATCGACAATCAACCGTGTTTCACCATCATCAACTAATGGTGGTGTACCGTTATACATTCGAATCATATCATTTATTTCATCTAGTACATCTTGTCTAGAGAAGTAAACAGTAGCATATAGTTTTTTGCCGTTATGTATAAATTCAATCATCTAATTTTAATTGTAAATGATTCTGTCTAAGCCATTCATAATATTCCATAGTCTTCTCAGTATATGCGCTATACATTTTATTAGTTTGAATTAAGTATCTTTGTAATTTTAAGAAGTTATCAATAAGTATATCATTAATATTCACAATGTTCAATACAATAATATCTGACTTGTATTCAATATTATATAATTCAATGTACTCATTAATAATTTTTAACATATCTTCTATTGAATAGTGCTGAACTGAATAATAAGTGAATCCTTTATGGTTATATTTATGGGTTTTCACTTTAGAAATTTAAGCATTGGATGATATTTCTTTATCCATTTATCTAACATTCGTGAAACGGCAGAATTTGATTTTAACTCTGTAGGTATATCCTTTAGGTATTGTTTAGCATTCATTTCACACATAAAATCGAAGTAAAATTCTTTGAATGATTTAACAAGTTCAAAATGAGCTACTTTATCAAACAAAAACAATTCATCTTCATTAGAACTATTAATCACTTCTATTTGAAGATTTAATAAATTCATTAACTTTTCCATTATTTCATCATTTTTAATTTCTGATGTCTGTTGATCCGTAGATTCAACAAATGGATTAATCCCCATACTAAGTCTCCAATTTTTAAAAATAATATTATACTTATTAATATCTATATCAAATTTTTAAAACTTAAATAAATTTAGGAGTACTAATAGTATGTATGAATATTTCGCTCGCGTCACTAGAGTAGTTGATGGTGATACATTTACAGCTGATTTCGATCTAGGTTTTGGTATACTTAGACGAGGTGTAAAAATAAGATTAGCTAATGTAGATACTCCTGAAACATTTAGACCATATAACAGTGCTGAACGTGAGCATGGTCAGCGTGCAAAGACATTTGTTAAAGATAGAATTGAAGGGAGGGATGTTATTATTCGAACAAAAAAAGATAAGAAAGGCAAATATGGCAGATTAGTAGCTGATGTTATATTTGGACACGAAACTGATAATGAAGAAACATTATCTCAATTATTAGTTGAAAACGATCTTATCAAACTTGATAGATCTGAATATATAGCTATGGAACAAAATTCTATGTGATAACTAGGTCATATAGATATTTAATGATACAAAATAATTTTAATTTTAGTGAGATAAAAATAATATGAGTATGAATATTGATGTAGACTTAAAAGTATTAGATAAAGCTTTCTATGAAGAATTCACTTTACCTGAATACAAAACACCTGAATCAGCCGGAATAGATATTCGTGCATGTATTGAAGAACCTATACTTACAATTAAACCAAACTCTGTAGTATTAGTTCCTTCTGGTCTTGCATATCATATCAATTCAATTGGTATATGTGGATTTTTACTTCCTAGATCTGGTCTAGGGCATAAACTCGGTATTATTTTAGGTAACTCTACAGGTATAATTGATTCTGACTATACTGGTCAATTATATATGAGTGTATGGAATAGAAATGAACTTGAATCTATAGAAATCGAAAGGGGCGATAGAATAGCTCAATTGTTATTTATGCCTGTCTATAGAGCTAATTTTAATGTTGTCGATGAGCTGAACACAACTCATCGTGGAGATAAAGGTTTTGGACACACCGGTAAGCAATAACCAATATAAATTTAATGAATCTAAAGTTAACCATCCGGCTCATTATAACCAGGGTCAATTTGAGACTATTGTTGTAATTGAAGATTGGGAATTAACTTTTTGTTTAGGAAATGCTGTTAAATATATAAGTAGACTCGGCTATAAAGATAGTGATTTACAAGAAATAAATAAAGCTTTATGGTATACTCAGCGTGAACTAAATACAATATCGAAAAACATATACAGATATAATCAAAGAGGTTCTAGATTAATCCCATTAAAAGATGTAATTAATGATTGGGGATTATCTGATAACTTAACTGAGTTTTTAACTAATATATATAATGTTAACTTTTTAGGTTCTAATGAAGAACGTACAATTGTATTAGCCAATGCTCATGATGCTCTCCTTAAAGAAAGAGAGTTAATACTAACTAATATTAATCAATAATAATCTTATGAAATTTTTAAAACGTTTCAATACAGTATATAACGGATTCTGGTTCTTTGGAGAGTCAGGTTTTACTGGCGGTTCTTTTTTTGGTAATACAAAATACACATTAGCACAAAGCATTACTATATTTCAAGTTCCTGGATGGTTTCCATTTTGGAAATATAGAGAATTTGGATTCACTAGATGGGCTCCTCGAAAAGATTCATACAAAGAAGAAATTATTGAATCGTTAAGTGAGCATTTTGATGTCTTTTTAGATGTATATGATGACTGTGGTGAACTTAAAGAACATATTCCTTGGTCATCACATTTAGATCAAAACAATGGACTAGTCAGTTTATTTAGTAGACTGGATGGAAGTTATGCAGGTTGTCCTAGAAATGGTCAATTTTACTTAGATAAAGGATTAACTCAATTACAAGCTTCTCATCCATTTGATAAAGATAAAGAAACTATAAGTACATCTTTAGGCTTTAATGAAGAAGATCAAAAATGGTATGGTTGGTCTCATAGAGCATTCTATGGATTCACTATCGGTTCATCTTGTAAAAAAGGCGACTGTGCATATATACCTGATAGTGCTGATGAACTTTATAATGACTTAGTGGATGAAGAAAACGTTAAACCTGAAGATGTGATTAAAAATGATACATCAATTAGTATTAAACACTACTATTATAATACATCTCCTAGTAATGACCCCGAAGTTTACAATTCAGAAAAAGAAATACCGGGCGGATCTATTGAAGTATCTGATGAAGCGATTGAATACCCAGAAGAACCTGATGGATTTGAACTTCAAGAAATCAAAATAGGTCGAGGTGCTTGGACAGCATTAACATTAGATGATGCTAAACAAATGGCTATGGATTACGCAAGTGGCGTTAGCTAAAAACAATAATTTAAATAAGGTAAACAAATGAAAGATGAAACACATATTGATCTGATAAGAATTATATTTGGAATATTAATTCCACCATTAGGTGTATTTTTACAAGTAGGATTAGGTATTCAATTATTATATTCTATTATATTAACTCTGTTTTTCTGGCTACCAGGTCAAATATATGCAGTATATGTAATTCTTAAATATAATTCTGATGGATCAGTAACTGATTTTCTAAGTTAGATCAATTCATATTTTTAACTTTTATATATAGATATTTAATGACATAGTTATTATTTATTTATAAAGCTATAAGGGCCGAAAGCTTAAGCGGTATAAGCACCCGGCTCATAACCGGGAGATAGATGAGTTCGATTCTCTCTCGGCCCACCATTTAATTTTCATGGACTCTAACCGAAAGGTAGTACTGTTTCTAACATTTCCAGTATTTAGGTCGACAACGCCTATAGAGTCCACCCAATAAGCGGATTATCAAATGTCCGCTTATTTTTTACTTTTAAACATCAAAATGAATATAATAGAGAAAGGTTTAGCATTTATTTTAATGGAAATATGCTTTTGGACTGGTCATATATGGAGCAGAACTATTCTCCGAGTAGGACTATTAGGATTTACATATCCAATATATAACACTTTAATGATATGGTCATGTGATATTAACGATCTATACGGTTTTGAATTATGGGAAAGTCCAAAAAAAGATACTATAAACGAAGAAAAAAAGGATTAACGCTTTCTGAAGATGGTAACAAATTTCATTCTAAGTTTGAACGCGATTGTTATGAACTGATTAAAGAATATTTACCAAACACAAAATTAGATTTACAAAAATCTTATCCTAAGCATGTTAAGTATAATAAAATTGAAAAGAAGACGTGTGATTTTTATTTTGAATATAATAATACACCAATATGGTTAGAAGTAAGTAGTTATAAATCTAAAAGAACTGACTATAGAACTGAAATGAAACGTAGGATAATATCTCAATATTATCCCACTAATATTTTTCTTTTCTTAGATAGTTTAAAAAAATTAAAAGATATACTAAAACAAACTAATAGTTAATTCTAGTATTAATTTATTTATTTAAGTTAATACTATAATCGATTATTTATAAATTAATGTAATAAGGGGAATAAATTATGGGCACATCTGTAGTCAAATATGATGTAGTTGCAAAGACCGGCGAAAGACCTGATGGTAATGGCGGAACTAAAGCTAACTGGTTGAATGTTGGTCGAGTATTAGAAAATACCGAAAATGGTTCATTGTCAATGAAATTAGATGCATTGCCTGTTCAAGGTACTGAATGGAATGGTTGGTTGCAGTTCTTTGATCCAAACCGCAATAATCAAGGTGGTGGTGGTCAACAAGCTCAACAAGGTGGCGGTGGTGGACAACAAAATTTCCAACAACCACAAAATACACAGCAACCAGCACAACAAAATTTCCAACAACCACAGAATGCAAACACAAACACACAACAAAATAACCAACAAAATAACCAACAAAATAACCAACAACAATTCGGAAACCAAGGCGGCGGAAGTCCATTTGGTTAAGTAAAATGAAACCGATAGACCTGTTTATATAAAGGTCTATCGGTTTTTATTCTGGTTATATAATGTTACAACCAAGAAAGAACAATCCAAAGATAAATCAAACGTTCCATGACAAGTCTACAGGTTTAGATTATTATTATACAGGTACTGAATGGAAATTAATTCCAAGTCATTTACTTCTTCAATTAAAAGATCTAGATTATATATTTAAATATTTAGAAAATTATGAAATTGTTGAATTAGTTTTATCTGTAGATCGATTTAAATGGAATGAAAAAACTACGAAGACTAAATTATTAAAGCTGCTATCGAATTTAACTAATAATAAAGATAAAATATACTCAATATTATTAGAAGAAAAATTAGGATTATTATGAGTAATGTTTATGCAGGTTTAAATACCGGAGTATCATTTAAAGATACCAAATTAACTAGTCCTCTAACTGGAGAAACGTATTTTGATACCATTAAAAATCAAGTATTAATTTTTAATGGTATTGATTGGATTCCAGTAGTAGAAACAAATAATATTAAGAAAGCAAAAACAATACTAGATGAATGTTTAGAACATTTATATTTAAATGAAAATATAAAATTAATTAATGAAGTCCAAAGTCATCCATACTTTGAAACTAGTGGAATTCAGGATAACCTATTACGCTTATTAAATGATCCTGTTGGTAATAAATCAAAAGTTAAAATTGTGTTGACAGAACACAAATTATTAGTAAGTTAAGAACGGAGAAGTAGTAGTGCATATATCGCATCAAAAAGCGTCATTAGACATATATAGTCTAAAATATCAACTAAAAAATCGTAATGGAGAATTAGTTGATGCAGATATTAATGCAACCTTTAATAGAGTTGCAAAAGCCTTAGCAAAAAATGAAAAGAAAAGTAAAGATTGGGAAATAGAATTCAAATGGGCTATGGACAATGGTGCTATTCCTGCTGGTAGAATACTATCTAATGCAGGTGCAGGTGAACATAAACCGAGTACATCACTGATAAACTGCTTAGGGGGAAACGTTCGCGTTCTAACAGATCGAGGACTTATAAAAATTAAAGATTTAGTTAACTTAGATTCAGTTAACGTTATTGATGGAAATGGTAACTGGTCAGAAGTAAGTTTTGAATGCTATGGTAAACAAAAACTCTTTGATATGAAATTCAAATACGCTTCAAGTAGATATCCAATTACAGTTCCATCAACAACAAAACATAGATGGATTCTCAATACTGGAAGAGTAGTAACTACAGAATTTTACTTATCAGGTTCAATTCCTAATAAATATAAAAGTATTGCACATGTACTTCCTAAAATACAATTTGATGAAACATCTATAGACTATAAAGCTGGTGTAGCACATGGGATTGTATATGGTGATGGCACACTTCAAGCATTTAATGAAAATGGATATAGATTGTCTATTACATTATGTAAAGGTAAAGTGTCATTAAGTAAATGGATTATCCCATTTGCTACTAATGGATCAGAAGGTAATGTGATTCCTAACGTAGGTGTACGTTATCAATTAGCTGGAATGCCATCAAATTTAAAACTAATACCCTCAAAAAATTGCAGTTCTGATTATATATTAGGTTTCTTTTCAGGAATACTTGCAACAGATGGAATTGTAGTTAAAAATAAAGCCGGTTCTGAAATTAAAATAACTGGAAATAAAGAATTAACAGATTGGTTAGAGATCTATTTGCCTGCTGTTGGGATAAAAACAACAAATAACAAACTCGAATTTGCTAAAGGACAAAAAACTAATTTAGGAATAAGAACTAAAGATGTCCATGTAATTTCGATTGCTCCTCAACGATTTTCTAAAAAGTTAATAATTAATAAAAAACATATTGATAATTATCAAGTTCCAGCTGGTACATATGACAAATGGATGATATCTGATATATCAAATGAAGGATATATTGATAAAGTATATTGTTGTGAAGAACCAAATACAGGATCATTTGTAATTGAGGGAGGGTTACTAACCGGAAACTGCGTTGTGAGTTCCACAATCAAGGATTCTATAGATGGTATATTCACTTCATTAAAAGAAGCCGCAGTTACATTAGCTACGGGAGCTGGAATAGGTTATGATTGTTCTACGATAAGACCTAATGGTGCATTTGTGACAGGCGCTGGTGCCAATACATCAGGTACACTTCCATTCATGGATGTATTTGATAAAATGTGTTTCACTATATCTTCAGCTGGTGGTCGTAGAGGTGCACAAATGCTAACTTGTGATTGTCGCCATCCTGATATAGAAGCGTTTATTAAAGCTAAACGAGAAGATGGTCGTTTACGTCAATTCAATATGTCAGTATTAATTACAGATGAATTTATGAATGCTGTAAAAAACGATGAAATGTGGCATTTAATATTCCCTGCTAATTCATTTGAAATTGAACAATCAGAAGATTTAATAGATGCATATTGGCCTGATACTGGTGGCAATGTCTATGTAGAATCTAATGGTAAAACAGTATGTAAAGTGTATAAGTCAGTTAGTGCTAAATCATTATTTGATTTAATGATGACTTCAACATATGAATATGCAGAGCCAGGATTTATGTTAATTGATAAAATTAACAAATACAACAACAATTGGTTTTGTGAAGAAATAAGAGCTACAAATCCTTGTGTTTCAAAGAATATGTGGACTCAGACTGATAATGGTCCTTATCAAGTTAAAGATCTAATCGGAAAACAGTTTACAGCATTAGTTAATGGTGAAGAGTGGAAGTCAGATACAGAAGGATTTTTTAAGACTGGAACTAAAAAAGTATATAAGTTAATGACAAAAGAAGGTTACTCAATTGAGTTAACAAAAGATCATAAACTTATGCGTAAAAATCCAAATCAAACTACTGAATGGATTAAAGCTAAAGATTTTATTATAGGAGATAAATTATTAGTAAATAACCATCAGCAAAATAACTGGGATGGACGAGGAACTCATGATGAAGGTTATCTTTTAGGTACGTTATTAGGAGATGGGACTATAAGTAAAGAAAAAGGACCAATACTTACTATATGGTTATTATCAGACAATCATAATGATCCAATTAATGATGGTCCATTAGAAGTTATGACAAAATTATTTGAAATAACTAAACAATATAATACTAGAAGTGATTTTAAAGGCTGGAAGAAAGTTAAAGGACGTAATGAATACAGAATGAACTTTGCAGCTTTAACGAGATTAACTGAAAGTTATGGAATGTCTTACGGTCATAAAGAAATAACGTCTATGATGGAAAATACATCAAGTGATTTCTATATAGGATTTCTTCAAGGATTATTTGATACAGATGGAACAGTTGGAACTAAACATTCAAGTGGCATTTATGTTAGATTAAGTCAATCAGATCTTTCTTGCCTAGAATCAGTACAGCGAATGCTTTTACGCTTAGGTATTAAATCAAATATATACAAAAACCGTCGTAAAGCTGGACAAACTCTAGCACCTGATGGTCATGGTGGTAAAAAATTATATAATACTAAGGCACAACATGAATTAAATATTTCTAATAACAACATAGATAAATTCCAATATGTCATTGATTTTAATGATACAAATAAAAGATTTAATCTAGAAGATGCTTTAAATGATCGAACACAATCACCTAAATTAGATGACTTTACGGTTAGATTCGAATCATTAGAATATTTAAAAACTGATGATGTTTATGATGTTTCGATTCCTGGTATTAATAGTTTTGATTGCGAAGGCCTTTGGGTACACAATTGCGGTGAGCAGCCGTTGAGTCCATATGCAGCTTGTCTATTAGGTTCAATTAATTTAACAGCTTTTGTAGATAATCCATTTACTGAAGAAGCTGTATTTGATTATGAACGCTATATTAAAGTAATTCATGTATTCAGTAGAATGTTAGATAATGTAGTTGAATTAAATGGATTACCGTTAAAACAGCAACGTAAAGAATTACTTGATAAACGTAGACACGGTATGGGATTTACTGGTCTTGGTAGTACATTAGTAATGCTTGGTATGAAATACGGTTCAGATGCTTCAGTTGAATTTTCTGATGAAATTACAAGAATGTTAGCTATTGAAGGTTTTAAAGCTGGCATTGATTTATCAAAAGAAAAAGGACCAGCTCCTATAATGAATCGTGATTTTGAAATTACTAATGATCTTATAAGTAAAAACAAAACATTAGAATCTGCCGTTAAAAACAAACTTAACCTTAATACTAAATTAGGTGCTACAATAAAAGGTAAAGAATTATTTGCTATGAGTGAATATTTTAATAAGCCTGAATTTGATGAACTAAGAAAACAATTTGTTATTTATGGAAGTAGATATACACATGCAACTTCAATAGCACCTACAGGTACAATATCTCTAAGTATTGCAAATAATGCTTCAAATGGAATCGAACCGTCATTCTCACATCATTATATTAGAAATGTAATAATTGAAGGTAAGAAAACAAAGCAACCAATAGATGTATTTTCATATGAGTTACTAAGTTATAAACATAACATTGATGATAACATTGATGTAAATGATCTTCCTGTTCACTTCGATGATACTATGTCGTTGACTCCTAGTGATCATTTAAAAGTTCAAGCTGCTGTACAGAAATGGATTGATAGTGCTATTAGTAAGACTATTAATGTTCCTACTGATATAGATTTTGAAGATTTTAAACATATATATCAAGAAGGTTATGAATTAGGTCTTAAAGGTGTTACTACTTTTAGATTTAATCCTAATTTTTCAGCTGGTGTATTGAGTAGAAAAGAAGATTTAGAAAATACTGAATATTCATTTGAATTGGAAAACGGCAAAAAAGTAACTGCTAAAGGTTCCGATATGATCGAATATAATAATGATGTTACAACGGCGGCAAACTTATATGAGGCCTTGAAAGAAGGTACTTATGGTAAGTATTGAGCCATTTTTTTAATTAAATAAGATAAACAAATAAAAATGAGTGAAAATAAAAGTGCATCAAAGATCTGGATGTGGTTGTGTTTTATATTGATCGGTACTATTATATTGATATCTATCAATTTAGAAAAGCCAACAACTGAACTTACTATATCTTCTAATGGCAATTCTTCAGAAATATGTGGAGAATATATTAGTGATTTAGCGGATATTGAAGCATTGATATCTAAGCAACAAAAATACATTGATGAACTAAACATTGAAATAGATGCTTATAATGAGACTATTACTGCACTTAATGAAACTATTGACTATTTAAGCGCATTTTCAGATATAAGTTTAGATAAAATCAATTTCGGAGTTTTAACTGATATAGGTAAGCGTATCAAAGAATTAGTTAAAACTAAATCAAAATTAACAGAACATCGTGACAATTTAATTAAACTTAAAGAAGACGGTTACTCTTCATAAATATTATCACGGTTTGACAGATTTCATATATATATTTAATTGCAATAACAATTGAATGTTATGAATTTTGAATAAGAAATTATTCAACTTAAGCTCTGGACTTAATGCAAATTAGGTCCAGTATTTTTGATATATCTAAAGGAAACAATAATATGAAAAAGCTATTTATATTCGTTTGTGCCTTGATTGCAACAGGTATT
>Ga0164315_10000609_pt1 | contig 25382 bp, 17 predicted proteins | sample GuaBasSedimGuay6_FD_113737 | JGI IMG/M metagenome (GOLD analysis project Ga0164315, IMG submission 113737) | Subseafloor sediment microbial communities from Guaymas Basin, Gulf of California, Mexico - Guay6, Core 4569-2, 0-3 cm | ecosystem: Environmental > Aquatic > Marine > Hydrothermal vents... | reverse complement strand
CTGCTCCTAAAAACTTAGACAAACTTGGACATTTTTAGGTAATTCGCTCTCTGTTGATAATTCTATTGAATTGCAACTAGAGTCCGGGTTGAGCAGTCCGTTCAAGCAAGATGGATTTTACCTTTTGAAAAGAGGTGAAGCGATCTATCTCTTGCCATAATGATAAAAAAATTATCGACTAGCGAACTATAATTACTGAATAAACTATCCTATCAAAAAATGAATTAATAATCAATAAGATATCTTGTTTCAAAACGCAATTAGCAAGCGTGGGTAGAATAAAACCACCTATTTGAAGTAGCAGTATTTTAAATTTGCTCGGTGTGTCTAGCGAAAAATACCGTTTTCATGCGGTCACACTCAAGGAAAAGCGGATGTCCAAGGCATCTCTATATTGAAAAGTGAAACCGATCTGGTTTTCATTGAATTTCAGGGTGACTCGGACCCATTTTTTGCGAGTTATACTTTAAACAGCTGAAATTTGGAGCTTTTCTTTATTAGTAGTATACCTTACTGATTAGTCGCATCTATCTTTCAAGGCTGTAATCAACAGAAGTATAAAAAAAAGTAACGTCATAGCGGGTAGGATGAAAAGTATAAGCTTGTAGGGGTGCTTATCCCAATTTAAATTCTTAATTTAATGGCTGCCAGGTTTGGTGGGTTTCCAATTTGTGTTCCTACCCACCCTACAATTCATACCATTTTTATTTTTGAAACTGATAACTGACAAACTGAAATTATGACTAAAGAAACGAGCTTAGTTTTTGCACCGCATCCTGATGACGAAGTTCTAGGTTGTGGTGGTTATATCGCTAAACAACATAGCAAAGGCGTACCCGTCCATATTATTGTTGTGAGTAATGGGGCATTAGGGGTGCCAAAAGGGACTTCACCGGCAATTCGTCAACAAGAATGTTTAGCAGGATTAGCGCATTTGGATATAGATAATGTGCTATTTTGGGATTATCCCGATGGCGCGGTGCCACTCAGTGGCGATATTTTGCATGACTATCGGCGCCTTGTCAGCGAAATTAAACCAACTCATCTATTACTACCCAATCCGCAGGAATCCCATTCTGACCATATTCGCGTCACGCGGGGCGTTTTAAATGCTTTGGAAGGGCAGTGGCAGGGCACACTTTTGTTTTATGAAACGATACATCCCGCCCCCGTGGTCAATTATACGGTTGATATTACGAGCGAATTTGGTGCTAAGTTGCTTGCGATACAGAGCCATGCTTCACAACTCAAGCAATTTGATTATGTCAACAATATCCAAACTTTAGCCCGTTTGCGGGGCATTCATGCTAACAATGTGGCTGGGGCTGAAGCGTTTCTATTATATGAGTGGGATGGGACTTATCAGCATTTTTTTGAAACCCGCCCTTTCATTTCAGTGATAGTGCGTGCTAATGATATTGACTATCTTCGTCATGCTTTGAGCAGTTTAACGCGCCAGACTTATGAACAATTTGAAGTGATTTTGGTTTGGTTTGGGGATTATTCACCTTCGCTCAAAGACTTTGAGGTGTTAGATATTCGGTTAGTGCCTGGTAAAGCTTCGCGTAGTTTTAATTTGAATGAAGGTTTGCGTCATGCGCGTGGTGAATATATTGCTTTTCTGGATCAAGATGATATTTTCTATCCCCAGCACTTAGCTTCTTTACTGGCTGAAATTCATGGACAGCCTAAAGTTGACATCGTTTATAGTGGTTGTAAAGTGATCGCTTGCGAAAAGCAAGATAAGCGTATCAAACTCAAGAAAGTTATGGAAGTGATGAATCATGTATGGCAAGCGGGTCGTTTGCTGATGGGTAATTTGATTCCACTTCATGCCCTGCTATTTCGATCTGGGGTATTTCGCACCTATTCATTCGATGAAACGCTTGAGGTTTATGAAGATTGGGAATTACTAGCGCGTTTGAGCTTATCCCATTTTAACTTTGTCCATTTGGATGAAATTAGTTGCGAATATCGTATTTTCAACGATAACCAGGACCAATCTTACACGCAAGTCCATGAAAATAAAGGATATCTTGCCCATCGGGAAACTGTTTTGGCTAAAATACTCAAACAGATGGAGGTGAGTCATCTTGAGCAGATTGCTTCTATTGTCAAGGATTTAGGCACCGAACATGTCCACTTATCCACACAGTTAGCGAAACAAACTAAACAACAGCAGAACGAAATAGGCAAATTGAATTACCAATTAGCTCAATTTCAAGGTGTAGAGCAATTACTCACCCAAGCCTGTTTGGATATTGGCATTGAAGCAGGGGGACGAGAGGGGATTGCACAACTGATTGGGCGCACCTTGCCTCAGCAAACTTTGTTTTCAATTATTCTGCCTGTTTATAATACCGATCCTGCCCTTCTCAGCCAAACACTACTTTCGCTACGCAATCAGGCTTATAGTGCCTGGGAATTATGTCTTGTCGATGATGGTTCAGATCGTGCGGAAACCCAACAGATATTGCAAGCATTGCAAAATGATCCGGTGATAGCAGAGCGTTTACATTTTCATCGCCGCGACACGCAAGGCGGTATCGTAGCAGCCAGCAATGATGCCATTAAGTTGGCAACGGCACCTTATGTTGCTTTCCTGGATCATGATGATAGGTTGCATAGTGATGCATTACTGATTTTGGCTCTGAAACTTCAGCAGCAAGATTACACCTTGCTTTATACTGATAGCCGTATGATAGATCATGCTGGGAAAGTCATGCACACTTATCATAAGGCTGATTGGTCACCGGAAACCCTATTGCATATTAATTATGTCAATCATTTCACTGTTGTCAAGCGAGATGTTTTAAACCAGTTAGGCGGATTAGATTATGATGGGGCGCAGGATTGGAACTTATTACTACAATTAACCCATTTGCCGGATGAGCAAGTATGCCATGTGCGTCAAGCCCTTTATGAGTGGCGAGCGACAAAGGGTTCATTGGCTTACCAAAGCGGTGAAAAAAGTTGGGCTTTTAAGACAGCTAAATTGGCTTTGAAAGACCATTTCACGCACCGTGCCTTAGAAAATATTAGCATCACCGCTAATAAAAGGGCAGGTGGATGTATTTGTCAATGGCGATCTTCCTTGGCTCCGGTTGACATTATTATTCCAACCCATAGCAATCTCCGGGGACTTAAAATCGCTATCAGTGGCTTACTACAACAAACTGACTATCCTCAATTCCGTATTATCATTATTGCCAACCGTTGTTTGGAACCGGTACGGGATTATCTGGATACCTTACAATCTCATCCCCAGATTGAAATATTAGTCAATGATGACGAATTTAATTGGTCAGCATTGAATAATCAGGGCGTTTTAGCGGGAGAAAATCCTAACTTATTGTTTTTAAACGACGATATAGAAATAAAACACCCGACTTGGTTACGCAATATGAGTCGTTATTTGTCTTTAGAAGGAGTTGGTGCAGTCGGTGCCACTCTGTTTTATCCCAATGGACGCTTACAGCATAACGGCATCGAAACTGATCCAGAATGGATTGCCCGTAATATCGACGAATGGGGAACCAAAAACCCACTTCGCCTCACTCGCAATGTATCTGCGGTGACTGGTGCATGTTTATTGACTCAGCGGGAAATATGGGAAAAAGTGGAGCGATTTGAGGAAAGATTAGCGGTGTATTATAACGACGTTGATTTTTGTTTAGCCATCCGTCATCATGGACTCAGAATTGTTCAAGCCAATGATGTTGAACTCACTCATCATGAAAAGGCGACTTATGGCAGCGATGACAATCCGAAGAAACAAGCCCTCTCGCTCAAGGAAATTAACTTCATGATGGAAAAATGGACTGAGCAATTAACGGAACGCTATAAGCCCCGTTATGAGGTACAGGCGCAAAAGACGCGCATTTTGCAAGTTCCTAATGGTTAATATAGCCGGAAACACGCCCAAAGCTAAAACGAGGAAGCCGTTGCACGAAAAAGACATTGCCCACCCTACATTAAAAGTTTAAGTTATGCCCGCGTGCAGTATAACAAGCTGAACAAAGTGTTTAGTAATGATCACGAAATAACTTCCCGTTTTGTATTTTAGGAACGTGCCTGAAATAACTTCGACTTAAGGGTTGGAGCAAGGGATTACCCCTACGATATTTCAATTGATGTAGGGGCAAGACTGAATGGTTGCCCAAGTTATTTCAGGCACGTTCCTTAGTGGTTTCATCGAAAGGCTCGTGTTCTGATGCCATGAATTACCTCATTTAATGTTAAATCTCAAAGTGGAGAAAAAGAAATACTATTTTTGCCAAAAATAGTATTTCTGAACATTTTGAGCATTTTTTGTCATCTGGGCGGAAAATGACCGATCAAGACTTCCGGGAAACGATGCGTTTGTTGAGAAAAATCTTTTACCGTTATCGTGTATTGTGTTGGTTCGATTCCAAACAAATGTCCCCATGTGCCCTTTTCTAAGGTATCACTGGGGTAAGGGTAGTTGACGACATATAATTGATCACCATTGGGTAAGATTTCAGTTAAACGCATGGGTAAGTTCAAAGCACCTTGATTCTGTTTAAGGGTAACGCTTTGAATGGGAAACAAGCCCTCACGTACTATGGCTTTGATCATAAACTCAGCATCGCTGGCATTGATTAAAACAGGTGCTTCATCATTTTTATGGACCAAAGCAGGATCAAAACCAGCGGCGAGTACTTGGGGTTGATGGCGATGAATGCCCAGTTGATGGGGTGCTTTGATACTCAGCGATTGGGGTGTGAAGGCGAGGGGTGGGTAATTTCCAATTTCTAAATTGGGGAAGGCGTGAAATTGTCCAACTTTATCAATGACTTGAATTCTAAATTGCTCTTTTTTATCACCGAAAAGATTGCTCAATGCGCCCACGGGAAAGGTGCCTGGTTCAAAAGTAAATACCGTTTCATAACGCTGATCACCATTGGGATAGGTGGCGATATGTGACATAATTAATTCAAAGTCGCCGCTGTTTTTTCTAAAATGCACCGTTTCTATAGGGGTTTTGCCAGGTTTCACTATCGCGAATATTTTCACGTTGGTATCCAGTAAATCAAGCAGTATGGGATCAAAGCCTGCCATTAAGACTTGAGGTAATGCACGGATGACACCTGTGACCGGTAATTCGGTGCTGTCAGGTTCAAGAACGGTAATAGGAACGGTGTATGAAGCCCGTTGTTGAGAAGTAAAGGTTTGTAAGATGACATGGTAAGTGCCGGTTTGGGTAAAAGTATGAGTCGGACTCAGATTGGTTTCGGTTTCACCATCGCCGAATTGCCAAACATAAGTTAAAGCTTCGTCCAGGGCATTGGGTTCATTACTGATACTAAAAAACACGCGCAATGGTTTTTCCCCAGAAACAGGATTAGCACTAAAGCGAATATCAGGTGCCGTTGATTGCTTATTCACTATAAGCGTTTGATTGCCCGTGAGTTGCTGAGATTTCGCATTCAGGGCAGTGAGTATCACAGTAAATTCACCTGCTTTGGAGTAAGTATGTGATATTGTGGGTTGCTCGGTCATCACTTCTTCACTTTTATCACCAAAATCCCAGCGTAAAGAAGTCGCTTCAAAACTATGAGGCAAACGGGCAACTAATAGATATTGCAATGGATTATCCAAAGCCGGTGACACCTCTATCGGGACATCAACAATAGCACTATTATCAGCAATGTCCAGAGCAATTTTGTATTTTCCCAGCTTGTTATCTTGAAAAGTCGTTGCTTCAATCCATAAATCGTGTTCATTTTGAGGGGTGTAACGCAAACGAGCATGAGTGCTGCTACCACTGTTATTATCTTGATGTAGAATCCGATTGAATCGGTCATACAAATATAGATAACTGTCAAAATCTTCTGAGATCATGTCAATCACTAATTCTTGACCGGCACTAATAGAACTAATGCGGTAACGATCCGTCACGGCGTGAGTGCGAGTTTGAGAATAGCTATCTGATGGAATCAATTCGCCAGCAATGCTATTGGATACACGCAGTACGATGCTTTCTTCAGGAGGAGAGGTTATGAATAGGGTGGCAGATTGGTAGGCATAAGCATCCTCATTATCGCGTAGTGTCAAGCCGACGTTATATTGCCCCGCTGCTTGAAAAGTGTGCGTGACGGTATTAGTCGTTTCGCAGGTGACAGGGCTACCATCATTAAAATGCCAGCAGCGTTCGATAATGTCACCATCCAAATCTGTGTTAAAATCAGTTAAGGTAACAGTCGCCGGGGCAGTAAAATTTTCTGCTGTAAAATCAAAGGGATAGGCTGTAGGTTGACGATTAATAGCCCCTGCCAGGATTTCTAGTGTGTATGATCCTGACTCTTTACGCTGATAAGCCGTCGCTTCAATATAATAGGTACCATCTTCAGTCGCGTTAAAGACAATTTCAGCATGATTCGTATTAGCGGTGCGATCATCATTTGTTGCCAGCAAGGTTTCAGCGTTGATATCTTGAAACAAATATAAATAAGCATTAAAAGATGCTGACATCCGAATTGTTACCGTTTCGCCCGCCCTTAAATTCAAGCTGTATGCATCGGCTGGCGTAGCATTTCGCCTAAGTGACCAGGCGTCCTGGGTATCTAAGACACCATTCCATAATGCGCCTACATTTAAAACTTGCGCCTGGCTAAAATCGCCATCATCTTCTTCATCACGAGGGCTGGCTTGAGGGGGTTCAAAATTAAGTGATTGCTGACAATCACCCGTTTCCAGTTCTATGCATTCATATAATGCCGTAGAGGAATTAGTATGAATCTCGGTAGCGATTTGATTCGCCATTGCAACATCTGTCGTTTGAGCCACAAAATAAATGAGGCGTATTTGAGATTGTGCTGGCACCGTCACTTGGGGATAAATCCAACTTAATTGACGATTATTAAGGGTATGTGTGGCAGTGACCGGATTATTCACTTGTGAGTGGTAATGGAGCAATACCGGCTTAGGGCTTAAAACAACTTCTGTCACTTCAGAGGTGATTAAAAAATGCGCCTTTTTAGGTTCAGCGACGGTGTACTTTCCTGTTCCAAATTGACCGTAAATTTCTATATCTACCGTGATGGGGGTATCAGTTGAATTAAATAAGATTTCAGAAAAGCGAGCAAAATTTTGGGTTTTAGATACATAAACCTGTCGTCTGATTTTCAAACCACTGTCAGGCTCAGTAAAGAGGCTACTGTGAACTTCCCGACCATCGGGGGATAAGTGAGTGATATGACCGACATAATCGGTTCCATTGACTCGCAAATAATACAGTCCAGCATAAGCATCTCGTGTGCCCTGCATCAATACACCATTTGAGCCCACATCATATAAAAAACTCGTTCTATCAAACAGTTGCAATGAAAAACTGGAGCCTGAAAATACACATAATAACCAGGCATTTAGTGTTAGCAAAATTGATTTGTACATAAGTCATCCTATTAATGAAAAATAAGTACAACGGATTGGGGAAATAAACAGGGGAAATAAAAAATTCGATTTTTTGAAAAAATCGGATTTCGTAAGCTGGTTAATTTCTTTCCATAATCCATTGTACATTAGACTTATCCGGAAATAATTAATTCATATATTTCATGGACTTAATATAACCTGAAAAATAAAACCGGAAAAAATCAATAAGTTATAGCGTTTTTCGGTTGGGTGAGATACAAAAAAGGCTTGCGCGTGGGATTGCCCCTACAAAAGATGTATTTCACTCAAAAGGGAAATGCTATAACGTTCCGTCAATTTCAAAAGCTCTAAGAAATCTTTGTAACTTTTTGTAATTTGATGAGACTTTTGCTTTTCCTTCAAACGCTAAAGCGACTTCTGTTAATTTTTCTTTTCGTGGGTCATTTTTTAGGTCTGATATTTTTAAATGAATTATCATTTTAACCTATTTTTACTCACTCGTTTTCATTTTTGTCCTGTACAAAGAAATAAGAGTTAACCATTAAAATTATTTTACGCACAATGCATGCCAGTACGGCGCAAAACTTAATAATGTCATTTCATAAATTAGTGAAAAAAAGAGGGTATAATTTCCTTCAATATGCGCTTTATCCAGTGTTTCGTAATATTCCAATCGACGCTCAATTGGCAAAATCACAGCTGGAAATCCAAACTTCATTAATTCAAGATTCATCAATAAACGAGCCGTGCGCCCATTACCATCGACAAAAGGATGAATTTTTACTAAGTCACAGTGAAGTTTTGCAGCCCGTTCCACGGGATGACACTTTGAGGTTTGATATTCGCAAATAAGGCTTTCCATTTGCTGAGGAACATGAATAAAGTCGGGGGGGATATGTTTAGCACCGGCAATAATGACATTTATGCGGCGATATTGCCCTGCATTTTCATCGTCAATGTTTTTCAGTATCAATTGATGAATATTTTTGATCTGCCATTCAGAAACGATTTCGGCTTTTTGTACCAGTGCTTCAACAAAAAGAATAGCATCCTGGTGATTAATCACCTCAAAATGCTCCCGCAATGTTTTGCCACCCACCGTGATACCTTCCAATGCGACTTTAGTTTCCTTCAAAGTCAAGGTATTGCCCTCGATGGCGTTGGAATGATAAGTCCAACGTAATACTAAATCCTCATGTAGGTTATGTAGCACCGCTTTGGGTAAAGGACGATATTGATCCAGCTTTTCTTTGAGTAAATCTAAGTGGGATAAATTCATCAGGTATTAATGAGTCAAAATATAACAGAAATTTAAAAAATCTCATTTTTGAAGTGTGATAACATACTTATCTAACATATTAGCATGTTTTTGCAAAAAAGCCAAAACCTTTTCATAATCACTGATTTTAAAACCATGTTGTCGCGTTTGTGATTCAAAGTGGTAACAAACGGCATCTCCAACAAAATAGTTTTGGCGCTGATGTGTTAAACAGGCTAAGTTTAATTCAACGTCTTCAAGGCACTCGGTGTAAGTAGGATTAAAGCCCCCTATTTTTTTGAACAGTTGTTTTTCAATGAGTAAGAATGCTGCCGTTCCGCCAACAATATTTTTTTCGACACCACCAGTATAGAAATTGTAATAGGATTTTAAACCCTTTCGCTTTTTCGTTCATCATCCAAGTTCATCGGGGTTAATTCCCAAAGCGCGTAATTTGGCAGCCAATTGTTCCGCACGTAGTTGAGCTTGTTCTTTTTGCCGACATTCATATTAATGAAATATTTGACGTAGGGGCGAACATTCGTTATCGCCCTATTGAAAAGAGCTACACCCAAATTCGACTACCTCACTCAACCGTTCAACCAAATACAGAGGTAAAGAAATCAAAGGATAACAAATAGGCTGACGTTGTTTGTCAATGTGGATAACCACATCCTGTTGATTAACTGTTGGTAATGAAGTATCAAATCTAATTGCAAAGGGCGCTTGTTTGTTCCACATAAACTGATGCAAAGACTTCAAACGACCCGTCGCTCCAGACTTAACTTCAATTGGAATCAACTTTCCTTCCCGCGCAATCACAAAATCCAGTTCTGCATTGGATGAACGTCCCTCTCGCAACCAATAGGTTAATTCACGATTAGGCGTTTCCGCCAATAGTGCTTGTAAATGTTGCCCTATAAACTGCTCGGCTATGGCGCCTTCATTGACTAGCTTAATGTCGTCAAGTTGTGAGATAACTCGCCAATTTAGCCCACAAATAGCATTCATCAGACCCACATCAAGAAATAACAGTTTATAGACTTTTTCCTCAATATCTGCTTGTAAAGGTATACCTGAACAATGACTATGAACCACTTTACTAATAACCCGCGCCATAGATAATAATTCAAGGTCCTTCTTAAGCGTCGCACTTTGTTCTTGACGCGAAATATTGCTGTATTTTACTTTTATACCCACATTACGGGCAGCAAAATTGAATACATTGAGTATACGGTTGAGGTTTCTTGAACCGACGTATTTTGGGAAATCTTCACGATAGGTATCAATAATCGAATTATGTACTTCGCTAACATCACGATAGCTGCTCGTTTCGGCAAATACAGCGACGGCTTCTGGCATTCCGCCTACAAAATAGTATGTCCGTAATATTTGCAATAAGCGTTGGTGAGCTATTTTGTTAATCTCCTGACCTAGCTGATAATGGGTCACAATATGATGTAACTTATCTTCTCCTAAAGCACTTAGAAACTCAGTAAAGGTCATGGGACCAATATGTAAATACTGAACTCTGCCGACTGGCATAGAAAACAGGTGATCTGATAAAGTAAATTCTAATAATGAACCGGCACTAATGAGTGCTAATTCTGGTCGTTCTTCATAAAAATAACGCAGGGCGGGGATAGCTTCAGGAACAGCCTGAATTTCATCCAGAAACAGGAGTGTCTCATTAGTAATCCTATCCATACGCGGTAAAATTTCAATTTGTTGAAGAATTTGTTGGGGGTCTTTAGTAGAAAAAACCGGAGACAATTCCGGATAACGCTCTAAATTGACATTCACCAAAGTTCGCTGATGTTGCTTGGCAAATAACTCAACCAATGTGGTTTTTCCGACTTGGCGAGCACCACGAATAATAAGTGGTTTACGCTTTTTCTTATCGATCCATTTTTGCAGAAATTTTAATTGCAAACGTTCCATTGCCATACCTTTTTTTGAAAGAGATGTCAGATTATAGCATATAAAAACGTATTGGTATTATGATTTTATGGGTGTGTTTTGATATTGTTGGTTTCGGGGATGTCACTTCGTTAAAATCAAATCAAAAAAATCATCATCCAAATTCATCTGGATTAATTCCCAAGGCGCGTCACTTTTTGTTTCCTATCGTTTGAGTACAACTCGCTAACTAACCGACAGCATATCCAGTATGGATTCGCTTCAAGCATTTTCAGAATGATCAGAATAAAAATCTATAATAGCTTGAAGTATACCAAGAATCCGCTCCAGATTATCAAGAAAATACTTTTTCGCATCAATCAAAATGGTTTCGTTCTCAAGTTTCAGGAATTGCCACACCTCACCATTAGTCACACATCCAAAAATGGTTTCAATCGGTTGGTTTTCGGACTGATTAAAAATCCTAGCCCCCATCTAATCAGAAAACGCTATACTTCGTTTTTCTGGTTCCCAAACGCCGTGCAGGAACCCATTCAGGGATGACTCCGCATTCCACAATTCGGAAAGGGCGAGTGCAATGTAATGAGGTTTAGGTGTTTGAGCGAAAAGGGCAGCTCAACCTGATATTCAGTATAACATATTGGTTTTAGGCTTTTGCCTATCAATTGTGGTGGGCAACTACATGGCTGGTATTATTTTTGGTGAATTTTTAAGAACCATCCATCTGGATTAATTGGAACTGTTACAGCCTCTTCTCGCTCAATCTGTTTGCTGTATTTTTCCCAATGGTAATCCGTTAAAGGAGCCACTTGGAAATGACTAAAACTAGAAAGTGAAACCATCAACAATAATAAAGCTGATATAAACTGACTAATCCAATTTTTTGAGTCGAAACATACAATGAGAGACCAAACAATTAAAAGATGTGGGATGTAAAAATAACGATATCCATTGTTAAAGGGTATAAGAATATGCAAGTTATACCTAAATTTGTAAAAACAAGCGAGTGTAATTATGCATCCGCCTAACAAAAATACAAATATTGGCAATCGTTTTTGACGAGGTTCTAAAATGGCAAATGTCAGTAACCCAGCAAAGAGTATTATTGTCATCGCCGCTAAAAAATGGGAGTTAAGGGCGAGCGACATGTAGTCCCCAAAAAAAAGCGTTCCTGAAAAACGCATGGCTAATATCTGTTCCAATGCCTCTAAACTATGAACTAAATCACCACTACTAACCGGGTTACCACCTTGCCAGATAAAATATCCTTGTATTAAACTTAGTAAAAAAGCCACAGATAAAAGGTGAAGGCTGTAATAACTTCTACAAATATAAATGATGCGGAAAATAAACAGGGGTAAAAACAGAACAATAAAGGGACCTGTTAAGCCAATGGCTATTATTGTAACGGTATCTAATAACAGTTGACGTGTCGTATTTGCTTTATCTTGAATGATAAATAGAATAAGAACAATAGCAAGAATCCACTGTACGTAGGTAATGGACATCAAAATATCACCATTATAGGGTAAAAATACAATAGTAATAGCTAATAATGGTTTAAAAGGTAGGTGTATTCTTGAGCTTAATAAATAATTGATGACAAACAGTGTGAGGATAATAAAGGCAAGATTATATAGTGCTGGAACCCACGATACCGGAAAAAAACCACTGAAATAGGCAACCAATCGAGGTATTATATGAAGATAACCTGCATAAGGTTCCCAAATAGCAGATATGCTAAGAGTCAGATTTTGTTTAAAAAAGAGCAAGCCATCCTCTGCCCAAAATTGCGGATTAAAAAAGCCATCCGGTTCACGATATATTAAAATCATTAAACATAAGATAAGAACAGATAAGTGAGAGCTACCTGTGATACCGTTATTAATGTCTAGCTTATTGTTAAACATGGTAATAATGTCAACTTTTTTGTAATCATTTCAAGCCAAGTGATTATCGGCTTGTGCTGATTGAAGCAGTCCAATACTTAGCGTAGGTGGGTAGAGGAACTCAACCTGCCCCTTTATTATTTGTTATGAATGGTGGGTTGAACCTAAAACGGTTAGTTTGTGTTGCGCTATCGCTCTACCCACCCTACAATTTACTTTTTCAGTATTGACACCGGTAAAATGCTCACCTGCCGTCAATGCCTTTAATTGAGCCGCCGTAAAATGGGGTTTACGACTAAAAACGGCTGAATAATTAGCGTCTTGCGCTTTTTAACCCTTTTAATGGTACGAATTATATCCACATAATCAACTTGTTCATCACCCACTATCATAAATATACCACTACGAATAACGATCTTTTCCTGCTGTTTTTTAGTATTCGTATAATCATCAAGTCAAAGTCAAACCTGCCATGTCTGGTTTTGAAGTTGACTAAGTTATTTCATGCACGTTCCTAACAAGTTTGAGAAACCTGCTCAAAAATGGATTGAATTTGCTTTTTAAACCATTGCGTTTGAGAGAGTTGGTTCTTATTCAGATTTTGCCTTTCGCTTAAACCTTTACCATAGTCTTTAGCTGGAAATACGGTGTAAAATGTTTCAAAATCATTGCTTTGTAGTAATGCTAAAATACTTTTAGCATTGTTTTTAAACGATTTTTTCAATTTCGCTTGTTCATTTTCCCTAAAAAAAGGATAACCATTTCTTGCGCCCACAATGCCTAAAATAATACTATCTTTTTGAGCATTTTTACACGCTTTCAATTGTGCAATGTATGCCGCTTTATCAAAATCCTGTTGTTTTGATTGATAATATTCCGCCAAATTATCAGGATGATAGAAATAGTTTTCGATGCTATAATATTTGAGTATCAATAAGTTTGGATAGATACGACGTATTAACTGTATTTCTTCATCCGTCAAAAAATCTCGATCAATTAATCCATAATAATGCAAATTTTTGGATTTAAAAAAGACATCGTTCTTGTCAATCGCTATAAAAAAAATCGTGTTTTCTATGCCAACGTTATTATAAAACGGGGTATCCGTATTTTCAGAAAAGACGATCCTTTTTCCCGCCATGATTTTGGAAAAAAATTCTTTATTGACGGCTATCTCAAAAATTTCATATCGATTTTTGAGTTGCGGTAGTAAAGTATGAGGTTGATCAAAATTGAGCGCATCAAAATCAATAATGGCAGCTTGTTCAAGATCATGAGCATAGTCAATAAATCCAAGCGAATGGCTTGCTGTCCATAATTGGCAACCGTCGGGTAGCCAGTTTTCCACAATTTCTTTTAATAAAGCATATTGGAGTTTAGTGTTCAAATGCAAATCCATTTCATCCAAATAATAAATCGTTTCCTGATACAAATCTTTTCGACTCAAGAAGTTGATTAAAATATTGAATATTGCCTTTTCACCATGACCAAGATAATTGTAGTGAATTTCACTGTCGCCCTTTTTAAAAAGGATCGTAGCGACTTTATTATTCAAGGGCGGAATTAATTTAAGTAGCGATAATTGGGTGCCATTATCATCACCAAAAATGCGTGCAAAAGCTTCATTGATCGGGTTGATATATTGTTCTACAATCTGGGTGGCATATAGTCTTGAGCCAAAAACATCTTCCAAGATCAATTCTGCAATCTTTTCAATATCGTTTTCAAAACGGTTATCCCTTTCGATATACATTTTTGGACGATCAAAGTCTTTTTCAAACTCAATCGGGTTCATTTGCCCAAGGGCTTTTCTCAGTAATTGAGGCACTTGCCTTAAACTACTTCTACCATAAAATGCCGTTGAACTTACATTTAAAGGCAAACTGTTATTATCATGCCGAGTTAGGATTTCCTGATTACTGAGTGTGATTGTCACCTGAAAATCTTTTTCCGGCTCTTTTCGATAATAGGCTGATTGCAAAATCGTCTCATCCTTCGCCTTAGATGAAATCGCCTCAAACGCATCAAAAATACAAGATTTACCGCTTCCATTGGCACCAATGAGTAAAACCAACTGTTGCTCATTTAGTTCAATCGTGAGATCAGTAAACCTTTTGAAATTCACCAATTGTAATTTTTTTATAAACATGCTTTTAAATTTTGGGATAAGGTTATTTCAAAAGCTGGTGAGATTGGAGCAAGCGTAGGGTGGGTTTCGCTATCGCCCACCCTACAATTTACTTTTTTGCAATAATTAACGATGCTCAATTTGAATCGCCTTCCAAAATGACCAATCACTTTCGGCACGGTTTGCAAGCCCTGGATGTGTTTGCAATACCAATTCTGCATCATGTTTGATTTCAAAAGGAACAGCAGTTATTTTTTGTACCCCCCTATCTTGTTCTATAACAAGTGGATTCAAAAAACGTTTGAATAACATAAGCGTTTGCCCACTACTCTCCTTAATGACAGCACTAAAATCCACACCATCAGTCGGGTTTTTATTATCAGCATTATACGCCCCTTTCAAAATACCAAATTGCCCATTCAGTGTATATTTGCCAGGGGATAGGCGAAAGCGTACCTCGCCCGGTGCATGAACCAATAATACAGATTGTCCCTTTTCCAAGGAGATTTGATTAGGTGAACTAATCTGCTCTGGCAATAATTGTGTTGGCAAATCTTGTTGTTTTGCTAACAACTGAAAACCGGACACTTGGAGTCGCTGTTCTGCCATAAAATCTCCCACCAAAACAGCATCTTTTACCCCCACTTCATGTCCAGTTAAAGGTTGATGAATCAAAATATAGTCTGGAGAATAGTGATGGAGCCATGCACTAAAATTTCTTTCTCCAAGGAATTTGGCATTCAAAGGGTTAACCAGACCTAATATATCTATAATATATCTGTCTGAATACCATCCCACCGTCCCAATTTCAATTAATGCCACTTTGGCATCATCGGGCGTATTGTCTTTTAGCCATTGACCTATAATCTGATAGGGTCTAGCAGTACCGCCTATATCAGCCTTAGAGTGAGTCACCATCAAGCTAGAATAAAGGAGCAAGGGTATTGCAACAGATATTGCGACTATACCCATCGTTTTGAACACAATGTCTTTAGCTGACAGAAAGTTTCGAGTCAGCCATGCAATGCCTAAGCCCGTATAAAAAAAAGCAAAGGCATAATAAGGCGCGTAATACCAATGATAATTAGGTATATTGAAAACAACGAAAAATAGGGTATAAAAAAACAGGAAACTGATGGAAATCACATTAAGACTTTTTAGGCGAAGACTTAATACGCCACAAAAAGACAAAACAATCAAACCAGACAATAACAGCTTACTGTTAGAAAAAAACCAGCCAAACTGGTATCCGACATATTTAAAGGCGGGCCATTCACCCCAGAGTCCTGATTGACCTTGAGTGAGTTTAGCAGCGGCGGTTTCTGCGAGAAAATGTCCATAATAGAACTTATTGAAGGAATAGCTCGCACCAATAATTAGCAAGGGTAAAATAAAATAGCTCAGTTTTGGAAAGGGCCTTTTTTGACGAAAATGCTCAATTGCCATCGCCAAAATTAAAAAAACACCTTCACTGCGAAGAAGAAGCAATAACGCACAAGCAATGCCCAGCCAGAAATTGTCTTCTTTCTCAAAGAAATATAGACATAACCCAATGAAAAAGATAAAAAGGGGAGTTTCCATCCCGTATGTCAAATAAAAATAGGGAAAAACCGCCATAAAGATGGCCCCAAACAGCACGAAATAAATACTTTCGTAACGGGAAAAAACCAGAGTGAACACAGACAGTGTAAGAGCCATAAAAATGGCTGCTAAAATAATACTCGCAGATTGGACATTGCCTACGATAAAAGAGGCAACGATGGTAAAGTAAGTATGCAGTGAAGAAGTCAAAGCATTAAATAACTCACCTTGATTATAGACAAGACCATACCCATCAAACAGATTTCGGACATAACGCTGATAAATCAGTGCGTCATCAAGTTGAAAACCACGGCTGCGATAGGAAAAATAAGCCAAAGGTATCAAAAATAATAGAAACAAAAAAAGTCGCTTTGGGTTAAGCGTTTCATTTTCAAAATGTGGCATCATGTTCTCCGTATGTTCAAGTTTTTAAAGTGAAAAGACTTAACAGAAATACTATTTTTGCCAAAAATCGTATTTCTAATTCGCATTGACATATCACTTTTGCCAGACAGAAAAATATTCAAATTGATTGTCTTCTCCTACACTGACAAACATACAATTCGTTTTTAACTGTAATAGCTCAATGGCATTCCGCATGAATTCACTGAAGGTATTTGAATCCCATACATGCGCGTGTTCGCGTCGGTTTTTGACGCTGTCAAGATGCGTCTGCTGTTTTTCGGAGCTAAGTTGAAAGACTTCAGGATGTACGTTCTGAAGAAAATCTATATAGTGGGCATCTGTCACTTGAGTAACATTTTGCTCATATTCTTCCTCCAAATGTGCAAAAGAGGTTAAAGCACGATGCCTATCAAAAGTAAAATTTTTATCGGGGGCTGAAATAACAATATGCCCTCCCGGTTTTGTGATTCTAAATAAGTCACTTACAACTGCAATGGGATTAGCTACATGTTCAATGACGTGATTAAGTATCACAAAATCAAAATGTTCCGATTCAAATAAAGATAATCCTTCTTTATCCAGATCACAAATATAATGCACATTAACAAGATCATTGATATTTAATTCTGGAAATAATTTGATGGCTTCTTCTTTCGATTGTGCATCACAATATTCAATGGTGCAATGTGCAGGAATGACAGCGGGTTGATGAAAGGCACCAATTTCTAAACCGTGCCCTGTGAGCAGATCGTAACCTGCCTGTCGATGGGTTAAATGTGACATTTATTTTCCTTAAGCAATTGATGGTAGTTGTCGTTCACTTCTATATGTTATCTCCGGTGGGAGATATTTTCGCAAAATGGCAGGCATAAGTTTACCTTGAAAATTTATGTTTTGGAAACCAAAGCCAAAGCTTTGGACTCCATCACAATATGTTGAGTATCTACCCAACATTTATTTTGATTAGCACTTAATTTATTATAGCCTATTTCAATTAGAATCTCCAATCAAGTAATGTAGGGTGGGTAGGAACTTCGTTACAATCCACCATTTTTCTACGTTTGCTACGCTTGCTTACCCAATCTTTCTAAAAGTTTATCACGAGACGCTTGCATGAGCAAGCGTAGTGATTCTTCCTGTGGCATCTGCACCAAAGGTTCAATCACTTGTGACAAAGTTTCATCAACGCCAAAGCGTAATTTGAGCATATTTTCGATAACTGAGTGCCGTTCTTCTAAATGGCCTTGTTGTACACCTTGTTGTACACCTTTCTGTAAGCCCTCTTGTAGGCCATCTCGTAAACCTTGCAGTAAAGTTTCTTCTCGCCATTTCAAATAGGCGCGTGATAAGTTCATGAGTAACTCCTTTTCGTCTTTCGTCAACTTTTTCTTGGTTTCGATGTTAATATGCCAAGTCGATAGTAACTCTAGCACATGATTCCGTAAAATGTTTCCCCTGGGAAGTGCGGTCACTTCGTCAATTGCTTGTTCTTGTGTTTGCCCTTTACCTAAAATTCTTAGCCAAAGTGTTTTCTTTGTAATAGGTAATCGGTCAACAACAACGATTGCACTTCTCAGTCCCTGATTCAAAAAATAAACGCCTTTGCCCCACGTGGGTTTTAGTCTGGCTTCAAAGAAATTCAATAGATTATCCGATGCCGAAGTTGTTATAATCCATAATCGAGGTAGAGCTTCCTCATGCACTGAAAACAATTTGAGCAGACATTGACGAATTTCTAGTTTACTTGGTTGGTTCCTAAAGGGTTCTAATAAGCAAGCTTTCGATGTCATTTGAGCAAGTAATCCAAGTTCTTGGCGATTCACCGTTTTTTTCGGCATAAAATAAATATCAACATTTCGCATTATCAAATCATTGAGTCTTATAACTAAATACTTTCAGTTCTTCAGTGGCTGATTTTTAAGCAATTGATGCCACTCTAGGGGGCCAAGCATACGCAAAGTCTTCCGCATCTAAAGTCAAATTAGGGCTATAAGCCGGGTCTGCCATTAAAAATTGGGGCCAACGACTTTTCATGTAAGCCCGTTCTTTTTCATAACGCGCCTTCTTTTCAGGCGTGTCTTCATATCCTCGGCTGGCAGATTCGTGGTGATAGAGTTCGGCGTAGGGTGTCCAAACGATCCGTAAATTGTGTTCATTTAATTTTAGACATAAATCGACATCATTCAGGGCTGTTCCTAGGTGCTCTGCCTCTAAACCGCCCACTGCTAAAAAGTTGGCTTTACGCATCACCATACAAGCTGCCGTCACTGCCGAAAAATTTTGAATCAGGGCTGCCCTTCCAAAATAACCCACATGCCCTCGTGGAAAACCTTTATGGGCATGTCCAGCAACACCGCCGATGCCCAAAACTACGCCCCCATGTTGTAAAGTATTGTTGGGATACCATAATTTTGCACCGACAGCACCGATTTCGGGGCGCACCGCATGACTCACCATTTCTGATAGCCATTCACGGTTAATGACTTCTATGTCATTATTGATCAAGCCAATAATTTCACCTTGTGCTTGTTCAACGGCTTGATTGTTCATATCAGCATAGCAGAATGGATTGGGATAGTCAATAATACGCGCCTTGTCATTCTTTTCCAGTTGCTGCATATAATCCAAGGTGGCGGGATCATCACTATTGTTGTTAATAATCAGGATTTCAAAGTTATCATAATCCGTCTTATTTAAGATGCTTTCGACACAACGCTTCAGAAATTTTAGGCTATTGCGCGTCGGAATAATGAGGCTGACTAAAGGCAAATTAACGGGTAGGGCATATTGCACCCGGATGGTTCCCCGAATATCGGGAGATTCTGTCACACGCGCTTTTATATTACGCCGTTCCAAATGTTCGCTGATGGCTTTTTTTGCGGCAATAATAGCATAAGGTTTTTCGTCTGGGCGAGAGGCGGTGCTTCCAGCAATTTCTCGCCAGTGATACAATACTCTGGGAATATGACGAATTTGGGCGTTGCTTATTTGTTCAATTGCCCTCAAGACTAAGTCATAATCTTGCGCCCCTTCGTAGCCTTCTCGAAATCCCCCAATATCTTCTATTAACGTTTTTCGATAAACGGCAAAATGCGTAATCAGGTTATGAGATAAAAAGAGATCGGGATTCCAGTCTGATTTAAAATACGGATTAGAACGGATGCCTTTTTCATTGATTTTGTCTTCATCGGAATACCATAGCATCGTATCAGGGTAATCAAGAATATCCTTTGCTACCCAAAATAGCGCGTGTTGAGTCAACATATCATCATGATCTAAAAAGGCGACAAATTCTCCGTTGACTATTTCAAGGGCAGTATTAGAAGCCGCAGAAATATGTCCATTTTCAGTTCTAAATTTGAGCTTGATACGCTTATCGCGTTCTGCATATTCTGCCAAAATGCGCCGAACATGCCCTTTGGTAGAAGCATCATCGGCGATACATAATTCCCAATTGGGATAGATTTGTTGTAATACAGAGTCAATAGCTGCCCTTAGCCATTTTTCATCGGTATTATAAGTTGGCATGACAATGGAAATAAAAGGGGGTGCTTCCCATTCTTTAATGAGTTGTTGCATCTGCTTAACCGTTTTTTGGGTTAAGGTGTCATAGTTTTTAATCCAACTTTGATAATTTCTGGGTTGAATGACTTTGGAAAGTCGAGAAGGTTTCTTTATCTGTTCTGTGGGAGATACCTGTTGTATTTCACCGGATTGATCCGATAAATTCCATGCCGCAATCTCTGCAAAAATATCTTGAACATGATCCTGCGCCGTTTGCCCTGCCTTTTTGAACATAAGTTTTAGGGCAATTTGAGTCATAAAATGACCAGAACGCCAGGTTAGCGAATCGAATATCGCCTTAATATCCTGATCCAATCCACCAATCCAGTACATCAGTTTTTGGGTATTTTGCTTCTGTGTTGAAAGGCTTTGTTCCTTTTCAGACAGTGTATTTTTGGTGCTGGTTAATTGAGTTTGTAAGGCTTGCCTTTTATTACCTAAGTCGCCGATTTCTTGTTCAAGTGTTGTTGCCCTATTCCGATAACTAGCAGCTTGGGCTTGATATTTAGCATTTTCTGCTTTTTGCGTTTGCAGAGATTGTTGAAATTCTTTTGCTTGCGTTTGCAAAGATTGCTTAAGTTCTTCAAGGTTTTTCTGTGAACTTATCATCTCTTCTAACTTTTCTTTATAGGCTTGTAAAATTTCAGAAGCCCCTTGCGAAAGATTAGGTAATGGTTCTAACTGAAAAATATTCCCCTTTTCAAATGCGTCAAATAAGAGAGCTTGTTGGCTATTGATATAGGTACTTTGTAATTGAACATTTCCCTGTTCATGAAATAGGTTTGGATCAATAAAAGCTTGTATTTCTTTTTCAGAAGGTAAACGTAGCCCTTGAATTTCACAGTCAAGTAAATCTTGATATAATTTGTTGACTGTCGCAATGGGATTTTTCATGATTTCATCATGGGAAACCAAAATTCTTGGCATATTAGCAGAGTTTGCTAAACCTTGTAAATTGTATTTTTCCCATAACGCGATGCCTAACATAAGGGGAAAATCTTCGCGTTTTTTTAGCGATTGGGCAACTTGAAGGGGGCTGCGGTGAACATATACACAGATAGGGATTTCAAATAAAGGTTGCCAAAAGGGAAGTAATAGACACAAACGGGGATCTTTGAGCATCCAAGGGCGATTGGCATCAAGCCCTAAAATGATTTCGCGGGCTAATGATTCAAAGCGGGTTTGAATCTCATCAGTCATATCGGCACTTTTAAATTGATGAATATTATCCCAAGTGATTCCTAAAGCGGTTAGGATATCTTCATTCAAATTAATGACATCTCGCCGTTCCCAATAACCTTTGGGATTAGCCGTCGTCACGGGTAATTCCACCCTTTCAGGCGCAAAATAAGCTCCCATCATATTTAACAGTCGCGCAACGACAGAGGTGCCGGAGCGGTGCATTCCTAAAACGATAATTTGCATATATTTTAATGGTTAATGGTTAATGGTAAAGCGCGAGCGGTGTAATCAGCTTCACTTACCGGTTTCTAACAATATAGGTAAAATCTTTGTTTTCATCAAATAAATAGTCAAATCCACTGGTTAAAATAATTTCTATGTTATTATCAATTAATAAATATCTATCGTGATAATCTTTTCAGTATTTAAAATCAATTTGTATATTGTTTTTTCGCAAAGCTCTTCTAAGGTTTGATTTGTATAACCATTTTGTGCTAATTGCTGCTGTAAAGATTCATCATTTGCTTCGATTCTTTTTAATTGAGCAGAATTGGTTAAATGCCCTGAAATATAATACTTAAACAGGTTTGTTATAATATTTTGATCAACCCCTTTGGAAGATTTAAAATTATAATAGGCTTTTAACAATTCGTCACTTAAAACAATTGTATATTCCATGTTTTATCCCATCTCTAAAAGTTCTTTTAAAGTTGAATTAAAAAAACCAGTCGGAAAATTATTCCTATCTTCTTTATTTTCCCTTATGAAATGTCCAGTTCCATCCATTTCTATATTTTTATATACCTCATATCTAACTTGATTAATTAAATTTTCACAATGGGTTTCTAAAACAACTTGAACGCCGTTATTTGCAATAAAGGCAAAAAATTCCCCCAGTTTGGCTTGCGCTTTGGGATGTAAATGAATTTCTGGATTTTCAATCAGTAAAATATTACCTTTTTTCGCGAGTAAACAAACAATCAAAATTTTAGCAACATAGCTCGTTCCCGCTCCTAAACTATCAGGTGAGATTGCTGGAAGTTTATTGAACTGATAACTGACTTTGACATGACTAGTGGCTACTCCAATAAAGGTTTGAATCAGAATTTTCAGAAGAAAATCTAAAATGTTAGGTGATATTTTTATTAAGTTATTGATTTCATTATGTTTATAAATGTAAACCATTTTAATAATGCCCTAAAAATCAATCATTTATTTTTAACAGGTTTTCATTTATCCAATAGCGCCCTATGTTTGTTCTGACTGAATTTTAAACCAACCAGCACGTATTTTTTCTGGCGATGCTTGAGTGACTTTTGCTAATTCTTTTCCTCGTTCAATATCCAGAGCCTGCAATGACAATATTTCTTTAAAAACAGAATAAGGATTGCTTATGTCATGAAGATCTATTGAAATATCTATTGGCATGTGTAGTAATTTGACTATGCCAGAGGAGGAAATGATTAAAGACAAACAAGGCGGATAACTATATACCTTTTTTTCATATTCGCTATAGATGCTATGATCCGGTAAATGTTCATAAGAAAGAAAATCACCCAGAATATATTTATAAGGTGATGATGCCAGTTTTTCTTTCACCGCTTTCCATTCTGCTTCAGAAATATTATTTGAATGTAACCAAGTTGAATCAATGAAACCAAACGGAATAAAACAACGAAATTCATGTTCTTTTGCTAAATACTTTTCAGCGGTTACTTGAAGAAGTTTGTCAACTTCTTCCAAATTGCCTTTACAAAGAACTGTAATATAGTGCAATCGCGGTGCTAATTTATTTTGAGCAAAAATCTTAACCAGCCGTTCGAGATTATCAAAAAATATATCAAAACGCGCACCTTTTCGTAAATTTTCAAATTGTGACGGAATCAGAGAGTCTAACGAAATATTGATATGGTGAATCTGACTGGTACTTAATTCGTATAAGCTTTCATCTGACAACTTTTTCGCTAAATTTGTCGTAAAAAACACTTTTTGTCGTTCATGTTCAGGAATAAGCCGAAGTAACTTGAAAAAATTCGGATGAAGTAATGGCTCAAATAAGCACGAAAAGAAAAAAAAGCCATCATCTTTAACCAAAGGTAGAAGAGTCAACACTTTTTTGAATGTTGTTTCTTCCATCAAGGTATTACCGGAAATTTGGGTGTAATCATTCAAACAATAAGGGCAGCGTAAATTACAATTATTTGTAATATCAGATGCGATAAAGTCGTATTTTTCTTGAAATAAAGCAGACATTTTTCTCCTTTTTGGTTTTCAGGGTAACAATCCCAAAGCTTCAGCTTTGGAGGTATTTCCGGATGGATACTACAATATCTTTAATTCCTTTCCCAAACAACCGGTGCATCATTTGAAATCAATTTAAATAGAGGTGAATAAGTTATCCAATTTTCCGGCGATTCATATCGAATACGAAACATAACTTCTTCAATATGAAATAATCTAAATTTTCCTTTTCTCAGAATCAATTCATTGAAGCCGACGGAATTGGAAATCAGATAATATTTCCCTGTTTGATGAGGTCCAAACTCCCACGAATAAATCCCATTAATATGACTAAAAAAGACAGACAATGGTGCATCCTCACGAATAGAATGCCTGACTTTGAGTATTCTTTCATCAATTGAATCAGATATATTTGCCATACACTGACAATTAGGATTGTATTGAAATAATTTCTTTTTAGAAGTCGTTAGAAAAATTTCATCCATAATCATTATAGTGGCGTGTCATTAATTGTTCTACGACAGTTATAACCGGTGTTCCACCTAAAAATAGCAAACTACCTAAGAAAGCCCATTTATTACTAACCCATAAAGACAATAAAAAATAAGTAGCTATTGAAACCAACCAAAGTGAAATAAGCTGGTGTATATAAAAAGCCGTTGCTGAAAATCCAAATAAAGTTAAATCAAGATTAAAAGAAAACACTATCCAAGGGGTTAAATAAGCCCTGGAAAATTTTTGCCAAACATTGGGAACATAAAAATTGTCAAATCCTGGATGTTTAAAGACATGAAGCGCAATATATCCATCATCCCATCTCCAAAAACCAGACAATGCCTGATAATACAATCCTAAAGTTAAGATAAATAAAATAACAATAACAATACTATGATAAGTTTTTGTTGAAATATTCACAATGTTTATTCTATCCAAAAAATTTTTAGCCCATGATCAAACTCTAACATAAAGTCTCAAAATCTGTTATTGCCATTAATTTTTAAAATATTTTCACCAACTGAATCTAATTTCCAAAATGAGCAAAAAAATTATTTGATGATTGATAAATATTTATAACTTTATGATTATTAAAGACTTATTGAAAAATCCAGTACGATTAACATAATTAATTTTAATTTGCTCTGTTGACAAAATAAAAAATCGGATTATAATATGCACTTGATAGTTAATTAATTGCTCATTTAAATTTTGCTCCCTTCGTCTAGTGGCCTAGGACGCCGCCCTCTCACGGCGTAAACAGGGGTTCGAGTCCCCTAGGGAGCGCCATTATGTATTCCCCTGTTATGAATTATTGTAGTCATTGTGGTTCAGCACAATTAGTGTTGAAAATACCAGAGGGAGATCACTTAGCCCGCCAGATTTGTGAAGATTGTCACACTATCCATTATGAAAATCCTAAAATAATTGCCGGTTGTTTACCCATAAGGGAAAACAAAATTCTCTTGTGTAAACGGGCTATTGAACCACGTTATGGTTTATGGACATTACCGGCAGGATTTATGGAAAATAATGAAACAATTGAACAAGCAGCAGCCCGTGAAACATGGGAAGAAGCGAAGGCTAATATTGGGCAAGTGAGCTTATATGTCGTGATTAGTCTCCCTCACATTAGTCAAGTTTATATGATGTTTCGGACCCAGTTGTGTGATTTAAATTATGCGCCCGGCATTGAAAGTTTAGAAGTACAGCTTTTTAGTCAGGATAAAATTCCTTGGGAAAAACTAGCCTTTCCAGTCATACGCAAAACTTTAACCCATTATTTTCAAGATCGCGTCGTTAATCAATTTCCCGTGCATGT
>Ga0164315_10000608_pt1 | contig 25409 bp, 46 predicted proteins | sample GuaBasSedimGuay6_FD_113737 | JGI IMG/M metagenome (GOLD analysis project Ga0164315, IMG submission 113737) | Subseafloor sediment microbial communities from Guaymas Basin, Gulf of California, Mexico - Guay6, Core 4569-2, 0-3 cm | ecosystem: Environmental > Aquatic > Marine > Hydrothermal vents... | reverse complement strand
CATTTAAAACATGGTTTACCGGCTACTTCGATAAACAACATTACTCGTCATCGTCATCGTCATCGTCATCGTCATCATCATCATCATCATCATCATCATCATCAGACTTATCATCTGATTTTTTATCATCAGACTTATCATCTGATTTTTTATCATCATCGTCATCATCTGATTTTTCAGATTTCTTTTTCAGAAAATCAGGCTTTTCACCTTCAAGTATATTTTCCATTTCATCTAGTTCTTCAACTAAGGAATTAAATGTTTTCATTTTTATTTCTCCTTTTTATTTAATAACAACAAATTTATTAGAATCTAAGCGTTTCGCTTGATCAATATTTAGTACACTTAATTTACTCGTTTTTGGATCAAATGATATACCCCATTTATTCAGGGATTCAGCTGCCTTTAGAAATGACTTTACCTCATTATATGATTTAGGGTATTTCTTCTTTATGTCATCTAATGTGATTGTTTTCCAAAGCGTGGATGATTCATCTATATTATCCAATTTCTTACGCTTATGTGTTTTCTTTTTACGTGGCTTACTATCACTAGCATCATGATCAGGCATAGCTGATCCCTGTGTGTTAGTGGGCACTTCTTCAAGTAGGGCACTCTCAGCCATATTAAGATAATGCTCAACTCGCGTATTATGCTTGCGGATCATCTTTGTTAATATCAGTTGAGATTGACGTAATTCTAGCCCATGTATGGACCCGGCTTTACCCATCTGATATTGAGGTGTCTTATTGGGATACTTTTTTTCCATTTCAAGGAATGATTTATAAAGCTGTAGTAGCCCCTTACGACCTAATTTCAATCGAGATAATAATACTTTAATCTGCGTATCGGTTGCAATGGTTAGGTTAGGTGCATCATCTGGAAGTGGATGCACTTTCTCTAATATAATTAGATCATCTGGACCACATATAGGAACACCCATCATGATTTCAGCATGGGTTAATGATTCACCCAATATCCGCTTTGCTGTAGCCTCATACAATTCAACTGTAGCTTCTTCAGCTACACTATCTACAAATTCCTCAACAGCTTCCATCAATGCCGGATAAGAAATGTCGTTAGACTCACAAAGTACTGATAAATGCATTAGTTAATTATTCCAAGTGTTTTCTTTATTTATATCTTTACAGTAGTGGTGTTTTTAGGTAATGCGAATTTAGGAACCAAATCCAGCTGCAAACCCTTTAATTCCCCAACTTGACTGGTTCCACCACTTGTTATCATAAAATAAGGTTTATCTGGCGATTTTAAATCTGAAACAGTTTGGTATACCCGATTAACCTTAATATTAAGTGTATTTGACTTCCCATTGTAATTAAATTGACTTGGTTCAAAATTGTTAATTACTCCAAGACCACCACGAATATCATCAAACATTAGTTCACGGGTTGAACGGATATCAGACTCAAATATCAATGGTGAAAATAGGGTCATGTGATTATTATTATCTACATCGGCATCTAAAATTTCTTCAGTAGCAGCGGTTTCAAGGGCAGCATATACCAACTCAAGGTACCTACCTTGGATTTCATGTCGATAATTACCTTTTAACATGTTGATTGATATTGGGGTTTTCTTGGTACCTTGGATTAATGCGAAGTCTGAAACACCCAATCCAAGAAATTTAGCATCTGTAATCCCCTTGATGGTAACCTTCTTACCGCCATCAAATACGATAGTCAATGGATTTAGGGTACTGGCAATCACATCACGGACTAGTAGACCAAATTCCAATCGATTCTGAATAGATTTGTTTCCATCACTCGCACCTTGGGATTTTGGTGTGTATTTATCGCGGGTTACTAGTATATTGAAATGACCCACTTGAACGGCACCGGTTGCGCTGTAGGGCGATTTCTTTACAGCATTAGCCCCACTATCAAGGAATATGCCATATATCTGTCGAAGCGTTTTAATGCGATCTGAGGTAGGAACATATACACTAGTCTTATCCATTGGATAACTAGTTAGTCCATTTTCTTTCAGAAGTTTGATGATTTGAGACTTATTCAGCGCCATGATTGATCCAATATACTATTATAGATATATTTATAGTAATTATATAGAATAATGTATAATATAATGAACATAGTGGGGTCTAATGTTCATTATATTATACATTTTGCAGCATTATGGTTACCATAGTACTCAATAACATACAATGCGCCATATATGCCCGATTAATGTGACATATCCACGTTAATGCGCCATATATGCCTGATTAATATGACATATAAATTGTCATAATAGTGTCAAATGCGACATAAAAACCGGTTTATTTGTCACTATTATGTCATTAAAATATTTCATCAGGGTTATCATACCAATCATACAACTTATCGATCTTCCTCTTTTCAGCCGCATTAATATTATGCATATCAATAGTACCATTTGCCCATAGAATACGAATCATAGCCATCATATCACCAATTTCATTCTCAAGGTGTTCGATTGCATTTTCACCTGTATCGTGGCGACAATGGTTAATACCAAATCGGAACAACTTAGATTTGGCTTGAATCACTTCCGCACATTCTTCAGCAAGAATTTCAAGATTCTTATTAAGATTTGGAAACCGTTGTTGTAATTTTCGGCGTGAATATTTCATGTAAGCCCTTCAATAAATGCAGATAAATCCATCTGGTCAATTACATTAAATGATATGAATGTTGTGACATCTGAGAGTTCACCTGTGTCAATCTCGAATTCAACTTCAGCACTTTCAGTATTATAATGACACCCTGAAAGATATCGGGTTGTGTTGGTCTTTATATTATGACAACGAATGATAGTACTCATTAACCTAACTCCACATCAAATCGATCACGCATTTTAGAAATTGCTTCATCTGGAACATTATGAGTATTAATACCCCCATGACGGTTTTCTACAACCAATGTAAACACGGTATACCCGTAAGTTTCAGCAAGATCAATATAATGTTTCATTTCCCGTTTGCGTGTGAATGTATTAGCAACAGCTAGATTGATTGACCGCTTCATTAGTTCCTCAGCACGACGCTGGCAATCTTCATGGGCTTTCTTAATGTATTTGGGGTTCCAATTATAATTACCCAAGTCATCCATAAAGTAATCATCGGCTGAAACCACTTCATCACATAATTCTTCAGCAGCGGTTGTTTTCCCTGAACCGGGTAACCCACGGAAAAGAAAGATATTTTTCATAATATAACCTAATTTTAATAGTGTGTTAAATCCTGTGTCCGAAATAAACAACTTCCATGACACTCAGTTTCTATAACTTGACTACTCTTTAATACTTGCGTTGAATTTGGATTTGATGGACGTATCCAATATTCCTGAAGGTTATCACCTGATTTAACTTTCAGCCATGTCCCGCCAATAGCCTTGCGATACAACTTGATCATTATTCTACCCTATTGATTTTATTTATTCAATTATTTAGGTAATTTGTTAATAGTCCTTATTCGATTAATTTCCAACCTTTTGACTGAAATTCACGAATCACGAAATGCTTCTGACTGGAGAATTTAACGCCATGCCAAAAATTCCATGAATTAATAGCATGTCCCGAATTATTCCATACGGACTTCCCATGATCATTAGCCCAATATCGTTCGAAGTCTAAATCATATATCCGATATAATGTATCAGGTAATTCTTTTGTTACATTACGCATATAATTATTCCCACTCCCCTTTACTGAATTTACTCCCGCGCTTCTTACGTTTAAATTGTGATGTCTTACGTGGATCACGCCCAGCATTCTTATCGACATCTGTTTCGGAGTCATCACCATCATGGATATTATTCTGCGCTGAATCCTCTAAATCATATAAACGCTGCGTTTCAGCATCTACACCAACAACAAACTTTTCATAAAAGGTCTTATTACCATATCGATTTTTCATTTGTTTGATCAATAATTGACCAACAGCATCTAGCTCATCAGTCCGGATAGCACCGAACATTAAATCGGCTGTTGCTGGAAGTCCAAATGATTCGGCTGTGTCAGTGATATCCATATCACTATTACCAAAACCACCACGTGTAGACTGTACAGCTGTCCATACTGGACACTTGTATTCGATACCCATGCCGCGCAATTCTTCAGCAACCGCTTTTACATAAAAGTAACTATTTGTACTTCCCAATTTAATCCGTGAACTAGCACAAATGCCAATGTAATCAACCACAATCACATCTGGTTTGAAGTTACGTTTTAGCCACAGTTCCTGTAATAGATTCCTAAAATGTCCTGTATGTCCGGTCCCAGTTGGATACTGTTTAATTATTAATTTACCACATGTTTTTGATGCTAATGCCGCAATACCTTTGTTGAAATTAGATTCACCCATATGCTCAACGTCATTAATTTTAACATTAAATATATTGGCATCAACGCGGCGGGCGATTTCCTCTTCAGCCATTTCCAATGTGATGTATAATACATTCTTACCTTGCTTTAAATAAGAACTTGCAAAGTGAATCATAGCCAATGTTTTACCAACATTGGTACCGGCAAGAATTACATTCAAGGTACCATCTGGGATGCCCCCATTTGTAATTAGATTGAACAATTTTAGATCAAATGGCATCCGGGCAAATTCTTCACCATAGAATTTAAAGCGATCTTCAGCATCATCAAGGTAGTCGTGACCAATCTGAGTAGTGAATGATACACTTAATGCTTCTTTTAGAAGTTCGGGGATAACATGTCGTGTGCGGGTTTCATCTTCACCATCGATGATACTAATAGAATCAGTAACCGCATTGTAGATAGCTTTATCTTGGCACCATGATTCTGTTGAATCTACTAGCCAATCGAAATTAGGGTCATCTTCAGTTAATCCACCATCGATGATACCAATGGCTTCATCATACTCTGAATCACTGATATCATCCCGGTTTGAGATTTCAATACTAAGGGATTCTTTTGTTGGCGCAACATTGTATTTATTCCAATATTCCACATATGTGCGAAACAGTGCTTTATCAGCGGTTTCATGGAAATAACTAGAACGTAGAAATGGTAATACGCGGCGGGCGTATTCATCATTACACAATAATTGCGATAGAATAGTATGCTCTATCACGTATTAACCTTATGTTTTTTATTCTGAGATTGTATTTATTTAACTAATAATACATGGATTTTTACTTAGGGTCAATATTAACCAATCCACTTATGCAATACCCATCGCTAGTTTCCAAGTTTCCATGTGATTACTAATAATGTTTTGTATGGCAAGTCGGCATCCGTATAGTTCAACAGGTTGCGTTTGGCGCAAAAGAGTCCAATCCATGATATTACCATGAATATCATGGTTGATAGATATAAAGTATTTCCTTTGGTTTTTGACCGACCAATCAGCTACCCAATTCCCCTCACGATTCACCCTTGCTATCTCACGCACGATAAACATATAGGCTTTACGCTGGGATATGGCTTGATCCGCTTTTTCTTTAGTGGGGTAGGCGTTACCCATTACGTAGTAATCGTAATGTAATGATGAATCTGTAACTACATCCCCTGTGCCTTTTACAAACCAACTATTATTATCAAGATCCCAATCAACCACATCTTCTGTCGATAACAACTTCTTAATATCTGCCACTGCTATATCAAGAATGGCTTGTACTTTATCATCTTTATTCATCACTATATCCCATTGACTATTGTTTTCTCTGATAATTTTAGGATGCGTACCCCATCCATAATAGTTCGCTCATTATATCCCAGAATTTTTTAGTAACGGCGACTGGAAATCCACAGGTTGTCATGTAACCATCTTTAACCCAACTTTCGATTACACTCCATTCCTGTTCATTAATGAGCGCATCATCTAATTGCTTATTATTCATAAGGATATATTGGATATACGGCATCAATCGAAATTCTGCAATTGAAATTTCTCTACCCAAGAGTTCGATTGCTTTCTCTTGAATATCATTTGTAATACTACCACGTGTACTCATAATTAAAATCCTAATCTGTTTCTATTCCAAGGAATTGTGCCAATTCATCTGTAGTGAGTTCATCTGATTTCATTACATTATATTGCTCTTTATTACTATAATATAATCCATCCGGAGCAAGAAACCAAAGTTCTTTATATGCTCGAAATAGAGCAGCTGTGCAAGTTGCATATATCAAACAACCATCACCATAAATAGTGTACATCGGTTTCTTTCCATCTGGAGTGTGGATAACCTCATCAGAGCGACCCGCTTTTTCACCAAACAATTTAAATAACTGATTATGGGTTTTTGGCATTAATTTCTTCCAATGTAGGATATGGCTTACCGGTGGGATTTGCAATCGCATACTCTCCAGCAAACATTCGCATATTACGGTTATACCGATCCTCTCCCGTCATATCAAAACCCTCTTCAAGATCAGAATCGGGTGTTAGTCGAATTTTTGCAACATCTTCATCATCAACCGCAAACCCCGAATCATCCATCGCATAAAATGAATATCCATTGGGATAACATTTAGTGTAGACCTTACCTGTTTTTGTTTCGATATCATAATGATCTTTCAACCGAAATCCAGTGTACTCAAACCATACCCCAATTTGATCTGGCATATGGTTTATTTTGATAGATTCAAATCCCATTTTACACCCTTATTCATGTTATTGCGTATTTCAATCCACTCATCTAATGAGAATGCATTAAGTTTAGTATGAAGTTCTACAACAGACCAGTCTGGGGATTCACCACACATAAACATGTAATTCACTCCAGAAGTATCCATCCGGATTAACCGTTCCTCATACCCGTGTTGCTCAAAGTACCGGTTAATCAATGACACTGTAGTTCGAACTTTTGTAATGCGAATATCCGTAGATGTTATACTTCGAATTATATCAACAGCTTCTTTGCATACAGAGGATACATCGATATCACCTGCAAGTGGATTATCTGCAAGCGCATCTAGTTTTTTAATTAGATTAGATAAATTAGTCAGCTTCATATTGTCCTACCTGTATAGCAAGTGCTCTAATCTCACGCTTCACATCTGGATTTGTTTCTGGGATAGCTACCCCGTTTAACCAACCACGCAAATCAGAGCGTTCGCGGTAGCTATCCCAATCTGTCGATGCAAGTTGTTTTGTAATCATTACAGCAACCCTCTTAGAGTGTCGATGTACAATCTTGCTTACGCGAGTAGGGGGATTCATATTATCACTCAATGAAAAACCCATCATACCAGATTAGTTGAATGGTGTCAACTAATCTAGGAAATTAATTTTACATCCGGCTGATCGATCCAGCTATTAACTGACTTATCCCCATGCATAGGGCAATCCATAGTAATAACATTCACATCAATACCAACATATTCATAATTGTCCATAGTGGGACATGCACAGTGAGGTAACTGAAACCAATAGGTATGATAATTTACATTCTGATCGAATCCCCACGCAGCTTGGAGATTGAATTCTAGGTCTTTTAGATCATCGCGATACTTAGCCAGCATTGCATAATCATTGTGCTGTGTGGCGCGACATTGCTGAAATAGAAAATGACGTTCTTTATGGAGTAGTAAGATTTCCATACGGTTTTCTGGAGTATCATCAACACCAGTTCGCTTAAAACACCGTTCATTATAATAATCACCGAATGCACCTATAAACAATGCAAATGAATCAGTACAGCATATAATATCAATCATAATATAATTCTCTATTTAATCGTCATTTTTCCATGAACGCCCACTTGTCTGATAGAACGCTGCAATAGGCGCTATTACGCCAATAACTGTTGTCATCAATGCGGCTTGTTGGGTACTGGGAACATCAATTCCCATATACCACTGTGCAACGGTCCATACCAGTATAGAGTATCCAATAAGTATAAACCGTGGTACTACACGGAATGCATCAACTACTTCCGCTATTTCTAGGAATATCTTCTTCCACATCACTTGTTTCCCCAATTTCCTTTAGGCGATCAATAACCACCCTTTCAAGGTATTTAGTAAAAACAATATTATCTATGGATAGGTCATATTTACATTGACCCGGATCGAGGATTCGCCACTGAAAATCGATACAATCATCTTCTGTTATAGTGACTTGACCTAGTTCAACTACAACACCAACATAGGGTTGCTGGAGTAACATACATCCTGTTACCATACCCCCATCTGAGAATGCAGCAACCCACTTATACAAACGATGTTCTGTTTCAATTGAAGCCAATATTTCATGTTGCCCATTTATTGTTGGAATTGTTATCCTTTCATTCATCATCGATACTCCCTTCAATTATAGTAATTAAAGTCTGTCCGATATATTCCTTAAATGGCTGTACTTCAACAGTTATATCATTTGGATTTTCTAAAATAATATATTCAAACCCGACCTGTAGAGCATAACGTGGATCATTGGGGTCGATTTCATCAGGTTTATATTCAGCTAGGGCACCTGATTCAACATCAATAACATTAAATTGAATATTGGCATAGGTGTATGCCACACCACTATATTCCCCTTCTAGAATACGATATGCGACTACCTTATCATCAATACCAATAGTTTCAATATTTGGTAACATTGTTTCTACATCACGAAGGGCAAGTTTTAACATATCAATAATTCCAAATCATCAGGAGTAAGTTCTATCATATTAATCTAATATATCCTTCACGGCATCGGTCCCAATCCACCAAGCGGCACCATGGGCGGCATCAAAAAGCGGATGATTCCGATTATCAACACCAGCGGTATCCGGAATAGTTGTACCTTCAATCTGGCGCGCGCGCGATTCTATTGCGGCTTGTTGTCTGCGTTCTTCAGCAGCGGCGACTTCATCCATTATACGACGTTCTTCAGCTGGCATTTCACCGGCAATCATTTCAGCAGATTCACGCTGTTCCTGACGTTGACGTTCCTGTTCAGTACGGGCTTTATGGTGGTTGTACCCGGCACACCCTGAAGTAAACACAGCAATTAATATAATTAGAAAAAATCGTTTCATATCACAATCCAATTAATATTGAACTGTGATACTAACGTTTTTATGGATTAAAGTCAATATCCTTTTGAATTTGTTTAACTTCAATAATATTATTAATCGCGTCCTTAACAAGTCCATTATCTAAATCTATACCAGCAAGTTCCATTATTTCCATTATAGAATCAAGTGAATCATCTGACTTTATTAATTTATCTATGGTAGCTTTGGCAGTATTAGATTGAATGATTAACTCCGTTACAGTAATGACATCATAATCCATTACTACACCATCATCATCACGTTCAACATTTACCGGAAGTAAAATACGATCACTACTATTACGGTGTGGATCATCCACCCACATAATCACATCCAACCTTGGGATGATTGTGTCATAATGCTTAGTACATTCGTCTAATATCTTTGTATGCAGAAGAAACTCCTGTAATACAATATAATGTTCACTCAGATCAGATAGAAATAGCTTATATGATTCTGGGCGAACTAATAGCAATTGATGGATATCTTCAATCACAAAGACATCATAATCCTCATATTTAAACATATTAAGATTCATGTTTTACTCCCCATTGATTTTTCGGTATCACACACTTCATGGTACTCAGAAAAGATTGGCTTTTGTTCCAACCGGTTTATTAAATCACGGACATTATGGGGATAGCAGTCGTTACTATCGCACCCAACATCCATAGATCGACCCACCACCCGGTTAGAATGTAAATGACCATGGAAGTGTAATGATCCATGGTGGGCACCATTCCACTCTGTTATTGGATAATGGAATAAGCAAATCTTACGATTATCTACCTTAATTTCAGTATACTCACGTTGCCACACAAAGTACTTAGAAAGGTGCTTATTGCGTAGAGCATGATCATGATTACCAGTAATATAATATATCTGACCATTTAGACGTTTCATCACTGATTCTAATTTATTAGGATTTGCAAACCCAAAGTCACCTAAATGATAAATCATATCACCGGGCTTCACGCAGGAATTCCATCGTTCGATTATCGTTTCATTCATTTCATGGATATCCGCAAACTGGCGACTATCCGGGTTATATTTCAGAATATTTTTATGGAAAAAATGGGTATCTGAAGTTACCCATACATCTTGATTATTCATATTTCACTTCTTTAAGTTAGTTTGATAAATGGTTCGATATTGTTCACCATTTTTTCGTTGTTTTAATTGTTTAGTGAGTGCGGCACCACTATAGACACATTGTGGTAACGTACTCAATAATGTGGAGTGTTTAGTAAACTGAACCACTTCAACCATAATATGACCAATGTGGTCTTCGATGATATCACCCACCTTTATAGTATTTTTCGATAATGAATACTCACGGGCTAACTTCGTTTCCTGAATATCAAAATCCTCTTTCAGTTTCCTCATCTTATTTTGATATTCTTCAGTTTCCATTAAACCCAATCCCGTGCGGCGGTCCAGATTATAAACGCAACATCCTTCATAATCGGTTCCTGTAATAATTTATGATGGCTATTCCACCACATTTCAAATTCAACCGGGTATGTCATGACATCGATTCTGTAAATGCAGACTCAAAATCAATCACACGCTGAAAGAAATGTTCATTAAACTCATTCATTGCAACCATCAATGATTCATTAGTGTATGAGATATTAAGCACACCAGCACCGGTTGTACTGTAATACGCGCAATCAACTGACCACAAATTATCATATCGAATGTTTTTCGTGACAGTAATCTGACCTTGAATCATTATATGAGTTTTATCGGACATCGGTTAACTCCGTTTCAATGTAGTGTGAAATAAGACCAATTCGAGATTGTTCCTTTAACTCAGCAAAGGATTCACCCATATCCATAATATGATCAATCAATGGGTAAAACTCTTCATCGACCCGTTCCTTTAGTAGCTCAGGTTTATTTTCTAAAATATTCATGAACTTAGTATCACGTATCCGGGCAAGAAATTTCGTTACCAGATATTGCGGTGATTTCAACTTCAATTCGTAACCATTATCATCCCAGCACACAAACCCCTCATGGGTCACAGTCTTATTATGCTGCAACAACATTCCAAATGGTATACGAAACCACTCAGGACGCATTAGATCATATTGATCACCAATTACATCTAACTTAGATTCAGCCATATAATGTTGGCTAACATTCCATCCGGCGCGGCGGCATCCTAGTAAATGGACCCCAATCGTTTCTGGTACAATATGTGGATCACTTGGATGAACAATTTCATAAATCCAAGTAACATCCGGGGTTCCTTGTACTAGTTCAAATGCATTGGTTTTAGATAGCATATCATATGCCATATCTGCAAATTCACTGTCAAGGCTCCCAGTAGTCGATACCAGCGGCTTACCATGATATAATGTAACGGCACCCATAAACCCATTAACTTTAGTAGTGGCGGTTACAAGAGTATCACGATGGATTTTAGTATCACGCTCATGTAAATTAAATATCTTAGTGAATGGACGCTGAATAATATTATATTCATCATCAATCACTGTACCGCGACATTCTATTAATTCGGGTGTCCATAGATTCTTATAAAAAACCCGATTATGGTACTTCAGTACTTTAAGTCCATTAAGTTGAGTCTTACACGTAACTAATGTAGGGTTATCTTGTACATAACTCTGCATATGCTCTGGTGTTAATTGAATTTTATTCATGATTTAGATGTCAATTGGTTTGTATATGTTGCACGATTAATATGGGATGTAAGCCCACGCTTATTTAGTTCCCATTCTAATATTGATTCACCTACCAGATTAGATGGGAAGGTTTCCAGTAGATCATACTCATTTGCCCACACCCTAATATGAGATTCAATCTCATTTATTGCAGATTGACTAGCTAATACAAACTTTACTTTCATTTATTTAATTCTCATATTTCATTTGATGAAACTGAGAGCAATATACCCTCAGTTTCATTTTCAGTCAACTATTAATTCTGAACTGCTACACGGGTAACAACAGTTTGCTTAACACCATTGTATACATTGTGGTCCTTAACAGTGGCTTTCACCTTAACATTCTCATTAATTTCAACTGGCACATTATCAATGTAATCATATGGGGTAGTGTCATCCGCATCACGGGCAACTTCAACCGTGAGTTGCTTTGATGCGAACCATACAAAACAGCGATTTTCAGTATCCAGAAATGTATAAACCCAAGTGGTACCGTAGTGACCTTCAAAATTAGTTTGCTTGATTAGGGTCAAGTCCATAGTGTAACGCTTTTTAATTTCACCGAAATGTTCATTGTTGATATCACGTGATTCAGCTTTAATCCGTTCCTCACGCTTTTTAGCACCAACAAAGAACCCCATGGCACCAACAACATAACCAAACATCTTAGATCGAACATATTCAGCACGAAACAGATTCTGACAATTCAGGATAAAGTCATTACCTTCAGCTTCAAAGTTCATAATCCAATCGAACACAATATCAGCAGTAGCATAATGCTCATCACTAGGCTTGACTTCACATTCATGAATTATTTCGAAAACAGCATCACGTGTACAACCTTCATAATTTGAGGTAGGAACATAACCGTTGTTATCGACCTCAAGTGCTGCAACTGCAAGAATATGGCGAACATCATAAAATGGTTCCCCACCCGATCCATCATAGTAATCGGAACTCTTATCACGTAGTTCATTCAACAGTGCGGTGAAAAAGCTAAAAGAAGCAACATGACCATCGATATCAGCACCCAAGAAATCCTGAAGGCAAGTACGACCAACATTCATATATTCGTGAGTCTCAACATTCTGAAGAAGAAAAGTGTAACGCTTTACACGATGTGTCTCACAGTGCTCACAAAATGGCTTACGGTTACGGTAGCAGGCTGGGAAAGTAAACTCACCAACCGCACTAGAAACAACCTCTCCCCCTTCCGGAAGATATTCAACAGTGGCAAGAAATTCCCATCCTTTAATTACTGGGGATTCACCATCAATACTGATATCCTGAAGTTCCTTTTTAGATAACTTATCAAATGATATTGGACCTAATTCATATGAGATAGAAGGCATGTTCAATTTAGCAGCACGTTTATTAAGCTTTTCAATCCGTGCAACCAAACCAGCAATATTACATGCTGGGATTACAAAAGTAGAAACAACCTTGGACATATCTAAACTCTCTTAATCAATTGAGTACCCATATTAGTTGAAATGGGTCAACTAGTCAACTAATATTTCAATAATCACCACGCACCTTCATATCAATCGATATTGTAACTTCAAGTTTTTTCCCTGTTCCATCAGATTTTTCCACATATACATCAACCGAAAATAACTGACTATCACCATGGTCAATCCGGGCAGTATATTCAACGTGGTTAACTTCCATAATATGAGGTTGATCAGATATTATCGACTCAACTAATAATTCAACAGGTCGCGGTGCAATGTATATTTTTTTCATATTAATCCCAATGTCCTTTCTAGATAATTAAATGAGCGATATGATAAATCGGCGTTAACAGAAAGCTTTAGTAGAATTGATACCTTTTCACGCTTAGATAACTCCCTACCCTTAATGACATCCTCATACTTAGATTGGACTTCAACCATGAAATCGATGGCATTTACACCAGTGAGTGAATTCCACTTAAATTTAACGGGCTTACCAACTACGTCACCATTACTATCAATAGATTCCGCTTCAAATTGGTTATCGGAAACCATCGCACATTTCCGGAACCACTCTCCATTCACTTCAAAGTCATCACCATATACCAGCTGTGATAAATTCCGGTTTACTGTAATCATAACCGATCCCCTAATTCACGAAATACCTGAAAGTCACCCTGTTCTATACTCACCTGATCATATCGGGTGATATACATGGTGCTTTCCCATGGAAGTTCATTTGTAATGTAGGCTTGCGCTTGAAACTCACCCTCGACCTCAACAAACTCAGGTTTATCTTCATCCGTGCGAGTAATTTTTAAGACAATAGACATTACTTTACATTTTCCTCATATTCGAACAATGCATGATTGATTGCGTTATTCAGTGAAAGTGCAACTTCAACACGTTTAGCGCGATTTAATGGCTTTTTGGAACCCCGGCGAAGCATGGTAATGTAAGCATCATTCTCGAATTTCCCACCATTTGCACCGGCAACATACCCATCAACACCAATGCGCTCTTTGATCAACGCAACTTCAGCTTTGGCTTCCTCATAGGTCCAGTTTTCATTACGGGAAAGAAACAGGATAGCAATGCGAGTCCACGCGACGATAAAGATGGGGTTTTGTGCGATCAGCTTCATGGTTTTTCCTGTTCCTTATTGAGAAACACCATATTAGTTGAAATGGGTCAACTAGTCAATACTTTTCTTACTATATGGGTATAATTTATCCACATCAACTAGACTGATACCACATTCCTCATCAGTCATTTCGTTAAGTAATTCTACATACACAACATCAAGATTATACTGATCTACCCGTTTGCGCGCGCGCAGATCGTTGGTACCGGATTGTATGCGATTAATGATATCCAAGGGTAGGATACGGATAGGATCAAACCACCCGGTAAATGCGGGCGCGTAGACCATCCCATCATTCCTGATCTGAGTTACCTTTGATGCAATGATGAATGGATATTGATCATAACTTCAATCATCACCGATATTATCTAAATCTGTCAAATCTATCACTAAGTCGTACTCCAAATTGTTGAATAACCAATTAATAAATTATCATCATATTGTGGGATTTGTTTACTGGAAACAAATCCAGCGCGGCATAATTTACGAAGAACATCTATTGTATCTGGTATATCTGGATCAACAATTGTATCTGGACCATTATCTAGAATTTTCTGGATTGGATCATCTAAAACATCAAAATGTATATCGATACCACCCAAATCAACTAATACCTTTAGGCAATCTAACTCAATATTAGTTACATTATTAGCAGTATTAATAATGTAACTGATTTCCACACACCAACTGGAAAGAGTATCACCCGTCAAGTGTATTTTCCGATCACCTTCCATCCAGTATACATAACCATAACGTTCACCGACGAATCCACAAAATTCGGTTGTCTGAACATCACCTTTATTATCAAGACCAACCCGAATTACACGGCGATCACCAAAGAACTTGTTTACTTCTTTGGATATACAAATCTGATATCTCATTTTATTTACCAACAATTATTTGTATTTGCTTTTCCCAATCACGAATATCATCACCAGATAACTCAACAGCTGGATCATAACCATCCATCCACAATACAACCCCCAGTCTGGTACCAACCAACCCAAGGTTTTTTGTTCCCATTGGGGTATCCTGAAATACACGGCGATCATGTGGTGATGATGGTAATCTATTACCGATATAAACCTTATTCACACGTTCTGATTTTTCTGGACCAATATAGACTTTACTCATAATATTATCCTATTAGAATGCCAGTGCCGGGAATCACCCGGCTTTATGGTTAGAAATTGTAATCGTATTTTTCATGGCGACCAGAGAAAAAGGGGCGACCATTACATGATGCGGTTGATCGACCCTTTTCAACCCAAAATTGGCGTGATGAAATTCCATCATTATACTCAGGCTTCATTTTCTGAGTACGTAAACTAACTTCCTTAATACCACCATTGAGGTTGCGCTTATATTCGTATTCCAAAACATTCTGGTTTGAACAGTGGGCAGAAAATCCACCAACATGAAATTTCAGGTCTTCTTTATTGGTCGCTTCGGCATCGTCGCGCTGAATCTTCATCCGCTTACCATTGGGAGAAACTTCAATAACTGTATACGCATGAGCATCAGACCACAAGCTTTCAGTGATACCGTCACCAACTTCATAAATTGGGGCAATGGCATCTAATTGCTTTTCAAGGCTTTTCACTTCATCGTAATAAGCACTCCATTGCTCACTATACGCTTCCCTGATATCGGGACTAGAACCTACTGGTAGTGCGCGAGACTTTGCACCAACCGCTTCCATATTTTCAATAGCATCGTTCAACCTTGATTCCATATCAACTTGAACATCAGATTTTTTCATTTCAATTCCCTTCCCGATCAACTGAGTACCCATATTAGTTGAAATGGCTCAACTAGTCAATACCTAACGGAAAAAAACCCGAAAAACGGGCTAATAGGATTCAAAACGGACTACATCGTAATCTGATACAAATCGATGTTCACTAAGCCATATTGGGCGGCACCATAAATGGATACTCAAATTATGATCAAAAATATAGACCCATTCACCCTTTAAGGTATATCGATATAACCTAAAATAAGCAAACGGGTCCACATTAAGCAACCTTCAGGGCTTCATATCGCACTGATCCAAGTACATCTAACATCAGTTCATATGGGGTTTTTAATGCTGAACCCATCATATATGCAAATGTTGAAGGACTAAACCCGGATACTAGTTGTGTACCTCGTTCATCCATTGTCACCGGCTGATTATTATTCCGGGCATCAACATTCCAAAACACAACCTGTGGTAGCTCATATCCAGCAACATTATACTTATCGCGCATATATTCGAATAATGTACTATCCGTTCCACCTGATATGGAATTAAACTGCATATCGGAAATGATGTATAATTTATTAACCATTTCACTTTGTGGGATATCATCTTTAATTGCTGATTTTAATATCAGATCAAATACAGCTTCTAGATTAGTAGTCATTCCCCAGTTGGCTTGTCCTATCTTACGTACCTTAGAAACAATATCATTACCTGCAATCTTCTGGAGTGTTGGACGATCACTAAATGTAATGAAATGATCCTTAAACGGACCTTGGGCGCGCTCAGCAAAATACATACCAAGTGATACCGCCACATTAATTGGTGTACCGCTCATTGATCCGGATGTATCAACCACTGCGATTGCACTTTCAGTGTTACCATCAGTGTAATCTGTTAAATTAGACCACATTGCTTGTGCAAGCTGTGGATCAATCGTTGACCTAGAATTAAAAACACCAATCTTTTCGATAATCTCATAGGGGTACAATGCACTTGCATTCATTGTAGTTTCACCCTTATTGACAGAATCAATGAAATTCTGAAAACCAAATTGATCATGTTTGGCGAATGCTTTGCGATACTTCATCATTGCAAGGCTAGGTACTTTGGAGTATTGGATATCATCCCAATCACCAGCACTAATTGAGTGTTCGACTACATTCAATCGCGAACGTAGATTAGATAGCATTTTACGATAAACATCTGACTTCATCTTAAATGCTTTGCGAGTACGCTTACCCAATGCAATCGTCTGCATAGATGATGCATTCTCAGATTTCAACCATTTAGCAAGAATGGATGGATTCTTAGTATTTCCATAATCATCCATAAACTGAGTTCGCATCATATTAAATGCATCACCCTCAAGTTTAGTATTGACCAACTGATACATATCATCCCATCGACCATATTCAGGGATCAATGTAAGATTTTCACGTACTGTATCGGGGTCAATACCTGCAAGGTATTTCAGCTGATTACGAAATGCGCATCGTTGACCTTGACCACCGCGCACATCGCGCGCATAGAACATTGCTTTGAGCGCAAGTTCAGGATTTTCATCCCATGCAGCTGCAAATAGATCAACCTGATCCCTTTCACTGCGATTTCGTAATGATGACCCTAATGCAAAAAAGTCCAAAACAGAAGATTTCGTTGAATGAAAAGCGCCAGCACCATTTTCAGTGGTAGTAACATTCACGACATCTTCCATAGCTGATAACAATTGATTCATAATATTCCCTTAGTAAAAATTAAACAAGACACGATTTTTTTGATTAAAAGTCAAATTTTTGGATTGCAGTTTGTGTCTTTAAATCCTTCCCTTATATACTTCACTTACACATAATATAATCACAATTATTATTATAGTTCTTTTCTTAATTACTCAAGACTCATTTTGATAATTCATCGGAGCTACTATCTTCACTACCTTTGAATTTAACATCATTGGTTTGCTGTAAGAGTCTTTTTATAAAACAAGGCACTATTAGATGAACTGGTGTCTAGCCAGTTTGGATTCATAGAGTTGCTGTTAGTGCCTTTTATTCCCTCTTGGGGCTTCATGCTTTTGGCAATCCACCCCGGTTTAATACTACATTTCCTTGGTTATCTCTAGTTGTGTGATTTCCCGCTCCCAGTATTATATGGTTACTTCCATATGGTTGTTTTAACAAGATACATACTCTTTTCATAGAAGTTGAGTTGCTGTGAGTATCTTTCAACCAAATTTTCATTTCCATCAACTGGGAGTAGGGTTTTCCCTAGTTAAGTCCAGTTCATGTTTAGTATCTCCTAAGTTGCGTTAAACGTGGAACAGTAGTTATTCATCTTACAAGGCGCGCTTAGTTCCACTACGGCTTCATTGATTTGAAGTTGCTGATAAACGCCTTTGTTAATTGAGTAGCCATTATACACCCTAAAATCACATTGTAAACACTTATTTAACTAATAACTGAAAGTTTTTTCAAGATTCTCAGCTGGCATTGTTTTCCGGAATTGAGTCCATCCACGGAAGTTACCACTATACATGTTAATATCAGAAAGTGAAATAGCTATTTCATTACCATGTATTGCTTTTAACCCTTCCCGTAAATCATGTGATAGATTTGTACGTAGTAGATACTCTTCACCACCATATGGGGTACATGGATGTTCAAATGGTGATGCATGAAGAGGCTCCATTCCAGCAAGCCGATTAAATAAAGCAATTGCCTTATCTAATGACTGGTCCAATGACCGATAACTTGCCTGTGCACAGCAACTGGCAGATATCTTTTGTGCTTCCCCTAATGAATATACCTCATCACCATCCTCATCACAGTACTGCAACATATCAGCTGAATCACGAAAATTTCCAACATACGGCAAATGCCACTCACCTTCACGCAATCGATTAGGAATTGAGTCGGCGCGCGCGCGATACATACAATGTGCAAGTTCAGCAATTTCAGGCTGTGCATCCTTATGGCATCGCAACCAAAAGAAATTCTCCCACTCAGTAGCTGTAGCAACTACATTCATGAATGTATATGGTTCCGTGATACGATTCACTATTTGTTTATGATATCCCTTGCCATCCATCCACATTGCATTAGCAACATCAGTAGCAGCGCCAGCGCCATATTTCCATGCATCTTCAGCTGTCATAGCAGTACCATCAATATCAACTGGAACAGTACCCTCTTCAATAGCTTGCATACCCGGCTGGTTCAATCCCCAGTGAATAGGTTTTGCAGGATTTGTGGATACTGCTAACAATTGCTTATCAACTGGGATTGCACGGCTAGAACTAGCATTCTTCGAAATCATACGATGTGTCATAAACTCAGCATGTATAAATCGGGGATAATGCAGTCGATACGTGGTTACCCGATCACCCCATGCATTTATAGAATCTAATATAATTTCAGCCCAAATATTACCCTTACCCTCAACTTTCATTATCTTCAACCCACTTATCCATATCAATTGAATCCACAGACCGAATTTTACCTTTAGTCAACTTTCTCCACCCTTGAGATTCTACATCCCAAACAGTAACCGATTCCGAATTATCAGTTGGGGTTTTAGTACCATCCGATTTTTTAAATTCATAATCGATGTATTCTTGGTTAGTGGTACATAGCATTTCACGCATGGTACCGTTTGCTTTCTCAAATAAAACTTGAGTTGGACCTATACTCAATCGTTTAAGTAGAAAATCCCACCATATATCAACCTGATTTACTTCACTCATAATAATTATCCCTCAACAAAATTAACTGTAATTCCACATTCATTAGCCACTGTAATCGGGTCATCAACTGACCACCGGCTTAAATAATCTTTAGATGGAACCCATGTCCATACTTCATCAACACCCACTTGCGCTAACTTAGACATACATGATGAACATGGACACCCATTTACAAATGCAGTTGCTCCTACCAGTGATGCCGTGCTATTTAGAATTGCATTTTCTTCAGCATGAATAACATGAGCATATTTAAATTCACGATCATTCCATCGTTCTGGTGTATCCTTAAATCCGCGCGCAAACCCATTAAATCCAAACCCAAGTGGGCGATTTGCCTTATCGATTAATACACACCCAAACTTACTTGATGGGTCTTTTGACCAATCAGCAATATGGTTACACATGTATAGATATCGTGAAACCCACTTACCTATCTCGGAGACATCCCAATGACGTGGCATAATCACGATGGTTCACCAATATGTAGAACACCATCTATATACACGTCATTACCATTAATTGTAACATGACGATAATTACCATTTTCATCGCGAATCCAGTTAGATGGTGATTGATCATTTGGATTATCACATGTGTATTTCTTTGGTGCTGGAAGATAATTAACCTCTAGATTATCTTCCATAATTGCAATTGAAAGAATCATTCCATTTGCCATACCATGAAGATATGGCGCATAGTCATAATTACCCTGTGATGATGCTGTTAAATTAAGATCACGTAATGTTTCTATCCGGGCTTCAAATGTATCAGATTCTGTATATTCCAACTTATCAGTAGATTCGAACTTACGGATAGCAAATTCATATACCCCAAAGCAATCCATGATTTGGGATTCTAACTCATACAGTGACCCATTATTATCAATAATATGATCATAATGCAATGATTCAATATATGATTCACTTTCATGTGCACGAATTGGCTTACAATCATCCTTGACCACACGAAGAATTACACCATCCAAACTCTGTAACCATTCCGCTTCATTCGGAAACCTGATATCTGGAATTGCAACATCAGTAAAAGGTGAAATAAGTATCCAAATATCCTTATGCAAACAATTGCGACCAACCTCAGTGCCAAATAACTGATATATCTCGCGCGGGCTTGTATATATCGAATTGGATTCTAAATCGATACCTAGTGCTTCAAATAATTGATAATAAATTTCATGTGATGATAATTCATATTGGTCAAGTCCATAATATGTACATGCCTTCAAAAATCCATCATAGTCTAAATCATCCGAACCAATGCGAACTTCTGTTTCCTTTAGTTCACCAAATGAATGCCTTTTATCCCAATTAAATAATATATTACAACAGTCTTTAATTGGATCAGCAAATGCATAGCGACTATTCACTATGCCATGATGCTGAAGAATTTCACATACTGTGTCTTTACCACTCTGAGCATATCCTGATATTCCAACTAACATTATTCATCATCCTCTTCGTCATAATCTTCATCAAATAAATCATTATCCAGCCCTTCTAAATCAACAGACTCAATATCACCATATCGGAAATTTTTATTAACCCATGGTTCTAGTTTTTCTAAAAAGTCTTGATTGAATGTTAGATGTGCTTTTGCTGGATTTACAATATCCTTACTCCACAACAACTCATCTGTAACTGTATTAGTCCATCGCTTACCGGTTTTAATAAGTAACCCGGCTTCCTTTGCCATATCAAATAAACCAAAGTATTCATCTAAACCAGACCGATGATGTAAAAGAGTCTTCACCTTCGTCATTTCGATTGTCAATCGTGATTTAGTTGCGGTACATGAAATGATAGCACCCGTGCGATTCTTATCAGCACTTGCACCACCGGTATCTTTACCAACTGCCTTTGCTTTGGTCAGCTGTATAATAGTAGATGCTGCGTACTGGGAACCCGTACCACCACCCACAACCTTGGGACTATATGCATCCATAGAAGCGTACACATGATTCACAACTATCAATGGGATATGGGCGCGCGAAAGCTTCAAGGTAATGGTCCGGAATGTTGATTTCAACAACTGCGCGCGGGTCATGTCACGGACATTCTTACCTTCCAACGCATCACCTGATTCTTTTTCAGTTGAAAGCATACCAAGTGAATCCAATACAAATAAAACTGGAACACGGTCCTTTTCTTTTACATTAAGATAATTTTCAATTGCTTGAACGGCATTGTTTCGAAATTGCTCAGCCGTAGAAACCTCTGCAATATAAAATCGACTAGTATCAATCCTACGGGCTTCCAACATTTCCTTAGAAATGGCACCCTCTGTTTCGAAATAAACAACATAGGAGTCTGGATTCGCATCCAGAAATCGCTTAGCGATTGATAATGAAAAGAATGTTTTACCTGTGGATGGTTCACCCGCAAACATTGTTATTTTATTATCAGGTATACCACCGAACAATGATCCGGAAATTACAGCATTTAATGCATATGATCCTGTATCGATAAATGATGATAATGACCCGGCTGATAATCCTTCTGAGGCAAGTGATACATACGGATTATCCATTGCCTTCATCATAGCTTTAGCTATTGACATATATATTTCCTGTTATTTTTATTTTAAAACTAACTTAAATAATATAATAGTTAAGTTATCAAGTCAAGTCATTAGTGATAAAACCCTGCCCATATCAACATACTAAACAAGAATATTCCAGCAAACATGGCACCACCAATCATAGGGAACTTATCATTTGAGTTAATTGATAATTTTTTAATATCATTTATATCAGATCGAATACTTAAAATAATAAATAATGTAATAACAAACTGTGGTATATAATAAACGTCACTCATCTTAAATCACCATAATGTATTTAATTTCTTAGAATTCCAACCAATAAGGGCTAACAGCGATTCAACGGGGTCAAGATAGTTCTTCCGATACTGAACAGTTTTATCCACGTATTTGTGTAGCCCAAATTCTGGCGGTAAAATATCCGGATACGCAATAGTATTATTGTGAGTTGGATTAGCTTTTTTCAGATAAACCAGCTTCACTTTATCACCACTATGGATCGAACGGTATTCACCACCAAGGTCCATTGATTCAAGAATCCGGTTGTATACCATCGCACCTTTAACATGATACGGGGTACCAGACCGAAAACCATCTTCCTGAAACCATTTTTCTATATCTTTAACACCAGTATTTCGACTGATATCTTCTATAGGTAATTTATAGAATTTCGTTTTAAAATCACCGATAAATGATTGCACTGTACTTTCATCTTCAGTCATTATCAATCGAATGCTTTCTTTAATTGCATCACGGCATATTTCAGGAGTACTTGACCGGGTGGATTCTATCCCCATAACCTTTAGCTTAGGCTCATCATATGCAACCCCTTCAGAATTCCAAACATTTAATGCATAGTTCTTTTTCGCGCGCCATAATCCACGATCAGCAATTACCTCACGTGACATAAACATTTTCTGATCAAATGCATTCATGTATTCAGCTAATTCACGATAAGCATCATCTATAACCGGCTGGATTTTCTCTTCACATATTTTATCAATTGCATGGACCACTTTATCTTTTGGTGCATCTGGGAAGAACTTATCTACCAGTGGTGCAAGAGAAATGTATAATGAATCTGTATCACCAGCAACCGCAAATGATTTACCCTCTGTACCACAAATAGTATTCAGGTATTCATCTAATTTTCGTTCAATCCAACGAATTGAAAGCTGTCCTGATACTGTGATACCTTCCGCTATTCGAGTATCAAAATATCGACTATATTCATTACCAATCATTCCATATGCGGAATTTAGCGTAACCTTTAAACCCAACTGCATAACATCCGCTTTCGCAGCATCATTTTTACACTGAGTCATCCGTGATATCAGGTCATCATCTGATAATAGTTCAAGTTGTTCTTTAGTGGACATTGCGTGAATTCACCAAAATAGATGCGATACCAACAACAGCGCCAACAGCAATATCATATAACTCTTCAATTACTTGACGTGTGGATTCCTCATGAACCGCTTTTAGTAACTCATATTGTTCTTCAGCTAATACACCAACAATTTCAGCATCACTTGCTAGTGTATTATCCCCATGTTTATCTATAGATAAAAGAATTTTTGTCTTCAACTGTTCTACAATTGAATCCATTTCTTCTAGGTCAAACTTTCTTCGTTGATCTACAAACATTAAACGCCACCTATAGCCATTAAACGGTTATACACATATTCCCATGTAAGTGAGTCATCTTGACTCCAATTATGATGGAAAACTAAATGACGCGGTATACTGCGCCGATCCACTTTACACTTATGTTCCTCATTTTCTTCAGCTACACAAAATGGACATAGCCATCCAAATTCAGGAAAAAATTCACTATAATTAATATTTGGTTTTTTCATAAGTTGCTATATGCACCATTTCGATTTTATTCTTTTTAGAATCAATTGGGGTCATCTTAACATTGAATTTGGCTTCCACACGATCTAGATGATCTTGGGATGTAGGAATGTCAATGTAAGCATATATTATACCCTTATCCTTCCAATCAAGATACTCTTTTGATGCATAAACCTTCAGTTTACTATCAACTAATTCACCATAGATTTGACATATTGATGTATCAAAATTATCAATTATATCAACAATGCTTTCCTGTTCCATTAGGATCACATCAACACCCTGTTTTTCAGACTTCAAAACACCAATCACATCATCGCGCATGTCGCATTTATTGTAGTTTCCATAGTACGACGAATCGTAATGAAGCATATCTTCGACTTTCCATCGGACACCATGATCTGACCCGGTTAAGAAAATATCAACATCTTTAGTTTCGATACCGTTGTCTTGATCACGTAGCCATCCACCGGCAAGGTATGCTGTAATACCTTTCGCTTTCAGTGATTCCAGAAACATAATGATGCCGGTTATATCGTCAAAGGTATGGTCATGAAAATTACTCAAATTAAAGGTGTCAAGAACCCCCATACGATACACCCCGATCTTTTAAAATACCCTTAATAATCTCAACTTCAGATTCATCCTGTAGCATTCCTTTTTTTACGGCTTTCCTTTGGTTGTATAACTGTTCCATCATCCCAGCAAGAAACCCTTGCTTATCACGCTTGAAGAATGCTTTATTGGCTGTCATAGACAACTTTTCATCTTTTAAGAATTCTAAATCAGCGGTACCATCAACTAAATCATTTATATTAAACAGTGTACTATCATCATCAGGGCGATCAATTATCATTTCTGGTGATATGTTATATTGCATGATTAAATGAGGATATAGGCTATTTAAGTCGAATGAAACGACCCACTCATGCATACCAGTTTTTGGTTCACGCACATATGCGCCTTCGTATTTTTCATCCTTATGGAATACACCTTTTGGTGGTACAACAACATTATCATCTAATAGTTTATTGTATATTAGTGTATCCCACATTCGAACTTGGCTAAACACATCTTCATGACGAATATGACACATATAGGTTAGTGTCATGACCAACATCATCAGATTCAGTTTATTATCCAAGCGGCGAACTAAATCAGTATCTTTGATGTTATAGTCAATGTACTTATTGTAATCTTGCT
>Ga0164315_10000607_pt1 | contig 25444 bp, 17 predicted proteins | sample GuaBasSedimGuay6_FD_113737 | JGI IMG/M metagenome (GOLD analysis project Ga0164315, IMG submission 113737) | Subseafloor sediment microbial communities from Guaymas Basin, Gulf of California, Mexico - Guay6, Core 4569-2, 0-3 cm | ecosystem: Environmental > Aquatic > Marine > Hydrothermal vents... | reverse complement strand
GATTTTCGATATCATTGGCGATGGTTTCCAAGGCGCCGACAATTCGGTAAGAACGCTCAACCTCTACCTGGTAGATGCGCTCGAAAATTGCCGCCTTATCCTGCTTACATTTTCTTTCGAAACGCTTGCGTACGGCTTCATCTTCAATAGGCGCAGCCAGATCTTCATTATAAATAGAATAAAAACGCCCTGCAGTCAGACCTTTTGCAGCCAGCGCACGTTGCCATGCGGCTACCACAGCTTCAGGATTATCTTCCTGCGCTGCGGTATCAATTTGATTCAGGATATATAAAAATTTTTCTGAATCACTGCGCGTAATGGTATTACCAACCAGGTGGTCCAGCGTGTCGTGCATTGCACCCGGTTCTGGATGCCTGGCATCAAAAAACACCAGCACTAAATCCGACAAATCAACAATATGATCTGTTAATCGTAAAATCGCATTACGTTGATCATCGGCATCAAAGCCGGGGGAATCGATAATAATCTTGCCGCTTACTTTATCCGAATGGGATGTCTTCATTTGCAAATAAGCATCGATCCGTCGCCCTTCTCCACTGGCAACTTTATCAATTTCATCACTCATCTGATAAAACGGAAAACGTGGGTCAGAATTCAGCGCCACACCGGGCAGTACACGGTTTTCTTTACTGTTACTGTAGGTAATAACGGTAAACTTGTCGTCTACCGCCTGATTACCGGTAAGCTGTAATTTATCATCCAGAAAACTATTAATAAATGATGATTTACCAGCAGAAAATGTACCCAGCACAGAAACCAGGGGCCACCACGGAATACTTGTTGCATAGGATTCTGTGGTATCGAGCAAACCCATTTTATAGGCTACGCTATCGAGTTTTTTAAATCGTGAAACCACGTCAAGCAACAACGGATTTTCATTATTTAAATGCGTTTCCAGCTTGCTTAATCGATCTCGAATGGATTTATCCGGGCGATTTAACATCTCAGACTATTGACCTTTAATTGTTGCTTCTTTAAGTGAAAGCGGGCTTGCACCTGGCATATCCTGTTTCGTTTTTAAAATATTCTGCGTGCCGTTTTTCTGAGCCAGGTTTTTCTTATCAGCCGTCTGCTTAACCGGCCTTGCTTTAGACGCAGCTTGAGGCGTAGCTTTAACCTTGCGCTGAGGCGTGATTTGAGGTCGCGCATATGGATTGGAATAGCCATACTGAGGTGCCGGAACCGGGTTATACGACGGCCAGACAGGTTGTGGCGCTATGGCTGGTGGAACATTGGTATCGGAGGTAAACGGCATTACATCATTCATCATACCAAATGGCCCACTGGAAACGGTACGATTCATACCATGCATATCACGTTGCATGCCGTATACAGAGCGATTCATACTGCCTATATTATGTGTCATGCTCTGAATGTTTTTGCTCATTGGCGTTAAACTATTCATTTGCCCCGACATTGAGCTGATCTCGGTTGTCATACCGCCTATATCAACTGACATTCCAGAAATATTGCCCGTCATATTATCTATGCTGCCAGTCATCCTGGTTAAATCATTCGACATCCTGGGCATTACATCAGACACAATTACCGCCATATGCGTTACCGATTGCGACAATACTGCAATATCATGAGTTAATCGATAAATCAGGAAGAAGCCATAACCGGCTAATAATACAAAAGCAAACAATGATGGATAAACCACCATCTCCCAGCGTTTGGCACTGCTGTCGAAAGTATTGGCCAGGCGTTCAAGTGGATCAGTCGGCTTATCACTGACATAAGCCTCCTCCAGTATTTTTTTCTGTGCACGTTGTTTCGCTTCGTGTGCTCGTGTTTTTAAATCTTCAACGCTTTTCTTTGATTTAATTGAATTATTAGCCGCATCCTTATCTATTTCACTTATCTTTTTTGCTGCGTGCTTCATGTCAGACTGTTTCGAGGCTGCCGCTTTTGCGGTTGCATCGGTTGCAGCGCTTGCTGCCTTACTAGCAGCTGTAACCCTGGTGACTGCTGTGCCTTTAGTGCCTGTGGAGCTGGCAACCGGTGCGGTATCTTTTTTAGCCGCTGCTTTGTCAGCACTGGCAGCAGCCGTCTTTTTGACTGTACTTTTGGACGCAGCAGCTTCCTTTGCTAACGGCTTATCTGTATCTTTTTTATCTGTCATTAAAAGTCGCCTTCGGCGCCTCGATTCATAATATCTAAAATAATTGTTTTAACGCCTATGGCTTCTTCCTTTAAGGCTGCAGGCAATGGCGTTCCACCGTAAATCATGGCATCCATATTCAATGAAAACAACCAGAGTCTGCCCTGTTTATCTTCAACCAGACTAACACGGCAGGGCAAATAAGCGGAGTAGGCGTCACTATAGTCAAGCATCAGTGCAGCGGTCATTGCATTGCAAAACATGTAAATTTTAAAGAAGCGTGACTTTTTACCAGACATTGCTTCCACCTCTGCAGACAAAGGAAGCTCACCAACATTTTTAATATTGTGCTCATTGGCCACAAACTTCATGGTTTCTTCAACATCCTCAGCGCTTAAATCTTCATTTACCTGAACTTTCCAGACTGTCGCTTCAGCGGCATTGCCCGTCTCGAGAACTTTAGTCATCATCTCACTGTAAACATCTATCGCTCTCTCATCAAATGAGTCAAACGACTGCATCATTGGCCCCATTTTAACCGCGCCATAAATAACAAGAACAATGACAGCAAAACCAAGCAGGGCAAATAAATTACGTAATGCATAAAACATGTAACAGAACCTCTAAGTGTTAAGATGCGGCCGAATCAATCAGCTTTTGTAATTCACCCGCCTTAGATTTATCCAGGTGACGCAATAACCCCATCAAACTTTGCGCACGATCAACCTGGCCTTTACCAACAAGTATAGCGGCTGCCTCAAAATAAGCTGACGCGGCCTGCTCTTTTTTGCCCTGATTAAAATAAACATTGCCAAGTTCGCCATAAGCATCTTCATTATTTTCTGTACTATCAATCACTTTCTGATAGCTTTGCTCAGATAGATCGTAGTTACGCTGATAAAAAGACTGTCTTGCTGCAATCCAGTTTTCTCTTATGTCATCGCTCTGCTTATCATCATCTTGTTGAGAACCCTGTTTTAAGCTATCGTCTAGCAAGCTGCCGTCCTTGTCTACATTATCCAGCTGCTTTTCAATTTGCGCTGAAACAAAGGTATCCTTTGTCACCACAATGGTGTCAGATTGTGTTTTACTAACCGCGCTCTTACTCTGAAAATTTGTCATAACAGCATCATCAAGCGGTTTAGCGGTGGCTACAATAATGGCAGAAGCCTTTGATTGCACTGCTGCCTGATTCTGGCTATAACGGCTAGCTGGCTGCTGCTCAAGACTTCTATAATCGCTGCTATAAGCATTCCTGTTTTCGTTGCTATATACATTGCCCGGCGCTGTAAAATTATTCTTTTCAGCGGCCTGTGCTTCAGCTGCCTGAATTCGCCTGCCGCTATCAAGCGACGCTGCCACTACAGGTACAGCATTCCCGGAAGGCGGCACATACGCTTCAGATGGTTTCGCTTCAGAAGATTCAAGGTCAGTTGATCCGTGACTCAATTGTTCCTGTTTGGCTTTAACTGCGGCAACAAACTCACCGACCTCATCAAACTCACTAGTCAAATAGGCCAGTGCTTTTCCAGCCGGCGTATCGTCACCCGCAAGATTGCCCCAGAACATGTAACCGTAAATAACAGCCACGATTAACAAAATAAGAACAGTATGGCTTAACAACCAACGAATAATTTTCATATAAACCTCTTAAGCTGCAACTGAATATCTTCTAATGAAAGTTCAATCTAACATGGTAGCCAGTTTTTTCATCTCCTTTGAGGCTTTACCCATAGGGTCAAGCTCAAATACACCCAGCCCTTCACTAAATGAACGACGATAGGCTGTACGTTGATGCAAACGAATACCGAGTGGTTTTATTCCCTGCATCATTTTCAGCGCATCTTCTGCCTCATCTGTTTCACGGACACCAATATGGGTATCAGCTCGATTGAGAAATCCTAAAACTTCAGGTTTTTTCTTTTTATTAATATTATTATTAACAATTTTTAAAAAACGCTGTGTCGACCAGATATCTGCCTGACTGGGTTGAATAGGGATAAGTATTCGATCAGCCAGTGAAATCGCTTTCTCCATTGCAAACATGTTTGTCGCACTCATATCAACAATGATGGGCTGCTTACTTTTTTTATCTTTAGCCATGGCCTCAAGTTCAGCCAGGTCAGTAGAAACGTCAAAAGCCGGCTCATATCCGTCTTCTGTCCGCACTTCATTAACATCAACCAGAGTACACTGGGGATCAAGATCGAATGCCTTCACGCCGATTTTGTCATGCGCCAGCCAAACCGCCAGATTAAATGCAACGGTACTTTTACCCGTACCACCCTTTAGATTTCCAACAACTGTTAACATAAACAATTTCCCGATAATGTTTATTGTGAGATATTAAATCTTTTTTATTATCAATACATTATGACTTATATCATACAGCAAATCATCTTAATCTTTATCTATTTGTGTGTCGACTTCAGCTTGCTGCGCAGTTTGTAGCGAAGTATCGAATAAAACATAATCTTTCGGTATGGCAAACAACTCTTTACTTATCTCACCTACTTTTATACTTCGCAATTCATCTACAACATCATTTTGATATTCCTGTTTAACAACAATATCCAGTTCATTATCATACCACTGCGTGCCCTGCTTTTGCTCACCTGAAGCACTGAATGCAACCATAGTCAGCTTCCTGACTTTACGCTTGTTCATGAGCTGATCATCTTTTATAACAACACTTAACCCTGTGCCATCAGAGTTTTCCTGCCTCAGGATATTTTTATATTTACTATCTATCCACTGAAAAATATGAAAGTCATGACCGTCGTTGCTCAGTGTAATCAGCCATTTTTCTGCATCTCTGCCATTCATTTTTGTTTTTTTGAGGAACACACATTCGGCATCAATAAACTGCTTGCAGGGGTCGTTAGTTTTCTTCGCTTTACTGCCTGCTATAACTTTCTCACTCTCTGGCATTTCCCTTTCCAGATAAAATTTATTCTCGTTATCCAGCCAGATAATTTTATTATTTTTATTATCAAATATCTGTGCCATGGGCACACCATCTTCAGTATATTCAAAGCGTACATTGCCATCTAACCAGTACATCTTGGCGTGGCTGACGCTTTTACCTCGAATTTGTACCGCGTCCGCTGTAAATGACGCCGCAGTTAATAAACTTGCGTAGGTTGTACACAACAATAAAGATAATGTCAGAAAATACTTCATATTAATTTAGACAAAAAAGGCGGTGCCACACTGGCACCGCCCAAATCAAGCCCCAGTTATTGTGCTGGTGCTGGTGCAGGTGCTGCCTGTGGAGCTGGTGGACGACCGTATGGGTTTTGACCATAAGCTGGACCGCCATAATATGGACGACCATAACCACGGTTATTATTGTAGTAACCACTGTTGTTATCCCAGCGATTATCCCAGTTGTTAGAACCACTACCGTAATAGTCGTTACGAGCGTTACCGCGACCGCGACCACTACCTTTGCCGCTCATGCCGAAGTTAAAGCTACCGTCTACGTCACCGGAGCCATCGCCATAACCGTCGCCATAGCCTGAACCATAACCATCATTGTTCCATCTGTTGTTATTGTTCCAGTTATTGCTACTGTTATTGTCCCATGGACCCCAGTCTGCGCTTGCAGATAAAGGTGCCACGGCAAAACCTAATGCTGCAGTTATAACAGCAACTTTAATGATTGACTTCATATAAATACCTCTTATTTTACTCTCCCCTCATTACATACAGCGCTGAACCGAGGGAACAACTCAACACCTGATTACTGCATAATTATCAGCTTTGCAGCGATAAACTACACACTAAACCACATACTATACCCCTGTTAACAAATAGAAGCTATTTCTAAAACAAAATCTATGGCCAGCTTCGACTGGGTGCAAAGGTAAAAGGATTAAACAGATTATTTTCTATCTGCCTTTCAGTATTTTCTGCTTCCACACTATTTGAACCAGCACTATTTAACTCTCGCCAATTTGAACTTCCTGCAAATGGTGGAACATGTATCGGTGGCAGCCCACCGATGGCTTCACTGGGTACCCATGGCGACGAACCGGGCATAACGCCGGAAAATGACTCGGGAAATGATTGACCTCGATAAATAATATCCGGTCCATTGCCCCATGGTGATACAGCTGGTGCATCGAATAAAGGATTTACCGAACCCATGCCGTAAGAGGGTTCGCCATAATAATAATTCTTCTCAGCAAATCGTGTCACCGGCTGTTGCTGCATTCGCTGTTGCGGCCTTAGCTGACGAGTTGGCTCATAACTCGGTGTCATCTGTGTTTGTATCTGTTGCTGCTTCAACGATTCAAGAATGCCCGGGGTAACAAATCGCCCACTCAGGCGTTTTTTAAACTCGAGTGGCCGAGCCTGCTCCTGTGCGCCCATAGGTTTGCCATAAGATTGCTCGCTTTGGGTGTCTGCTGGACACTGAAACGCCATCGTTTTCTCCGGCACCTCTGGTAAAACCCAGGGGTTCCATTGCCCGGCAAGGAGTTGCGGAGAATATTTAAGCAATGATTTTTCAGTGCCACTGCCTGCCGTTGCAACATTAGTCATAAGCAGACTAAACATCAAACTTCCAGTAACTGTTTTGTAGATTAAGCGACGTTGCATTAAACATACCCAAATTAAAGCAATCAAATACACTGAATAATACATCACAAAATCGTTAACTACACAGTTTTTAATAAACAGGCTCACTGCTGTCCCGTTAAAAAATATATTATTGTATGCAAATGGCGATATAGCAGGCATTAGCCAATGATTATACAAACCGAGACATGAATCGGTAACTACTTGCTGAGACACGCAGTCCATGAAGATAAAAACATGGCATCCATGGGGCTCGCACCCGCAGCCGGCCACCACGGACGGTGGAAGTGCAGGTTTTGCAGGAGCAAAAACCTGCCTTGCAGGTGACGGTCTCAGCAAGTAGTTAACGACCCATATCTCTAGCTGTTAACGGGGCAGCAGTGAAACAGGCTATAACAAACAGGACCGAACAAACAACTGCAAACTTTCACTACTATCTGGAAAAGAATACAGCTCTCAATATATGAAAAGCTACATCAAATTAATTTGATTGAGTATTGTAGCGCTGAGCGTAATTTGGCACATAGGGATACGCGCGATTAGGAGCGCTACCCATGGACGGTAACCGCGAAGACGGCGGCCATTTCATATCAGGCATATTCTGCTGGCCCGGCATACGATTCGGCACTGCTGGATACGACTTCTTTTTAACAAGTGGTGCATATTGATAACCATTTTCAGGCACCCAGCGCTGAGGAGAACAGGCAGGAGGACAATCATGCTTATACTTATGTTTTCTATATGCATGATTAAGCCATGGTCTATCGGGACTAAATGTCGCCATTGGTACATTTGACGGGTCTGATGCGGATACAGGCTTATTCGATCCAGAGCTGACAGGATGGCTGCCAAATGATGGCCCTCTGACAGAAAAATCACTTAACGCCGATGACATGTACGGCCCTGGCGGTGGCGGTGGAACCATCTGCCTGTTTGATTGCTTGCGCTCCGGCCAGTCCGGGAATATAAAATCTCGCGGCTGATCTTCAGCAACAGATTCAAGCCCGGTCTCGGCTTTAGCAGCCGAGTCACTGCTCTCTACATTAGCTGAGGATTCAGCCTGTAAAAATGTCGAAAACATAAGCAGGGAAAATAATATAACTGCTTTTTTAACTCGATTTATGCTAATACAAGTAAACATCGAACTATCCCCTTTAACTATCGTCATCATCCTTCAAGCGAATTCCTCGACGCCCACTCGGTGATGATTTCTTGGAAGGTGCTTTTTTAACTGCTATTTTTTTAACCGCTGCAACCTTCGTTGAGACTTTTTTCCTGGCAACTTTTTTCGCTATTGCTTTCTTAACCGGCGCTTTCTTAACAGCCGTTTTCTTAACAGCAACTTTTTTAACAGCCACTTTTTTAACTGCCGCGCTCTTAACAGGTGTGCTTTTAACAGCAGCACTCTTAGTCACCGTTGGTTTTGCAGCAGCAGGTGCTTTTTTTGCCTCAGCCTTTGTTGGCACAGCATTGGCCTTTTCAACTGGTGCCTTTATTTCCTCTTCAACCACTTCCTCTTCAACCGGCGCTGGCGCTTCCTTTTTGACTGGCGCTGGCGCTGCTGCTTTTTTTACAACAGGCGCTGGTGCTGGCGAGGCTTCCTTTTTAGCTGCTGCAGGTGCTGGCGGCGGCGTTACCGGAGGTGTTGAAGCCGGTGGTGCTGGCGGCGGCGTAGGCGGCTCGGATGATGCCGGTGGCTCAGATTTCGGCAGTATCATAGCAACTAACATACGCAATAAATTAAACAGCATGGGCACAATGACAAACACCCAGCCAATCAAACCGGCGATGCCACCGTAAATTCGCATCCATAACGGAGCTTTATATTCTTCAACCGCTGGCGTTTCATCAATATCATCGGCGCAGGCTACGTCACAGTTCGGGAAGGCCTTCTGCGCAGAAATACAGCCTAATGGAATAACAAATAAGGTCAGGGCAGTTGAAACCACAACGCCGAATAAAAGCGAAATAGCCATGCCTTCAAAAATCGGGTCAGTCAAAATCACACTGGAGCCACCCACCAGCGCCAGCGCTGTAATCACGATCGGGCGAGTACGCGCCTGGCAGGAATTAATAACCGCATCGGTTACCGGCACGCCCCGCGAAACTTCGTGCTTGGTAAAATCCACCAATAATATCGAGTTACGCACAATAATGCCCGCCAGCGCAATCCAGCCAATCATTGACGTCGCGGTAAACTCTGCGCCAAAGAACCAGTGACCGGGAATAATACCAACCAGGGTTAATGGAATGGGCGCCATAATGATAGACGGGAAGATAAAGTTTTTAAACTCAATCACCACCAGCATGTAAATAACGATCATGGCCAGCATGAAAGCACCACCCATGTCACGGAAAGTTTCATAAGTAACAGTCCACTCACCGGTCCATTCAAAACCAGACTTACTGCTGCTTGCTGGCGGGCCAAAATAGCCGCCACCAATAAAGCCATGATCCACTGCCACACCATCTGGCGCGATATAATCGGCCAGCATCTCATCAACCTGAAACTGCCCATAGATAGGGGCGGCTAATTCACCGGCATTTTCACCGGTAACAAATTCCACTTCACGCAAGTCTTTATGGTAAATAATATCTTCTTCCACATCTTTTACAAAACGACCCAGTTCCGATAATGGCAACATCGCACCATCAGGTGCCTGCACCGGAATGGAACCCAGGCGGGAAAACTCGGAACGCGCAGATAATGGCACCTGTAATATAATATAGGTTGGATCAACCACAGAGCCCCGTTTCAGGTCACCAACGACAAAACCACCCATCGCCATTTCAATTGTGGTATTAATCGAGTCTATGGTAATGCCTTTACGTAATGCCTTGTCACGATCCGCTTCAAAGCGCCAGATCTCATAAGGCTGCTGCATGAGATTATCTACGTCCGTGATGCTCTCGGCTCTTTCAAACATCTCGGTCATGTCACGAGCAAACTGCTGCCTGGTTGCCTGATCCGGCCCATAAATTTCAGCCACCACCGACTGCAACACAGGGGGGCCCGGTGGCATTTCAACAACCTGAATTCGAGCGCCCGCAGTTTTAGCTATAGGCGTCATAATGTCACGCATGTCTTCAGCAATTTCATGACTGGTTATTTTGCGCATCTTCTTATGCGTCAAAATAACCTGCATATCTGCCTGCCAGGGTTTTGTTCTTAAGTAATAGTGGCGAACCAGGCCGTTAAAATTATACGGTGAAGCGGTGCCAGTATAGGTTTGTAAAGAAACCACGTTTTCAAATTTCCGTGCTTCTGCCGCCAGCGAGGACATGAGATTGGCGGTGTCGATCAATGATGTGCCTTCCGGGAAATTAACCACGACATTAAATTCAGATTTATTATCCAGCGGCAGCATTTTTACCGACACCGCAGTGGTATAGAACATGACACAAGCGGCAAAGAACATGACAAACAATGACATTAAAAAGCCATAACCTAAAGCACTGTTTTCAACTAACGGGGTAATGGTATTACGGAAAAAACGACCAAGACGCTCATTACCCTTATGCTCCTTTTCAGCATGATGCTTCAGAGTTGCCAATGATGGCTTCATCTTATTGGCCAGCCACGGGGTAAAGGCAAAGGCGGCAAACAATGAGAAAATCATCGCCACTGAACCCAAAGTCGGAATAGGCGCCATATAGGGCCCCATCATGCCACGCACCGCGCCCATCGGCATCAGCGCCGCAATAACGGTGAAAGTCGCAAGAATCGTCGGATTACCGACTTCGTCAACCGCTTCGATTGACACTTCCTCACTCATATCTTCTTTCATTAGCCAGTGACGGTAGATATTTTCAATCACCACAATCGCGTCATCGACCAGGATACCGATAGAGAAAATCAGCGCGAACAGACTTACCCGGTCGATGGTCAGGCCCAGCACCAGCGCACTGAACACGGTGAATAAAATAACAATAGGAATAACAATCAACACTACCAGTGCAGGCCGCCAGCCCAACGCATACCAGACCAGCAAAACAACAACACCGGTGGCAATAAACAGTTTAAAAATTAACTCATTGACCTTGTCGTTGGCGGTTTCGCCATAGTTACGTGAGATGTAGACATTCACGTTATCCGGAATAATTTCACCTTTTAGCGATTCCAGCCGATCAAGAATATTATTGTAAACAGAAACGCCATTTGAGCCTTTCTTTTTAGCAATGGCGATAGTTACCGCTGGCGAACCATCTGCAACTGCTGCTTCAATACTGGCCGGCCCGGTATAGTGGTTTACCATACTGTGTACTTCTGAGGGGCCGTGATACACATTGGCAACATCACGAATATACACCGGAATACCATTGCTCAGGCCAACAACAATATTCTCAACATCCTGGGCAGACTGCAGGAACGAACCGGTATAAACTTTAAAACTTTTATCCCAGGCTTCGATGTCACCCACCGATTTCTCACTGTTTGCCTGCTGAATGACCTGTGCCAGTTTCGGTAAACTAATACCATAACCGGCCAGTTTTTCCGGCAGCACTTCGACTCGCAGTTGCTCTTTACGGCCACTGACAACAAAACCCTGATTCGAGTTTTCCACTTCACTGAGTCTTTGCAGGGTATCCAGCGCAATCAGGCGTAATGAAGCATCATCCACTTCATTGGACCACAGTGTTATGGTCAGGCCCGGTACATCATCCACCGCTTTGGGTTTCACCATGTAACCGCCCACACCCGGTGGCATCATATCTTTATTCGAATCAAGTTTGCTGTATAACTTGGTCAGTGAATCCTCCATTTCCTCACCGACATCAAATTCAACAGTAACGATGGCAGCATCACGCTGCGAGGCAGCGTAAACATGTTTGACGCCCGACATTTCACCCATAATCCGCTGCAGTGGTTTGGCGGCTAGCGCGGCAACCTGCTCAGCAGAGGCACCCGGATACTGGACAAAAATATCCACCATCGGCACTTCGATCTGCGGATCTTCCTGCCTGGGGGTAAAAGCGATACCGGTTAAACCCATCAGAATAAAGATGATGATTAACATCGGCGTTAGCGGTGAGTTAATAAACGCCTTTGCGGTTTTGCCCGCAAGACCAAGTTCATACTTTTCTGTTTCCGCTGTTTCCAGCTGATTCGTTTCTTTATTATCTGCCATGAGGATTATTAATCTATTTTTTACCGTTCAAACCTGTTCGTGATAACGCGACGAACACCTCCACAACATCCGGCACTCACAATACGAGCGGATGACATTTATAAAACCAGCTATTTCCCGGGCACCAATATGCGCTCACCCGGCTTAAGGCCCGATAGAATCGTTACTGAACTCTCATCAATCACCTCGCCAATGCGAACCAGGCGCATTTTAGGTTTATTCTCATCGTCCAGTACCTGCACGGATGGCAGGCTGCCTTTTTTATGAATAGCCGCCATAGGCACTACCGGCAACGCACGGCTCGGCGAACTAACATCAGGAATCATGACTTCTGCATACATACCCGGTCCACCGGGGACGCCTTCGGGCAAATCAAACTTAACGGTAACCGTATGCTGCTTTTTATCAGCTAGCGGTGAGATTTGCGCAACACGTGCATTAATCAGCGTATTACCCACATCCAGCCGTGCTGGAACAACCATGCCCTTCTTCAGGCCCGGCATTAAGCGTGCAGGTACTTCTGCCTTTATACGTAAAAATTTTGAATAGGAAAATACAATAAGTGGCATCCCCGGTTGCACGGTATCACCAATTTCAACCATTTTTTTCATGATCACGCCATCAAACGGTGCAATGGCTTTAGTATCACGTAACTTTGCATTAATTTCGCGCAAGCCTGACTCCGCCTCGGTAACACGAGAACGTGCCGATGTGACTTGCGTACCCTGGGTGACTAAATCAGCATGTCTTTCAATACTTTTATTGCCACCGCTGTCGCCCGGCATGACGTCATTATCAAAAAAACCATCAAACATGGAAGGCATACCCATGCCAGCCATGGGCCGCGGATTGTAAACACGAGGGTTCCACAATTCCCGGTTATACTGAACCTGCGCATTCTGCATTGCATTCTGCGCAGCGACTAACTGCGCCTCGACCGCCGCTTTTTTCGCCATCAAGTCATCATCATTGATTTTTACCAGTTCATCACCGGCGCTAAATTCATCTCCTTCTTCACCCGCGATATTGACCACACGCCCCGGCATCTGTGCAGAAAGCGTCACTTCTTTAAGCGGAATAACCGTACCACCCAGAATAACTGCACCACCATGTGAAGCAACACCAACTGTAATTATCGTATCGGCCTGTACTTGCGCCGACCAGCCAGCGAGAAGCGTTAAAGAGAGATAAAAGGGAAATTTCATTCGACTGATTATAGACATGCCCAAGGCTACCTTCATGTTCATTTACACAAATTAACAAGTAATACGTATCCCTATTGAATGGGACACATAAGAAACTTAGAGATTGCCCTGTGACAAAAAAAATTGCAAGGCTTTTCGCTAACTTATCGTAACATTATTAATTAAGCCGAATAAAAAAACGAATGTTTCTATGGTTAATGGTGAAAACCTGACAAAATTTCATATATATTTATGAGTAATTATTATCGGCATTAAAATTTTGCATTTTATTTATGCCTGTTAATAATATATCTCATTAGGCAAAATCCCAGGGAAATGACAGTACTTGATCGATATATGAATGTTTAGCCAGCACCATCAAAAAGCGGTCCAGCCCCATCGCTACACCGGAACATTCTGGCAAACCCGAATTTAAAGCGGCAATAAAATTTTCATCAATTTGCCCCTGTTCTTTGCCTGCCTGTTGGCGCATCTTATTTTCAAATTGAAACCGTTTTAGTTGCTCGGATGCATCTGTTAATTCATGAAAACCATTGGCCAACTCTAGCTCACCAAAAAACAACTCAAATCGTTTGGCAACAGGAACCTGTTGTTCATTGTTAGCGATCTTTGCCAGGGCACACTGAGAAGCCGGATAGTCATACATAAAAGTAAAACCATCCTTTTTAAAGGCGGGCAACACCAGTTGAGTAAGCAACCAGTCCAGCCAGTTATTCACTTCATCAGCCAGTCCCAGACCTTGCGGTATTTCAACATTATTTGATTTGGCAGCCTGGTAGCATTCACTTGATGTGGTTTGATGCGGATTAATACCAGAAAAATTCTCAAATGCCTGCTGATAACTTAAAGACTCAAATTGCACGTCATCCATTGAAGAAATTTTTGATAGCCGGCACAAGCCTGTAACCAGCTCAGTCAGTTCAGCCATCAGTTTCACAGCATCATAATCCGGCCGATACCACTCAAGCACGGTGAACTCGGGATTATGATTTGGCCCCAGCTCATCATCCCTAAAGGCTTTACAAATCTGATAAATGGGTTTTTCCCAGCCCGCCAGCAAACGTTTCATGGCATATTCAGGCGAGGTATTTAAATAACAGGACTGATCACGAAAACGTGACTGCAAACTATCCAGATGTGGATCGGTGGTTGAATACTGCGATAACAATGGCGTTTCTACTTCGATAACGCCACGCGTTTCAAAAAAAGCCCTGATATTTTTCAACATCAGCGCTCTTTCTAACAGAATTTCATGACTGGCTGTTGGCTGCCAGCGATTTTCAGCCATTAGAAAAAACGTTAATAACTATTTTTCCACAGATGAACACAGATTTTTAAAACAATGGTTTTTATCTGTGTTCATCTGTGGATAATTTTAAGTTTTTTCAACTCAGGCACGTGACACATACTCTCCGGTACGTGTATCAATTTTTAATATATCACCCTCATTAATAAAAAGCGGCACTTTAACTTCGCTGCCGGTTTCCAGGGTGGCAGGTTTCGTCGCGCCCTGCGCTGTATCACCTTTTAAACCCGGATCCGTTTGCGCCACAGCCAGCTCAACAAAATTTGGCGCAGCAATCGATATAGGCGAGCCATTCCATAATGTCATGACACATACTTCCTGACCTTTTACCCACTTTGCAGTATCACCTACAGCAACGCTATCCGCTGCGTACTGTTCGAAACTGGTGGGCTCCATGAAATGCCAGTATTCGCCATCACTATACAAATACTCAACGTTCATTTCATCCACATCAGCGGCTTCAAGAGATTCAGTCGATTTAAAGGTGCGCTCTAACACTCTTCCTGTTTTCAGGTTCTTCATCTTAACCCGGTTAAACGCCTGACCTTTACCCGGTTTCACCACAATATTCTCTGTTATAGAGCAGGGGTCGTTATCTATAATAATCTTCAAGCCATTTTTAAACTGGTTTGTACTGTATGTTGCCATGTTAAACTTTTGCCTTTGCTTCGCTAGCGCAACTAAATGCGCGGTCGTGTGTATATATTTATCGCTATATTACCCTGAATTGCCCATAACTTAAATATCACGTTGTTAAATGTCACGTCCCGCTAAATCATTTCCTAAACCAGGCAAGCCCTCAACACGGTCTGAAAACCCGGTAGTAGTCGACGATGCAGAATCCCTCTGGAAAAAAGAGCTTGCCAATGCCACAACGTCTGTCGCAAGTTTGCTCAAACAACTAGACCTCAACCAGCATATTGACGCTGTCGACATTCAACCCGGTTTCAAATGCCTGGTAACAAAAAGCTACATCGCCAAAATACAGGCCGGCAACATCAACGATCCATTATTGCAACAGGTTTTGCCATTAACTAAAGAAACACACTTAAAAACACAGCAAAACGGCTTGAACGACCCCGTCGGCGACATAAACGCACAGGCATCTCAGGGACTGCTACATAAATATCATGGCCGCATTTTACTTATCAGCACAGCTGCCTGCGCCATCCACTGCCGTTATTGTTTTCGTCGCCACTACCCCTATCAACAACTCTCATACTCCAATAAAGCATTAAACCCTGTGCTGGACTATTTAACAGAGCATAGAGAAATTGAAGAGGTTATTTTAAGCGGTGGTGATCCTTTAGTCCTTGATAACGAAAAACTATCCAGCCTTATCGAAAAATTAGAAACTATCAAGCACCTTCACACCTTGCGCATTCACACGCGGTTGCCAGTGGTTTTACCAAACCGTATCAATACCGGTCTACTACAGCTATTACAGTCATCAAGGTTTCAAATTGTGATGGTTATACACGCAAACCACGCCAACGAACTGCAGCACGCTGAATACACTAAGTTACATCTTCTGCAACAGGCAGGCATTACGCTGCTAAATCAAAGTGTTCTACTTAAAGGTATTAACGATAACAGCGAAACATTAGTAAACTTGAGCAAGCGGCTATTTCAATGCAAAACCTTACCCTACTATCTGCATTTGCTCGACCCGGTCAAAGGGGCCATGCATTTTGAAGTTGCTAAAACAAAGGCACTTCGCCTGAAACAAGAAGTGGAAAAACAGCTCCCCGGTTACCTGGTTCCGCGATTAGTGCAGGAAATAGCTGGAAACAAGTCAAAAACTGCAATTTTTCGTATCTAAGCTACACTTATGATCAACTTTGAAATAATTTCAACAAAACAACAAATCGTTGGTTTTTTATAAAAATAACAATAGGTTAGCGAAAAAAACGGCATCACATAAGATAATGAAATTAAATTTACCCGAACAAAGTGCGCCTACCGCAGACTCAAGCCCGAGCAACCCTCGAAAATTAAAGAAGGTTTTATCGGCCCTGCCCAATGCAAATATGGGCGAATTAACCAGGCAAATATTCGGGATATTACGTGACCAGAACCGCCAGACGATGCCGAACAAACACCGACTGGAAAATCTGGAAATGTTACGTGAACAGGCACGCAACATATTTAACAACCTTAATAAATATTTTGTTAACCGCAGCCTGCCGCTACCCGAAAAAAGCCAGAAAATCATCAATTTAAACCAGTCAATATTAAGAGAATTAATTAATGGCTACGAAATCATCGCTTACCAGGCAGCCAATAACATCGGTACTAACGTTAGTAACAAAACACTCAGCATTGCTATTTGCCGGGCAATCAACTATCTCTCAGAAATATTTCTTCGCTCATCTGAGGTTTACGCACCTCGTCCAGAAAACCTGTGGTTTGATGTTCATCAACTTTATGCTTTTGCCGAAAGCAGAAATCTGACAGCTGACATCGTCATCGACAAAGAGCACAAACCGGAAAAAACAAGCATTGAAAATTGTTACAAACAGATATTACTGTATGCCCTCGCCCGCCCTGCCACCTTAAGACAGAGTGATAGTGACCGTGTCTTTAAAAAACTTTATGAGTGGTCACAATACGCCAGCATCCAGTATGATGCTTCAGAAAAACTGATTGATCGTGTTTTTTGTATGAGGATCTCCGAAGATTCAGCACCTGACTATCTAAGCAAAAAAGATCTCGCAGATGACGTCACTATTCGCCTGTTAAATGTTGACAAATTAGTCCGCCATGTCGAAACCATTATTACACAACAAAACAAACAAAAACTGAGACTTGCCGTTGGCGATACCATTCCAGTAGAAACACTTACGGTACTTGTCAACGCCTGGGCGGAAAACGCAAAACGCCAGTACTCACGCGCTGATCATAAATGCCAGATCAATGTTGCTATTGGCCTGAAGCTTGCCGTTGAAACTATCCATGCCTCATTTCAAGATGATGATGAAGAAGAAATTGATACCTTATCTAGCGTTGTACGGACCGCCTCCCAAATAAAGCAGGATCCCGACTTTACTCTGCAATTAACAGTCTCAGACAATGACAAGCGTGAACAGGGCTATATGACACATACCGAAATTGCTGCTGAAGAAAATGACAACTGGGACATGGTAGCAAAAGGTCGAGCACTAACAGATACCTATATTGATGAAAAAAAGCTTTTTAATGAAGGGCCGCTTAATTTAAACAAGCCCAAGTCCGACTCCCATTGGGAAATAGTTAATATCAGCGCAGGAGGCTACTGCCTGCGCTGGAACTCTGATGAAACATCCAAAGCACAAATTGGTGAATTAATTGCACTACAGGAGTTTGACTCAAGAAATAATTTTGAATGGCGCATCGGCGTCATTCGCTGGATGCAAATCACCCAGAAAGATGGTCTGGAAATTGGCGTACAGGCAATATCGCCAAAAGTTATTGCCGCAACTGCACAACGTTTTAACCGTACGGACGAAAACCCTTTTGACTGTTTAATGTTACCGGATATAAAAGCATTAAAACAGGTATCAAGTACCCTTCTACCCGCGCATGTCTTTAAAACAAATGATAAACTTGTCATTCAACTGGAAGATAGCGAACTTAATATAACCTTAGGCTCCACGAAAGAGCATGCAGGTTCATTCACTCAATTCACCTATAGAGACACTGAAGAAGATCAGCGCATAAGAAAACAGGTAAAAAAAGAGGAAGCAACTAAAAACAACGATGACTTTGAAGAACTCTGGTCATCACTTTAAGGAACTTTGCTGATATGCCCGATGCTAACAGCTTTGGTTAAAGTCAGATTTTTTGAGATAGCATTAAGTGGAAGAGAAAATAATTAACTTAATTGTGGTAGATAATTCCTTCGATAGCGAAGAAAAAATTGTCAGCCAGTTAAGAGCAGCGGGTTACACTGCAAGATCAACACGCGTTGAAGATGACGAAGACCTGCTTGACGCCCTGAAAAAGCATATTCCTGACCTGGTGATTTATTTCGAAGGCATGGAGATGATTTCGCTTAAAGAAACCAGAAACTGCCTGAATAAAGATAAAAAGACAGAAAACTGTCGTCTTATCTCAGTTAGCAAAAATGAACAATGCGATGTCGTTAGTGCAATGCGCGCTGGCGCTGTAGATGCAAGCTGTTTTAGCAATATCGATCATCTGTTATTAATCATAATACGAGAACACCAGTCTTTAATTAATTCCAGACAAATTGCCCGTTACAAAAAAGCCTTTAATGAATCTGAACAACGTTGCGCTTCATTGCTCGATAGATCTCGCGATGCTATTACTTACATACATGAAGGCATGCACGTGTATTCCAATCAGTCCTACCTGGGAATGTTTGACATTGAAGAATCAAGTGAGCTGGAAGGCATGCCTATCCTCGACATGGTTACTGCTGAAGGTCGCGATGAATTCAAATTATTTTTACGCAATTACGCAAAAAATGAAGGCGGTATCGAAAAGTTTAAGACGCAATTACGCAAACCTGATGGCACCGAATTTAACGGTGAAATGGAATTTTCGCCTGCACAAATTGAAGGCGAACCCTGCATTCAGCTAATTATTCGTAAAGAAGATGCAACCTCCGAAGAACTTGAACGCAAGCTCAAACTACTCGTCCAAAAAGACCAGCTAACCGGTTTATTCAATCGCCAATACTGTATCGAAAAACTCGAAGCAGTTATCTCTGACTGTGAGCAGGATAAATATACTGCTGCCTTGCTGGAAATTCAAATAGATAATTTTGATGAGATAAAAAACTCCGTTGGCGTTGTCGATTCCGACCAGTATATTATTGAAGCAGCAAAAACACTAAATGAAGCACTCGGTAGTGATGACATTCTTTCAAGATATACGCATGACTGTTTTACTGTAATAGCTATCAATTACACACAAGATAATATTGAAAGTTATGCATCACAACTTCAAAAAGCAATAGCTCTACTCGAAACCAATATCAATAGTGCCAATATCAATACCACCTGCTGCATTGGCATCACACTTATTGACAGTGATTCGCCCGAGTATAACGATATTTTAGCGCGCTCAAGAAAGGCCGTCACTTCTGCTACTATAAAAGGTAGCGGTCAAATCCACACTTATGTTCCAAAGAAGGGCGAGTTAACGCGACTGGAAGTTAACGCAAAATTTAAAGAACAACTCACTGGTGCTTTAAAAGACGACGACTTCCTGCTGCATTATCAGCCCATTGTTAGCCTGCATGGTGATACTGATGAGCGATATGAAGTATTCGTTAGAATGCATACAAAAGACGATGATCAGATTGTTATGCCGCAGGATTTTCTACCTGCCGCTGAACGCATTGGCATGGCCATCGCTATTGACCGATGGGTATTGTATAAAACAATTCAGGAGTATGGTCTCAGAAAAAAAGCGGGGAAAGATACTCGCTTCTTTATTAAATTATCAGCGCCTTCAATAAAAGATAAAACCTTAATCGACTGGCTCAGTTATCAAATTAAAGATAAAAAAATTCCAGCCAACACGTTAAACTTTACAGTGAAAGAATCAGTTGCCCTGACCAATTTAAAAAGTGTAAAAGATCTGTCACATAACCTGAAAAAGCTCCACTGCGGTTTCATTCTGGACGACTTCGGCACTGGCACTAACCCGTTCCAGCTACTTAAGCATATTCACACCGATTATATACGAATAGATCGCAACTTTATGGATAACCTGGCAGACAACCCGCATAACCAGGATATAATCAGAGCTCTCACAGAACAGGCCACCAAATTAGACAAGCTGACTATTGCGCAACATGTACCGGATGCAGCAAGTTTATCCATACTCTGGGGCATGGGCGTTAATTTCATTCAGGGTTATTTCCTGCAGGAACCTTTGCCAGAAATGGAATATGACTTTACCGAGATGTCTGGGTAAAAGCAGTGAATAATGAATAATGAATAATGAATAATGAATAATGAATAATGAATAATGAATTTTAAAATCAGCCACATATTAACGCAAACTCTTGTTGACCAGGTTCGTTCTGTTTCTTAAATTTTTAACTATTCACTGCTTATTCCACCACTAATCGATCTACCACACGATAACCCTGTGACAGCTTTAATCCACGGCGTCCTCTTTCACCGGCATAAGCTTCAAGCTCGGCTGTTTTCATGGTTTTGTATTTTTTGCCTGAATGTATTACCAGTTTGCCACCTTCGGGCACAACGGTAATTGCAGCAACGTTTTCATCACCCGCTTTTAAAAGCTTTGCCGGGATATTAATAATTTTATTGCCCTTGCCTTTTGCCATTTGTGGCAGTTGCGCTACAGGTGTTAACAATATGTGACCAGTCGAACTCACCGCTGCTATCTGATCTGTTTTTACATCACTTACTTTTACTGGCGGCAAAGCCAACGCCTGCTTACCTACGTTAAGCACGGCTTTACCTTTTTTCGCATTGGCCTGCATGTCACCTAATCGCCCGACAAAACCATAACCAAAATTACTGGCTAACAGGTAAAGGTCGCCAGGCTTGCCGATCATTACAGCAACGAAATGTGAACCCGGTGTTGGGGTAAAATAACTGCTTAATGGATCACCCTGACCCCTGGCGGAGGGCAGTTTATGTGCTGGCACGGTATAAGCTCTGCCACTGGAGTCAAGAAACACTGCCATCTGATTACTTTTACCGGTTGCTGAAGCCTGGAAAGCATCACCGGCTTTGTAGTTTAATTTGTGTGCATCGATCTCATGACCCTTGGCAGATCGCACCCAGCCCTTACTGGATAACACCACAGTGATTGCTTCACTGGAGATCAATGCCGTTTCACTGATTGCCTGCGCCGCGCTACGCTCGACAATAGGTGAACGCCGCTCATCACCATATTTTTCTGCATCAGCGATAATCTCTTTTCGGATCAATGTTTTTAAACGTTTTGCAGAACCCAGTATTTTTTCTAAATAATCACGATCTTCTGCCAGTTCACCTTGCTCACCTCGAATTTTCATTTCTTCAAGTTTTGCCAAATGCCGCAATTTCAGATCAAGGATGGCTTCAGCCTGAATATCAGTGATTTCAAATCGTGTCATCAACACCGGTTTCGGTTTATCGTTCTCCCGGATAATGGCAATCACTTCATCAATATTTAAAAAGGCGATGAGTAAAGCGTCTAATATATGCAAACGTTTGTTTACTTTATCCAGGCGCCACTGTAAACGGCGACGTACCGTTACGGTCCTGAATTTCAACCATTCTTCTAACAGTGAGCGCAAGTCTTTGACCTGTGGTCGACCATCAATGCCAATCATATTCATATTGACCCGATAACTGCGTTCCAGGCCAGTGGTGGCAAACAGATGCGCCATCAACTCTTCAATATTAACGCGATTAGATCGCGGCATGATAACCAGGCGTGTTGGATTTTCATGATCAGACTCATCACGTAAGTCTTCAACCATGGGTAATTTTTTAGCATGCATTTGCGCCGCTATTTGCTCCAATATTTTGCCGCCGGACACCTGGTAGGGTAAGGCAGTAATAATCACCGCACCATCTTCCATCTCATAAACTGCACGCTGCCTGATGCCACCCCGGCCAGTCTGATAGATTTCAAGAATATCTTTTGTCGGGGTAATAATTTCAGCTTCAGTTGGAAAATCCGGCCCCTTAATATGCTCACAAAGGTCCTCAAGTGTCGACTTCGGGCTTTCCAGTAAACGCACACAGGCGCTGGCTACTTCTTTTAAATTATGCGGCGGAATATCCGTTGCCATGCCCACTGCAATGCCGGTGCCGCCATTTAATAAGACATTCGGTAGCCTCGCAGGTAACGCTTCAGGCTCCTCCAGGGTACCGTCAAAATTGGGTTTCCAGTCAACCGTACCCTGACCCAGCTCGGTTAATAAAACTTCAGAATAAGCTGTCAGACGTGATTCGGTATAACGCATGGCAGCGAATGATTTCGGGTCATCCGGCGCACCCCAGTTGCCCTGTCCATCCACCAGCGGGTAGCGATAAGAAAACGGCTGCGCCATCAACACCATAGCCTCATAACAGGCACTATCACCATGCGGATGATATTTACCTAAGACATCACCTACCGTACGCGCAGATTTTTTATGCTTGGATGAAGCACTCAAGCCTAATTCAGACATCGCAAAAACAATACGACGCTGCACCGGTTTTAAACCATCACCAATAAACGGTAAGGCGCGGTCCAGAATGACGTACATGGAATAATCCAGATACGCTCGCTCGGTAAATTCTGAGAGGGGGAGTTTTTCTATACCTTCGAATTCTAATTCTGATTGTGATGTCATAATTTAATGATAGTTATAAGTTGTAAGTTACAAGTTTTAAGTCTATAGGCAGTAAGTTTTTTAACTTACAACTTAATACTTAAAACCATTTTTTAGGGGTCACGGGTTCAGGTCTTTCTGCGCCACATTAACCTCTATTTTTCTATATAGCTTAACTACAAAAATGGCACCTACTTACTAAAAGTATTTCTGCAGTGACATTATTGGGTTACGCTGCGCTAACCCAACCTACGAAGCACTGGTGCTGAACGTACACTATAGGTCGAATTAGCGCAGCGTTATCAGACAAACCATTTTATATTCCCGCACAAAACGAAGAAAATATTGAAAAATCAACTGATAATAAGTAGCCGCACCCTGCCCATAACGAGCAATAAAGTCTTTATCAGTAAGCGTTTTTAATGAAGTTGTAATGGTTCTTTTTGGTAAGTCAGTAGCTTCAAGTATATCTTTCGTTTTGATTTTTTCTTCTGCTTTATCTTTAAAACACGTCAAAACGCTAATAGCAGATTCAGATAATTTTTTATAGGCCTTTGCCCTGGCGGCATAGAAGTCGATATCAGACATTGCTCCTTCGAGCACTTTAATCATATATTTTAAGAAAAATTCTGTTTTATATTGGGCTGGATCAGCCCTGTATTCACCATCTGAACATTGGTTCAGAACAATATAATATTCTTCCTTATGTCGCTCAATATGATGATCAATCGCAAGATAATAAACGACTTCTGATAACTTTTCGCTGGAGGAATGCAGCAGTGACATTAAAAGAAGTGCCCTGCCCAAGCGGCCATTACCATCCTGAAATGGATGTATTGCAAGAAATCTATAAACAAATTCCACCGCAACTGCAATTGGCCATGGCTCCTCCTGGAGTGTTTTGTTATACCATTCAATAAGTTCTTTCATGGCCATTTGAGTGGTTATTCCCGGATCAGCCGTTTTAAAGATACTTTTTTTCTCTCCTGTATGGTGATTTTCTTCGACTACGGAATTAGACTTGTCCTTGTAATCACCTTTCTTAACGCCTGGTTTCGAGTAATGACGCAGTAGTTCATAATGAAGTGATCTAACGGTAAACTCAGTAAGAGGAAGATATTCTTTTGCCTGCTCATAGATGAGCAGAAGGACTGTTCTACAACCGGCAACCTCTTCGATACTTCTTTCTTTATCTTTGGAAAGCTTATCTTCAATCTGTGATTTATGAGCAGCCAAAGCAGTTTGCTTGCCGTCTTTACCCAGCACAGAATCAAGCCAGTCAATCTCACTATCCGTTAATACAGCGTTCTCAATCCTGGTTGAAGCCCCAACCATACTAATCCAGGCGTAGCGGTGGATATTCTCCTTCTCATCCCCTGGCAGGGTCTTTAAAAAGGCATATTTCTCAGATATCAGCTCATTTAAGGCTATAAGTTTCCTGGTAATTTGACTATCTAATTGAAATGACAACATATTTCCATTATATCTCATATCAGGCCAAATAGGGCAATATCGGGCAATATAAAATTAAAATAATTGCCCGATAAGGCTTTTGCCACATATCCCATAACATAACAATAGTGATAAATTGTAAGTTACAAGTTTTAAGCCTGTTGGCAGCAAGTCTTTAACTTGAAACTTACAACTTAATACTTAAAACCATTTTTTATACTTCAGCCAGCGCGCCTTTCTTTTCTAACCACGCCTTCCTGTCACCAGCACGCTTCTTAGCCAGCAACATATCAAGCATACTGTGACTGGCATTGCCTTCACCCAGTGTTAGTTGTACCAGGCGTCGCGTATCGGGAGCCAGGGTGGTTACTCGCAGTTGCATCGGGTTCATTTCACCCAGACCTTTGAAACGGGTTACGGTGACTTTACCGCGTTTTTTTTCGGCTTCTATGCGATCTAATATGCCCTGCTTTTCTGCTTCGTCCAGGGCATAAAAAACCTCTTTGGCCACATCGATACGAAACAGGGGGGGCATTGCCACGTAGATGTGCCCGGCTTCAACCAGCGGCCGGAAATGTCGCAGGAACAGCGCACATAATAAGGTTGCGATATGGTATCCGTCTGAATCCGCATCCGCCAGAATACAGATTTTCCCATAACGCAGGTCTTTTAAATTAGATGAGCCGGGGTCAACACCAACCGCAATGGAAATATCATGCACTTCCTGTGATGCCAGTACCTGGTCGGGTTCCACTTCCCAGGTATTGAGAATTTTTCCGCGCAACGGCATGATTGCCTGAAACACTCTGTCACGTGCCTGTTTTGCACTGCCACCCGCAGAGTCTCCTTCCACCAGGAATAATTCTGTGCGTGCCAAATCCTGTGAAGAACAATCGGATAACTTACCCGGCAAAGCCGGTCCACTGGTGACTTTTTTACGAATAACTTTTTTGCCGGCACGTAAACGTTTTTGTGCATTTTCAATGGCCAGCATGGCAATGGACTCACCTGCTTCTGTATGCTGATTCAGCCATATACTAAAAGCATCTTTGACCACGCCAGAAACAAAGGCGGCACATTCGCGTGAGGACAAACGTTCTTTAGTCTGCCCGGAAAACTGCGGATCAGCCAGTTTAACCGAGAGCACATAACAGACTTTGTCCCAGACATCTTCCGGGCTTAATTTCACACCGCGCGGCAACAGGCTGCGAATTTCGCAAAACTCACGTAAAGCTTCCGTCAGACCGGTACGCAGGCCATTAACATGGGTGCCACCTATTGCTGTCGGAATCAGGTTCACATAAGATTCCGTGGTTAACTCACCGCCTTCAACCTGCCAGGTCAACG
>Ga0164315_10000606_pt1 | contig 25447 bp, 21 predicted proteins | sample GuaBasSedimGuay6_FD_113737 | JGI IMG/M metagenome (GOLD analysis project Ga0164315, IMG submission 113737) | Subseafloor sediment microbial communities from Guaymas Basin, Gulf of California, Mexico - Guay6, Core 4569-2, 0-3 cm | ecosystem: Environmental > Aquatic > Marine > Hydrothermal vents... | reverse complement strand
CAGCGGTCTCGGAAATTTTCTTTTCCTTTTTTGCCTTTTTCTACTTATCTTTTTCTTCCTTATATTGTTTTAACATTCCCTGAATACCAGAAAACTCCTGTGCATATCCAATAATACAACTTCCTCCAACACCCGTAATGCTAGCATAAATAAGGGGTGTAATACCTTCTGATTTTTGTTTGTGTCCGGCATCAATATCTGATAAAACACTACCATATTTTTCTTTTCTATCATTATCAGCATCAACCCATTCCTGGAATTTAGCCTCATAAGCCTTTTTCTGCCCAACAAGATCAAGGTTTTTAACACCTCTACTTTGTCCTATAAAATATTTCCAGCCATTTGCAATACCGGCATATTGTGAAGCATATTTAATTCTTACTGCCTGATCTGAATCCATATGTTTTTTCCATGTCTCAAGTTTCTTTCCAAATACTTCAATTAATGGAGGAAAATAATAGTCTGTTTTGAATTGAATTCCTTCGGCAGTTAAGTATCTTTCTGTACCACCGGGAAAACCCCAAATCATTGCAAAGTCATTTTCCTTAACACCATCCAGAGAAATAGGAAGGTGGTGTTTTGGCTTCATTGGAATATTTTCCTCTGAGTATTCAGCAGGACTTCCATCGGGTGCAGTATAGACTCTAAAAATTGAAAAGTCACCAGTATGACGAGGCCACATCCAGTTATCGGTATCTCCACCATATTTTCCAATTGATGAAGGAGGTGCTCCTACTAAACGTACATCCTTATAAACCTGATAAACAAATAAATAATACTCATTTCCTTCAAAGAAACTCTTAACTACTACATTATATTTTCCATCTTCTGCAGCAGATTTCTTTAATCGGGAAGTAATTTCTTTTATTGCCGATGTACGGTCAGACCCCTCAAGAGTATCGCTAATCATGGGTATAATACTATCAGTTACATCATCCATTCTGATTAAGAATGAAGCTGTAAGACCATCATTTGGCAATTCTTCTTCTTTACTCATGGCCCAAAATCCATCAGCAAGATAATCATGTTCAACGGTGGAGTGTTTTTGAATAGCATCAAATCCACAATGGTGATTTGTGAACATTAATCCCTGTGATGATACAATTTCTCCAGTACAAAAATATCCATTAGGAGCAGGGCTGTTCGACAATCCCACAATAGCATCTTTCAGGCTAGAGTTGTTAACACTATAAATTTCTTCGGGGGTTAACTGCAGACCCTTCTTTTGCATATCAACATAATTTAACCTGTCGATAAACATCGGAAGCCACATCCCTTCATCTGCTTTTACCTTAATTCCTGAAATAAGAATGAAAGCAATAAGCACAAAAGTAAACTTCTTCATATTTATGGTTTTTACATTTAAAATAATCTCATTTTAATAGCACAAATTATACCAGCGACAATATGTAATTGTTTTTCAGGTGTTTATAATTATGTCTATCCTGTATTTTGTATCAAATTGTTCATAACTGAACAATTAAATTTCTGAAACGTACATATTGTGAGCATTGATCAAGATGTATATAGGGATGTCCTTTTTCGCTCCCTATTTCTTTCTAGCCAATTCCAAAAATCATTACCTCACACCCAAAATATCAGCGCCTTGTTTGAAATAAATATCAGAAGGTATTCCGGCTTCATTAACCCTGTCAAGATCTGCCTGAAGCTGTTCATTAATTACACCATCTTTTTCGATCCAGGATTTGGCTGCATCATAATCACCATCACCCTGCATTTTCAATATTTTCTGAGTCAGGTCTTTTGCTGCCGCTTTCATTTTGTCAATATCGGTTGTATAGGTGCCATCATCATTACGAACAAACGCTCCTTTTTCCATAAAATAATTAAACCTCAACATATTTGCCATTCCGTGGGCACTTGAAGCACCAAAACGTACAGAGCGGAATATACCAGCCATAAAAGTAACATAGTTGTCCATTAGATCTGTTTGATTAAACTCACCCATTTCATTTAGTTTGGTTACCAAATATAAGCCCAGTATATCTGCTTTTCCTTCTTCAATGGCTGAATACTTTTCCTTAAGTGCTTTACGGGCTGAGCCTTTACCATTAATTGTGTTTTTTACACCCATACCATGCGAAACTTCGTGGAACATAGTATTAGAGAAAAATGCGTCGAATGTAATATGCTTGCGCTGATCTTCTACAATTAAAACATCAGCAATGGGAAGAAGAATAAAATCGAATTTAGCACGCATGGCATTTTTAAGTTGTAGTTTACGTGTACCTTTCTCTAACTGCACCCTCTCGTCGTTTGGAAGGTTGATGGCAATTGTTTTACCAGCCATATTACAATCACCGGCATAATAAACAACATCATAAGCATTGAGATCAACATCTGAGCCAGGAGTTTCGGTTTTGTATTTTGCTTCAATGGGAAGTTCCTTTTGAAGTTGAGGGAGAAACTTAGCATACTTTGAAAGTTTATCACTCCATTCAACATCTTTAATTAAAATAAAAGATTCGTGTGCGGCTTTATACCCAAATAGTCCATCACTATAATTTTCTATTGGTCCGTAAACAATGTCAACAAGATTATTTTTCATGCTTAGCCAGGCCATATCACTTTCAAAATAATCGTCTGTAAGCAATGCTTGTGAACGTAAGGTTAAATAGTTAGCAAAATCTTTATCATCAGCAAACGAGGCTGCTTCTAACAGTATTCCGGCTGCTCTCTCAATCTGTTGTTTAAAGGCCTCATGATACCAAACAGTTTTTAGTTTGCCCTCATCATTTCTTTTAATGAGTGTGTATAGGTTTGTTTTTTCAGAATTGTCCCATGACTCAAATTCCTCAACAGTCATATCGTGAGGATAAAATTGTGCTCCGGCAGGTTTTTTACCGTAGCCATCAACGAAAGGGGCCAAATTGTTAAGTTCGTCCCAGGGACCATAATTTATCTCTGCATATCGTCTTATCTTATGATCTTCTATCCCCAAAAGAAATTCTTCTTTGTTTCCAATATTTTCAAGCCAGAAAATTTCATCCATAATTTTTGCTGCCTCAAAAAGTTTCCTAAGCATCTTGTGTTGGTTATCGCTAAGATGCGAAATGTCGGTTGTTAATTCAACCTCCGCATATGATCTCATTTGATAAGAAGTTTGGTCATTGTTTTCTTTGCTTTTCTCTTGTGCGTTTTCGCAAGATGTAAAACTAAGCGAAAAGGCAATTACAACTAATAGACTGTATTTTAACATTTTTCTGATTTTTATATCCGTTAAACGGTTTTGGTTTGAGTGGCGAAGGTAATGGATTTAGATGCGTATTTTTTATGATTTTGAATAAATATTGTTAAAGAGTAAATTTTATGGGTAAATGATATTTTACACAAACTGCTATTCCATTTTTCTACAGATGAAGTCCACTTGAGCATTTTATTAATAACTCAAAATTGCATTTTCATATTAAACATGTCTTAATAATTTTTGAAAAATGCAGATTACATTTACAAAAGGATTTCATCCAAATTATTGGGACTTATTGTTTTGGAAGAAGAAACTTTATAGGATTTACTAAATGTAAGTGGAATTTTAACCGCTTTGTGTGGATTTACTTTAAATTCAAAAACCCTAAACAGACCATCCACTTCTTCAATCAGGTCGATTTCCTGTTGTTGCCGTGTTCGCCAAAAATAGTGGTTTCCATAAAATCCATCATAGGAAGTTTTTTTTATTCTTTCGCTAATAATAAAGTTCTCCCATAAAGCACCTTTGTCTGTGCGCTGCTCCCATGGTAGAAAATTACCAATTAAAGCATTACGGATACCATTATCGTGAAAGAATATTTTCTTGCCCTTTTTTATCTCATTCCTTGCATTTCCACTAAGAGCATTAAGCCTGAAAATAATAAATGCTTTTTCAAGCAGGTCGATATATCTTTCTATGGTTTCTTTGTCAACTCCAACATTTCTGCTTAACTCGAGATAAGAAACTTCACTTCCTACCTGATGTGCCAGCAGTTTAAGTATTTTATCCAAAACAACAGGCTTCTTAATTTGTCCGAACGATAAAATGTCTTTATATAAATAACTTCCTGCTAAACCTTTAAGCAGTTTTATCTCCTGTCCCTGATTGGTAACGATCTCCGGATAATAACCATATATCAATCTAGTATGAAGCATTCGCTTCTCATTAATTAAGCCATGATGTTTAACCATTTCCTGAAAAGACAATGGGTAAAGAATAAACTCGAACTTTCTTCCCGTTAGGGGTTCATTGATTGTATTTGCCAATTCAAGTGCTGAAGAGCCAGAAACAAAAAGTCGTTTATCGCTTAAATAATCAGTAATTCGTTTCATCACTATTCCAATGTTAGGTATCATTTGGGCTTCATCGATTACAATAATATTATAATTAGAAAACAATTGGGTAAGTTGCATTGAGTTTGCCCCTGTTAATAAACCCTTAGTATCAGGTTCGTCACCATTCAAAAAAACTACTTTTTCCTTTTCTCCAAATAAGTGGTTTAAAACAGTAGTTTTTCCAACTTGTCGGGCACCCAAAATTACAATAGCCTTTTTTTTATTAGTTTCAGATTTTATTAGAGCTATAATATTTCTTTCTATCATAATATGGCAAATATAACTATTTTCGTATTGAAACGATATATATTATGCTTTTTTTCGTATTGAAACGATATATATTATGCTTTTTTTCGTATTGAAACGAAACAGATTATTATTACGCTACTAAAAATGAGTCGTAATAAATTGGTATAGACTCTGGTTTTTGTTTTTGCTTTAAAAGTGAATGGGCAGGAGGACTAAACTCTTTACCCCCGCACTAAAGTGCAGGGTAACTCATAATTACATCAATAAAAAACAACTTTAATTCTGTTTCTTTATCTTATCATCTTTGGATAAACCTTCTATAACTTCAATATTAATTCCGTCGGAAAGGCCGGTTTTAATGTATCTTTTTTCAAACTCCTGAGGAGCCACTTCGACTTCTACATAAACAGTGTCACTTTCAAATAAAAGAAGACTTTCGGAAATTGCCAAAACGCTATCGACTCTATTAAGAACAATGTTTGCGTTGGCACTATAACCAGCCCTTATAAACTGATCTTCCAGAAGTTTAACGTCAGCCTTTATCTCAAACTGAACAGCACCATTAACCTCTGCGCCCTTAGGTGAAATATGTTCAAGCATTGCTTCAAACTCGACATCCTCTAGTGCTCCTATAACCAGAATTAAAGACATTCCTTCTTGAATTTTCCCAACTTCCGACTCATCAATATTTCCTTCAAAAACCATTTCTCCCATATCGGCAATATTTGCAATTGTAGTTCCTGCATTAAAATTATTAGCCTCAATTACCTGATATCCAATCTCTACAGGAATTGCCAAAATCATTCCATCAATGGTTGCCTTGACAAGAGTATTTGTCTGGCCTCCTGAGTTTTTAATCTGACCTTCGAGAATAAGTTCGAGGGTCTCCTCAGCCGTTTCCAGTTCTTCTATGGCATTTTTGTAGGCCGTTTCGTAAGTTTCAAAATCTGCTTTTGCAATAACGCCTCTTTCCAATAAACCCAATTGTCTGTCATAATTACGCTTGGCATCATTAAGGTTTATTTTAGCTATTTCTATTCTGGATTTAGCATTATTAACATTGATCATATTAGGGATAATGCGAATTCGTGCAATCAGATCACCCGTTTTTACCATTGCACCTTCTTCAACATAAATCTTGTCGATAATGCCCGAAACAATCGGCTTAATTTCAATTTCTTTACGTGGCACAACAGAACCTGTGGCAGTTGTCTTTTTAATAATATCAATTACAACCGGAGAATCTGTTTCATAAACAATCGGTTCAGTTTGTGATTTCTGATAAAGGAAATACATTGTGTATCCAATTGCTGCTATTATGATTAATCCTACTAATATTTTGAATATTTTTTTCATTTGTTTACTATTTAATTAGTGTTTTCTGGTTTATTTATTATTCGTCCCTAAGGGCGTCAATGGGTTTTAATTGAGTAGCACGATTTGCAGGAATCAATCCTGCAAGGGCTCCCGAAATAACTAATATTACGAGCGCTATGATGGCCTTATTAAAATCAACTTCCGGCCTTTTGAACATATCTGAAGAGGCTCCAAAATTTATCAATAAATAATTTATCAATTCTAATAAGCCAACTCCCATCACCAGGCCAATATACCCTGCAATAGCGGTAAGAAATACAGACTCGGTGACAATTTGAGTTTTAATGGCTAGTGGTGTTGCCCCTATTGCCCTTTGAATTCCAATTTCTTTTGTGCGTTCCTTTACCACGATAAGCATGATATTGCTTACACCAATAACTCCAGCCAACAGGGTTCCTATTCCAACAATCCATATAAGCCCATCTATTCCGGCAAATAAGGCCTCCATTTTTTTAAACTCCGTTTCAACATTAAATGAACCAACCGCTCTTTCGTCATCGGGAGAAATTGAATGTCTCTCTCGCATTATTTTTTTTGCTTTTTCAAGTGTTGTTGCCGCTGAGTATCCTTTGTGTGCAGTCATTGAATACCAACCAACTCTGTCACCCATGTTATAGGTCTGTTGCATGGTAGTAAACGGCATAAACACTTGTTGGTTCTCACGCTCAGCCTGTTGGTCATTCTTTTTTGAAGAATATACTCCTACTACTTTAAAGTATACCCCTTGAATTCTTAAATATTCGCCTATTGGATCTTCTTCCCTATCAAACATCTCATCTTTTACCCTTGTGCCAATCACAATTACCTTACGTTTATCTTCAATATCAATTTCGTTGATAAACCTTCCCCCATGAATATTAACAGGATCTATTTTATTCATATCAGGGTAATCGCCTTGTATTGTAAAAGCTGCAGTACGTTCTCCTCTTACTACATTATTATTGCCTTGTGCGCTAAAAACCTGTAATCTGGGGGCAATAAATTCAAGTTCAGGAATATTATCCCGTAGAGCCTTGGTATCATCATTGGTGAAATTATATCGACGTCCTCTTGGAAATCCTTTGTAAGGTATAGTCGTTTGCTGTGTCCACATGAAACAAGCATTAGTAGCCATATCACCCATCCCCTCGCTTACACCGTTATTCAGTCCTTTGCCAGAGCCAAGCATAATTACCAACATAAAAATTCCCCAGAATACACCAAATGCAGTAAAGAATGTCCTTAGTTTATTTTGTCCAAGGGCATGCATTATTTCAGTCCATTTATCTCTGTCAAAAAGATACATAATATTAAGTACTTAAAGTGCCTAGAGTACTTAAAGTGTCTAAAGTACTTAAGGTGAATTTATGATTATTATATTTCTTATTCATCACGTAAAGCAATTACTGGTTTAACTGAGGCCGCTCTTCTAGCAGGTACATAACCTGCAATGGCTCCTGCTATTACTAATATTGCAGTTGCTGTAAGCGCTACGGTCATATTAATCTCGGGATTAGCAAAATAATCTATTGCAGGAAGTGATTTGGAAACTAATTCTAACAGACCAACACCCAATACCAAACCAATGTAACCGGCTGTTGCAGTAATCAAAATAGACTCTTGTAAAACCAGACTAATAATTGAAAATGGAGTTGCTCCAAGTGCTTTCCGAATACCTATTTCTTTTGTCCGTTCCTTAACAACTATCATCATAATATTGCTAACACCCACAATACCTGAAATAATGGTACCAGCACCAATAAACCAAATAAATAATCTGATACTAGCAAACAGGCTCATAAACCTTTGATAATTTTCAAGACTATTAAAAACAAAAATGGCTCGCAGATCCTCCGGGTCAAACTTATGTCTTGCAGAAAGTCTGGTCGTAGCCTCCTCAATAACCTGCTGGCTTTCTTCAACGGTTCCTCCCTCCAGGTTAAAATGAACTGAGCGGATCATATCACCCATATTGAAAACCCTTTGTGCTGTAGAAATAGGAATATAGACCCTGAGTAAATCACGATCAGAACCCGGATCATCAAAAACTCCTATCACTTTAAATGGTACTCCACTAAGTTTAATGTATTTATCAACAGCATCTTTGCCATCTTTAAAAAGAGCCTCATAAACCAAACGACCAAGAGCAACTACTTTTCGAGTGTCGTCCATGTCATTTTTGTTTAAGAACCTTCCATTTGTCATTTCCAGTGATTCAACATATTTATATTCAGGGGAGATTGCGAAAATGTCAAAATTTCCGTATTCATTTTTATAACTTAAAAGATTATTCTGAAAAAGTCTGGTGCGTGTGGATGTATAATCAACATTTTCTAAGTTAATAAGATTATCATAATCTTCATTTTTAAATACTATACGCCTCCCGGCTTTCATGCCTTTGTATGGCTTAGAAGTAACACCAGAGTTTATGGTAATATAATTCGTTGCATCACCTTCAAACTCCCTTTTAACACCATTTTCAAGACCATAACCAGAACCCAGTAAAACAACAAGCATAAAAATACCCCAAGCCACACTAAAGCCTGTGAGCAAGGTGCGTAATTTATTCTTGCTAATGGTATCAAAAATTTCCTGCCATTTATCGATATCAAACATTTGATTTTACTTTATCTTTATTCTTGGTTTTTCTATCTTGATTATTCTTAAGCCATATGTTGTTCCGCAAGCCATTTCTTTCTCTCTCCGTTTTCAACAATTGAGTCAATTATTCCATCTTTCAACCTGATTATTCTATCTGTTTCGGCAGCAATTTCTCTTTCGTGAGTAACAATTAATATTGTAATCCCCGATTTATTAATTTCTTTGAATAATTTCATCACCTCTATTGAGGTTGTCGAATCTAATGCTCCTGTAGGCTCGTCAGCTAATATTACTTTTGGATTAGAAATAAGTGCTCTGGCAATTGCCAGTCTCTGCTTTTGTCCACCAGAAAGTTCATTTGGAAGGTGATGTGCCCATTCAGCAAGTCCCATTTTTTCAAGGTATTCCATGGCAAGTGCATTGCGCTTTTTGCGGGGTACTTTTTGATAATACAAAGGAAGGGCTACATTTTCCATTGCGTTTTTAAAAGAAATAAGGTTGAATGACTGAAAGACAAAACCAATAAACTTATTTCGCAAAAAAGCGGCTCTTTTTTCACTGGGGTTGTCAATAGTTTCGTTGTTTAATTCAAAAGTACCCTCGTCATGGTTGTCCAGCATTCCAATTATATTTAATAAGGTTGATTTCCCAGAACCGGAAGAACCCATAATAGAAACTAACTCGCCTTGCTCTATCTGAAGGTCAATACCTTTCAAAACATGAAGGCTGTTTTTGCCTGTAGTATATGTTTTATTTATATTTTTTAAACTTATCATCTGTTGCTGCTGTTTTTTGGTAAAGAACGTAAGACTTATTTCAGTAATTGTGCCAAGAAACATAAACCACTGTATTTTAGTTGGTTGCTGGGTAACTATACTAAACTATGTGTTCGTGAAAATACCAGTAGTGTGCGTATACGATCATTTTCTTGTCATTTTTATACACTCATGTACACTAATCTCGTTTGTTATAATTGAAAAATAATTAAAGTAGTGACAATATGCCAATTAATACTAAGTTTGTATTATAAATGTGTAAACTGTATTGTTTTGAATATTTATACAAGAAAAAAAAGATGGAAGTTTTTACTGATAATACTTGCGATTGTAATTATCAGCGCTTCGTTTTTTTATACAAACCGTCTTGTTACTCGTTTTGCTCAGGAAGAAAGAAAAAACGTACAACTTTTTGCTGATGCAGTTCATCGTAAAGCAAAACTTGTAAAATTCACTGAACATTTATTCAATCAATTACAGGAACAAGAAAACGAAAGGGTTGAGTTCTTAGCCAATGTTTATGAAAATATTCTCGATGATAATAGTTCCGGCGAACTCACATTTTATATGGAAATTATTCAAAATAACAAAACCATTCCTGTAATATATACAGATGCTGAAGGAAATATCCTCCAGTCAATAAACATTGATGCTTTAATCGACACTAATTTATTTGAAAATAAGCTGTTGTTCGAGGAATTTACTGCTTATGATCCCATAGAGGTTAAAATCAGTCGTTATAATAAAAACTATCTGTATTATAAAGATTCCAAAATATTTTCTGAATTAAAAGAGGTTCTTAACGACTATATTTCAACGTTCATTTCTGAAGTTGCTTTAAATTCATCGAGCGTTCCGGTAATAATTACTGATAGTTCACAAGTTACTGTGTTGCAGTTTGGTAATTTAAATGACATTAAAATGAGTGATCCGTCTTATGTTCTTCAAAAACTTGAGGAAATGAAGGATCAAAACAATCCAATTAAGGTAGAATTTGCAGAGCAGGGAACAACTTATATTTTTTATAAAGATTCGGAACTACTAACAAGGATGAAATATTTTCCTATTGTACAAATATTAATAATTTCCCTTTTTGCATTTATAGCATATTTACTTTTTAGTTATGCCCGAAAATCTGAACAAAATCGTGTTTGGGCTGGCATGGCGAAAGAAACAGCACATCAAATAGGTACACCCCTGTCTTCAATAATGGCCTGGATGGAATTGTTAAAAATGGGTGAAGGAACTGCTGAACAGGCAGCAGATGAAATAGAGAAAGATATTAAACGGCTTGTGGTTATAACAGAAAGGTTTTCAAAAATAGGTTCGGTTCCACAACTTGGAGAAGAAAATGTTGTAGAGGTTCTGGTATCAAGTATAGAGTATCTTAAAAAACGAACCCCAAGAAAAGTAAGTTATAAGTTGAGTTTTGATATTAATCAGATAATAAATATTCCTTTAAACGCTGCTTTATTCAGTTGGGTAATTGAAAACATTTGCAAAAATGCTATCGATGCAATGGAGGGGCGTGGAGTGATTGTAATTATTATAATTGATGAACCTAAAAATATTATTATTGATATAAGTGATACTGGAAAAGGTATTCCTGCTAGTGAACAAAAATCTATTTTTAATCCTGGCTATACTAGCAAAACACGTGGTTGGGGGCTTGGTTTATCTCTGGCCAAAAGAATAATTAATGAGTATCACAAAGGCAAAATATTTGTTAAAAGCTCAGCGCCAAATAAGGGTAGTATTTTCAGAATAATTCTTAAAAAATAAATAATTCTATGCTGTCATTTTTTAAATCTGTAAAAAACAAGCCTTCTACTATAAAATCAACTTACTATATTAGGGAAGGATTAATTCATTATATAAGTGACTTAAATAAACTATTAATACCCACAATAGAAAAAGAAACGTATATAAAAGAAACTGAAAGTGAAATTAAATTTAAAAACCTTTCATTGGTTGGCCTTAGTGGCGGACCCATTAAATCAAAGTTAATCAATCAGTTTTCAGGACAATCAAATACCGGAAAACATGAACCCGATTTTAACCACACCATCGATAAATACTTTTAGTTTTGGCTGGAATATATCTTCATATCCCTTACTGCAAGCAAAAATGTCACTATTGTAACTTCTATTCTTTCGCCTCATTAAAATACAGAGATATTTTTGTGAATGCTCTGCTGAAAGAGGTGGACCTAAGAAAGTCTTATCTTAATACTGAGACTGTTAATACTATTTATTTTGGTGGCGGTACTCCTTCTTTGCTCAGTGCCGATGAAATAAACAAAATCATCGAATATCTTCGGGCAAACTTTAAAATTGATAAAGATGTCGAAATTACTCTGGAGGCAAATCCCGATGATCTAGATAAAGCCACTCTCAATAATATTAAACAGTCAACGGCAATTAACAGACTAAGTATCGGTATACAAAGTTTTTTTGATGATGACCTAAAATATTTAAACAGAGTACATAATGGCAAAAATGCCATAGATGCCATAGAAAATTCTATTCATGCTGGTTTTGAAAATCTTACAATTGATTTAATCTATGGAACTCCAGGGTTGACCAATGAAAAATGGAAAGAAAATCTAAAAATCTTTTTTGATTTTAAAATAAAACACTTATCATCATATTCATTAACGGTAGAACCTAAAACAGCGCTCAAAACCCTTATTAATAAACATAAACTACCCAATGTAAATGAAGATGAAAGTATTATTCATTTCAAAATATTAATGGAAGAGGCTAATAAACAAGGTTTTGTACACTATGAAATTTCAAACTTTGCTAAACAGGGCTATTTCTCTAAACATAATAGCATTTACTGGCTGGGGGGACATTATATTGGTTTTGGTCCATCAGCTCATAGTTTTAATGGCAAATCCAGACAGTGGAATATAAGTAATATGAAACAATACATAGAATCGGAAACCGTTGAAAATATTATTCTTGAAAAAGAACAATTAAGCATAAATCAACAATATAACGAATATGTAATGACATCTCTTAGAACTAGTTGGGGATGTAATACTATACATATAGAAAATATTTTTGGTGCTAAATATGTTAATCTTTTTACCAACAGTGCTAAAGAATTTATTACCCAAAATAGTATTAACAAAAACGGTAGTATTTATTGTTTAACAGATAGGGGTAAATTATTTGCTGATGGTATTGCTTCTGAATTTTTTGTTTTTTAACAATTCTAATTAAGAACTGATCTGTATTGAATTACTTTTGCAAACTTAAATTTTTAAATTAAAGAAATAATAATGGCACAAATAACACTAAAAGGAAACACAATAAACACAGTAGGAAATCTACCTGAAAAGGGTAGCGTGGCTCCAGATTTTACTTTGGTAAAAAATGATTTATCAATAGGTAGTTTATCAGATTATAAAGGTAAAAAAGTAGTCTTAAATATTTTTCCAAGCCTTGATACAGGCACATGTGCGGCATCAGTTCACAGATTCAACCAGGAGGCATCAAAATTAGAAAATACTGTTGTTCTTTGCATTTCAAAAGATCTACCATTTGCTCAGGCACGTTTTTGCGGCGCTGAAGGTTTGGAAGACGTTCACAACTTTTCAGATTTTCGTAGCGGTCAGTTTGGAAAAGATTACGGAGTAGAAATTATTGATGGTCCATTAGCAGGGCTTGAGTCAAGGGCGGTGGTTATTGTTGACGAAGAAGGAAAGGTAATTTATACACAACAGGTTCCTGAAATTATTGACGAGCCGGATTATGAAAGTGCATTGGCGGCATTATAAAAACGCTAATGTAATTAATAGCAACCAAAAAAATAATGTATTAATGCAATCCAAATTGGGGTTGCATTTTTATTTTTGGGCTATAAAATAATACTCCAGCGATTGATTATAGGTCTTATCAAATTCCTGTAGTGATAATGATGCTTTTCCTTTAACCCAATCATGAAGATTATAAATTTGTAAACCACATTCTTTAACTAAAAAGTTAAAAATGTCCTCAGGTTTGGTTCCATAAAACTCACTGGCTCCTAATCCAAACTCAAATATAATTATTGGTTTGTTTTTTAGTATGGTTTTCTTTGCGCCCTTTAACACCCCAAGTTCAGCCCCTTCCACATCAATTTTAATTAAATCAACTACAAAATCATCTTCAATCAAATTATCCAACAATTCAAGTTTTACACTTATTTCTTCAATTTCGGGGTTTTTTACATCGTATTTTCTCCGTTTTAAACCGCTATATGCCGGAGCATTTTTTACATATTGGAATGTGGTTTCACCTGTTTTATCACTAAGTGCAAAAGGATATATCTTGGCAATTTCTCCATACTTACTTTCCAGATTGTTAAACATGGCCGGAATGGGTTCAAATCCCATATGATTACCATTTGGAGCATATTTTATCATGACATCAAGCATTTCTCCTTTATGACAACCTACATCAATACAGCTTGAATTTGACTTAATTACACTTGACATGATTTGCATTGTAAGCCTGTCATACTTTAGGTTTTTAGTAAGATCAAGTTTAGAAAACGTTAAAATTTTTCTTATGACGGTTTTTATCATGAATGTTTTATTGCGTTTTGTTGACTTAAAATTATTTTTCAGGACTAAACCTGGTAATAATATATCCAATCAGGGGACTAAGTAAAATGCTCAGAAAAAAAGACCATTCAACACCAATTTTTCTTTTCTTACCCATAGTCTCTGAAACAATGAGTGCAAGGATATACCATGCCAGAAAAGTGAAAATAACAATATACTCAGACATATCTATAATAATAAATCAACAAATAAACTATGGGTATTGCAATTCCTAAAATGCTCATCCAGGCACCCCGGCCTGATATTCCTTGTTTACCGCGAGGGATTAAAATTCCTGATAATGCTAGTAAAATTAGAGCACCGGAGAAAATATCTGAAAAATAAGTCCAATATTTTATGGGGTTATAATGCAGGTAATTAACCTCCTTAAATAAAATTCTACGTCTACTAAGTTCTATCAATCCTTCCCCGCTGTCAAGTTCAAGTAAAACAGTTCCATCCTTTACAAAAATCTTTAAATAACTACTATTTGGAAAATAGTGGCTTTTATAGACCAAATCATCATCTATACCATTCAATAGTAGTTTTACCTCGCTTCTGTCAGGTTTCCCATCAGGAATATCTATTTTAAACTCTTCAGAAACCACAACGTAATTTGGATTCCAGTCATTCATATGATTTAGGGCTATGCCAGATAATGCATAAACCAATGTCATACCAAGAAACAGGTAACCAAAATCACGGTGTATTACCCTGTTCCATTTTCTCCACTTAAATGTCATATGTATTGTTAATGCATTTTGAATACATGATACTCAACAGCCAATATCGAATAAAATGCTAGGTATCCTTTTTCAGATTCTTCAACCCTCAATCTCATTCTGGCAATTTGATCTAACTCTTCTTGAATATCAATATTTTCATTTTCTTCACTGTGATCATCTTCATCGGCACTTTCACCTTTACCATCACCATGGCGTTTGCCATCTTCTTCTTTTGATCCAGATTTAGCCTCTTCTTCCCATTCTCTTAAATAATCCTCATCAACACGCATTTCTTCAACTATACCAATAATTTTTATGGTTTCACCTACTAAATCCGTGTTAAATGCAGCAATTTCCTCGTTAGGGGTTATTTTAATTCTGGCATCAGAATTTTCATCAACTATAAATAATTTTTGACCACCATGTTTACACACATGATCAACAGTACCAGAAATGGAAATTTTCCTTCCTGAAAGACTTTCAACCAGGGAATCATAGTCGAGCATTGAAACAGCAATAATTTCATCATTTATTACTTCTTCCTGCTTATTATTATCTTCCTTTTGTGAGGTGGTATTTTCGCATGATACAGCAAAAAATGCCAAAGCAACAATTGCAAATATTAATTTTTTCATAACTAGTGTTTTTTTCGAACTGCGAAGATAAAAATTATATGATGATAGTATCAAAAAATAAAATATATGTTTTTAGAATTCATGTGCTTACAGCAGAACACATCAATTATAAGGCTCTTAACCTATTCAATTTTCACACCATCATATTTAATTTCTTTACCCACTTGATAAGAAATTATTATAAATACTTGTCCGTTATAATCATATTTTTTCCAGTCGCCATTTTTACGACCCATAGTATATTTTCCTTGCTTCTTAACCTTTCCATTATCCCAATACCAAATATGTTCACCATTGGGTAAATCATCAACAAATTTTCCTTCAAAACTCAGATGGCTACTTCCATAATATGATTTCCATTTGCCGTTACGCATACCTTCTGCATAATCTCCTTCTTCACGAGAATCGCCAACAATATAAAACCAAAAACCTTCTTCTTTACCTTCAATATAGTCTCCTTGTGTAATTATATTTCCTGTCTGATCATATTCTGTCATCATTCCATCAGCAAGTCCATTCAAAAATATTTCCTTCCTAAGTAATTTACCATCAGGATAATACCAATTCCAAATGCTATCAGTCAGGCTATTATTATAAACACCCATCTGTTCAAGTTGACCGCTTGGATAATAATATTTCCAATTACCATTCTTTTTATCTGATATATAATTTCCAATAGATTTTAACTTACCATCAGGATAGTATTCTTTCCAATTACCTTCCTTAAGTCCTGCATCAGTAAAAATACCCTCGCCAATTAATCTCCCATGGAGGAAAATATATGATTTCTCAACTTCTCCATCCTTATTGTATTCTCTTCTCACACCTTCAGGAATTCCATTTTTATCATAAGTGGCTACAATTTTTACTTTACCGTCTGGATAATAATCAGTTCTTATATCTAATTTTACAAGTTCTTCGGCTTTTTCAATTTTTTCACCATCAATATATTTTGTTGCAGATATTAGGTCACCATTTCTGTCATATTCTTTAAAATATCCATTTTTAAGACCATGCTTAAAGTTTCCTTCCTGCCATAATAATTCATCATCAAAAAACCATTTCCATTTTCCATTTGCAAGATTATCAGAATCATAACGGTTTATTCTTTCTCTGGCAATAATATACGCTTTTTTATAGGTAATTAACTGAATAACATCACCTTCATGGTTATATTCCCTGGCAACACCTTGTTCTAAACCATCAATAAATGGAATTTTAAATTTTGTTTTTCCATCCGGATATAGAATAAATGAGTTTTTTTGCTTTACATCATTGTCAAAATATTCTTTCAAAATTTCATTACCTTGATAAGTTGTTCGGAAACCATTCTTTTTACCAGTGAAATAATTTATTTCCAACAGCAGATCACTTTCTTCATTATAAAATTTCCACAAACTATCTAATAAATAATCTTTTCTGTTTCCTTCTGATTTCAAAACTCCAGTTTCATAGTAGTTTTTCCAATAAGCATCTGGTTTACCATTTCGCATACTTCCTTCACTGGAAATGTTACCATTTTCATAATAAAATTTATTGTAACCATTTGGGTCAATTTCATTATTTTGCTGGGAAAACAATGGGTTAATGCCAATGATTATTATCAATGCTATTGCAGTAAATATTTTATGATATTTGGTATTTTTCACGCTATAATAAACAGTGTTTTCTAATACAGTCTATTCCAATAATTGAAGATTCTTGTATTGCTATTTTAAATTTATCTACCTACGGTTCTTCCTTTTACAACTCTTTTCTTTTTTTGAAAATTATAAATCTCTTCTTTCTTAACTTTTAATAAAGCTTCATCACCACCAGGATCAAGATAGTAATAGAGCGTATCATACTTTATTTTTCCATAATTATCATTCCAGTCCAGTGCTGTTATCTGATAAAGGCTTTCACTGTTCATCACAAATTTCAAATCTCTGTTTACACCCTGTTCAAAAGCAACATTTATCCAGTTACCCCCTTTATCGAGTGCTATCCCATGTGTGTTTTTTGGGATTACAATTTCTTCAACATATTGTCCATTCTCAAATTTAATTTCACCCCTTGCAATTTTTGTTTCATCATAAGTTAAGTTTCTTTTTAAAACAAGTTTGCGTGAAACATAGAATTGAACATCTTCTAGTTCCAATCTGTTTTCATTTAGATTATTTCGCATTTCCTGAGTAAAATAAATTGTGGAATTACACGATCCCATTATCAGTATGACAGCAATAACCAGAAGAGGTAAAAGTTTTTTTATCATTTTAAAAATATTAAATCAAATTTAAACTTTTTGAAATATCCAACATCTTTTCAATGGGCCTTTTAGCTTTTTCAATAATATCAGCATCCAAAGAAATAAAAGGTTTTTCATTTTTCAAAGTTAAATAAAGTTTTTCCATTGTATTTAACTTCATATATGGGCAATCGTTACATGAACATGTCTCATCAGATGGAACAATTAAAAACTCTTTGGAAGGTGAGTTTTTTTGCATTTCATGTATTATACCTGTTTCAGTAGCCACAATAAATTTATTAGAACTATCTGACTTTGTAAACTTTATCATTGCTGTTGTTGACCCTATGAAATCTGCAATTTCCAGTACAGCAGCATTACATTCAGGATGAGCAATTAGTTTTGCATCAGTATTTTTTTCTTTCATCTTAAAGATTGCCTCGGTAGAAAGAATATCATGTACTTCACAGGTACCGTCCCATAATACCATATTACGACCAGTTATTCTGTTAATATACCCTCCAAGATTTTTATCAGGTGCAAATATTATTTTCTTATCCTTTGGAAACGACTCAACAATTTGTATTGCATTTCCGGATGTGCAAACAATGTCTGTTTCAGTTTTTATAGCTGCAGTAGTATTTATATATGAAATAACTATGTGTTGCGGGTATTTCTTTTTGAAATCTACAAACTTATCAAGCGGACAAGATTCAGCTAATGAACAACCAGCCTCCATATCTGGTAAAAGAACAGGAATGTCCGGATTTAACATCTTAGCCGTTTCAGCCATAAAGTGAACGCCAGCAAAGACAATCATATCGGTTTTTGCTTCAGCAGCTTTTTGCGCCAAACCTAAACTATCACCAATATAATCCGCAATATCCTGGATTTCCGGTATCTGATAAAAATGCGCAAGTATTAATGCATTTTTTTTCTTTTTTAATTCTAAAATCTTTTCTTTGTAGTTCATTTCATTAATACCAATTGTAGAATTTTCAGAGTTCAAAAATACTACTAACAACAATTCATAACAATAAATAATATTTTAAATATAAATATTAATGTTATATATATGCTGTTAATAGCTTTAATAAGTTTTTGCAGTTATTTTTTGATTTCTGTAAATCTATTAGTTATTATAGACTTTTTAACCATCTATATATATGTAAATGATTAGTAAATAATTTATTACACTTTAATTAACATAGTGTTAATATAAATTATTGTTAATAAAATTATCTCTGTTTATCTATAAATCATTGTTGATTTCGACACAATACTTTTTTATAACTAATCAATTTTTAGTTGATGTTAAAAAAGTGTCTTCATATAATGTTAATAAACATTGATTTATTAACTTTTTATCATCAATACAATCATGATATTAACAAAACTATATTGATAAATACTTGATAATTGATTATAAGCTAATTACAAAAAAAGTTGAAATTTGTATTAATATAAAAGGTATTAGTTTTCAATGAGTTTTATAACAGCAATCTTATTTGATTAATTTTGTGGATTAAAATTATTAACAATGTTGGATAATGGCAAAGTTTTGGGAATGGGATCTGATCATGGTGGTTTTGCTATGAAAGAGTTTTTGAAGAAAAAACTAGTTGATCAGGGATATGAAGTGAAGGATTTCGGTACTTTTTCAGAAGATAGTGTTGATTATCCTGATATGATTCATCCTGTTGCAAAAGCCGTTAATGAAGGAGAAATAGAAAGAGCAATAATAATGTGTGGGAGTGGTAATGGTGCACAAATGACAGCAAATAAATATCCTAACGTACGAGCAGGATTATGCTGGACAGTTGAACAGGCAAGACTTATACGTTTACATAATAATGCAAATATTATATCTTTACCAGGTAGATTTGTGGAATTTGAGGATGCTTGGGAAATAACAAAAATATTTTTGACAACCGAATTTGAAGGAGGACGTCACAGTATAAGAGTTGAAAAAATTAGTAAATTATTATAGTTTATTTTATTAAGATTGAAAACAGGTTCAGAAAAAATAGCATTTTTAAAGGCAGCAGAAAAAGTTGGTTTCGATAAGGTTCATCGTAAAACCATAGGTTATAATATTTCTCGCTATGATATTGCTGTAGCAAAAGGGAGAAATATATATGATAATCTGGAGTTAGCAAGAAGCAGAGCAGGACACATAAAATATAGGGTTATAAACAATCTTGATAAATATCTTATTGAGTTTGAGGATAATTTTATAAAAAATGGTGGAAAAATAATTTGGGCAAATGATGCAAATGATGCAATAAAAGAAATACAAAAAATTGTAGAGAAGCATAATTTGAAAAAAATGGTCAAGGCAAAATCAATGGTGACTGAAGAAATAGAACTCAATAAAGCCATGCAAAAAAAAGGTGTTGAAGTCTTTGAAACCGACCTTGGTGAATTTATTGTTCAAAATGCCGGTCAAAAGCCTTATCATATTGTTACTCCGGCAATGCATATGTCAAAAGAAGATGTTGCAGAACTCTATACTAAAAAGTTTGATCTTGAGCCAAATCTTAGTCCTGAGCAACTAACCACTTATACAAGGGAGTTTCTAAGAGAAAAATTTATTGATTCAGATTTGGGCGTTAGTGGCGCAAATTTTTTAATTGCTGATACAGGATCTATTGCTGTTACTGAAAACGAGGGAAATGCAATGCTTTCTATGTCATTTCCCAAAGTACATATTGCCATTGCGGGTATTGAGAAATTAATTCCTTATATTGAAGATCTTGACCTTTATTGGCCTCTGCTTGCAACCCATGGAACGGGACAACATTTAACGGCTTATAATTCAATAATAAGTGGTCCTAGGGCAGAAGGAGAAAAAGATGGTCCTGAAGAAATGTATCTTGTTCTGCTTGATAATGGCAGAACAAATTTACTTGCACAGGAGGATCAGCGTCAGGCTCTGTCATGTATTAGATGTGGAGCATGTTTGAACTCATGCCCGGTGTATAAAAATATTGGAGGACATACTTATAATACTACTTATAGTGGTCCTATAGGTGCTGTTATTACTCCTTATTTAAAAGACTTTGATACATATAAACATTTAAGTTTTGCCTCTTCATTATGTGGAAAATGCACAACAGTCTGTCCTGTTAAAATTCCTCTTCACGATTTATTACTTGTAAACCGCAACGATGCTGTTAAGAAAAATACTTCCACTTTTATGGAAAAGCAAGTTAATAAGTGGTCAACAAAAATATTAAGTTCCAGAAAGTTACTGGATATGACCAGTGGAAAAACTAAAAATAATTTGGCAATAAAATTTGGCTCTAAAAGCTGGGGTCCCAGACGAGAATTTCCGGAGATTGCCCCCAAATCTTTCAATCAATTATGGAAAGAACAGAAAGAGTCAGAAGATAAATAAACTTATTTATTTTATCAATATTTGCCTGGTAATCAAAGATCCATCATCAAGAATAACTTTAACAAAGAAAATTCCTTTTCTAAAGTTAGCATTAATATTGACATTTGATTTACTAAAAGTTTCCGAATAAATGAGTATACCCATAGGGTTTATAATATTCACTGATTTAATGGGTTTAGATGATTCTATTTTAAAACTTCCTTCATTTGGGTTAGGATAAATTTTAATAATATCTGTTGTTACTGTATTTTCTATTCCAACACAATTGTCGACAAAAATGGAGTCTTGTTCTAAATTTTCACAGGAGTTGTCATCTTCATAAGTATAGATAATAACATTCCAGCCTAAAGGTGCTGTTTCAGGAGTGAACACTCCATCACTGGTAACATTACCAGTAAAATTTCCGCCTTGAGGTTCTGCTGTTAGTTGTACTGGTGGTTCCATTTGATCACATAAAATTTCAGGCCAGTTTCCAAGTGTTATTTCAGGTAAATCGTTTACAATAAGTTCAACATCATCCGAAACGGTATTTTCACCATCAGCGACCTCAACCGTGTAAATTGTTGTAAGATCGGGGCTTACAATTGGGCTTTGTTCTGTCGATGTAAAACCAACCGGATCTGAAGACCATTGAAAAGTATAAATTCCTGTTCCTCCCCCCGGTTGACAATGAAGTTGCGATGTTGCGCCAATACAAATTTCATCAGGAGTGGCTGTGGCAGTAACGCTTAAATTTTCAGTTACTTCTACATAGTCAGTTTTAGTTTCTGTGTCATTACCACCAGAATTTGTTACCGTAAGACTAACGGTATAAAAACCTACCTCATCGAATGAAACTACCGGGTTTTGGGTAGTGTTGTTTGTTCCACTTTGAAATGTTATTGTTGAGGGGGTAAATTCCCAGTCCCATGATGCCGGATTATTTATTGATAAATCAGTAAACACAACGGGCATACTTACTGACGGACTTGTATTGTCTGCTTCAAAATCTGCTATAGGAGCCACCTGACTTACTTCAATATAATCTGTTTTTGTTTCTGTATCACTACCCCCAGTGTTTGTGGCTGTAAGGGCAATGGTGTAAAATCCGGCCTCATTAAAAATGACAATAGGGTTTTGTGAGTTTTCATCAGTACCACTTAAAAAAGTAAAGGTTGCCGGTGTAATTTCCCAAAACCAAGAGGTTGGATCGTAAATAGATAGATCTATAAAATTAACAATCTCTGCTGTTGTTAGAATTACATTATCTGCTTCAAAATCTGCCACCGGCGCTGTCTGGCTTACTTCAATATAATCTGTTTTTATTTCTGTATCACTGCCACCAGAATTTGTAGCCGTTAAAGAAATTGTATAAAATCCTATCTCATTAAATATAATAATCGGGGTTTGGGAGTTTTCATCAGTGCCGCTTAGAAAAGTAAATGTAGTTGGTGTTATATCCCATAGCCATGATGTTGGGCTGTTAGAAGAAAGATCAACAAAGTTAACAATTTCAATAGTATTAGGGTTTAGGTTATCGGCCTCAAAATCAGCCACAGGAGCAGCCTGACTAACTTCAATATAATCTGTCTTTGTTTCTGTATCGCTGCCACCAGAATTTGTTGCTGTTAAGGATATTGTATAAAACCCCATCTCATCAAAAATAATGCTTGGGTTTTGAGAGTTTTCGTCCGTTCCCCCGGTGAAAGAGTAAGTATCAGGTGTAATAACCCATAGCCAGGAGGTGGGAGCATTAGTAGAAAGATCTGTAAAGTTTACGGTTTCCCCAATAAAAGGGTTGCTATTGTCAACTTCAAAGTCAGCCACTGGTGCTAGTATGCTTACTTCTATATAATCAGTCTTTGTTTCAGTATTACTACCAGCAGAATTAGAAGCCGTAAGGGATATAGTATAAAAGCCTGCCACATCAAAAATGACAATTGGATTTTGGGAATTTTCATCAGTTCCACCAGAAAAAGAATATGTATCAGGAGTAATAACCCATAGCCAGGAAGTAGGAGTATTAATAGAAAGATCTGTAAAGTTTACGGTTTCCCCAATAGAAGGGTTGATATTGTCAGCCTCAAAATCTGCCACTGGTGTAGTGGTGGTTGACGAATAAAGATCAGATTCCCATAAACCACGCCCATATGTTGCTGCCCTTATTAAACTATTAGCAGGAGTAGCATTATCATAATATATATCAAGTTCATTTACAACTACATTTGGTAAACCGCTGTAAAAGGCTGCCCAGTCTGCATTACCACTTTTAACATATACACCAACATCTGTTCCAGCATAAAGTTCATCTTCGGCAGTGTTTAATTTGTTTTGAATAACACAATTAACCGGAAGTTGAGGAAGCCCATTTGAAATATTTGTCCATGATGCGCCACCATTAGTTGATTGGTAAACACCATCAGTATTAAAACCATTAAGGGAAACCCATAAAACATCAGGATTATCTTCTTTCACACTAATGTATTTTATATTTACTGACGCCACAGGTAAATTAGAAGTAATATCCAACCAGGAACCACCACCATTTGTGGTTTTATAAATTGTTGAATATGTTGCTGTATATATATAATCTGAATTAGACGGAGCAACAGCAAGTGATTGTAATTTTGATCCGCCCCAACTACTAATTGTTGTCCAACTATTACCCTGGGTAGTTGATTTCATAACATCCTTATAACCAACATAAAGTGTTTGATTGTTGTTTGGATCAATTGCATAAGGTGTAACCCAAGCTGCCAGCGAACTATTTCCATCTAAAATTGTTGTGTTTGAACCCCAGTGATTAGTAGTTCTTTTAATTTTTCCATAATAAAGCGAACCATATTGTGTATTTTCATCTGTATAATCAATAATACATTCCATTCCATCTCCACCAATAACATCATCCCACACATTAGTTTCAAAGTTCTTTGTACCATTATCCTGAAGTCCTATTATTACATCGTCAGATGTTGATTGCGCTACCCCAAGTCTATAAATTTGACTTATAACCATAGTATTGGTGATATCAGTCCATGAACTACCTGAATTTGTGGTTTTGTAAATACCACCATCATTACACTCGAACAAAGTAGAAGAACCATTTTGATATGCAAAATAATGTTTGTCAGCGTGAACTGTTGTTGCTTGTCCACTACATGTGCTCGACCAATGATTGTTTATGTTCCATGTAGAACCACCATCGGTAGATTTCCAGGTGTTTACACCACCAATAAAAACTATATCTGCATCGTTTGGGTCAGAAATTATACAAAGGTCGTACCATCCTTGGCCTCCTGTGCCGCTACCATCACAATTCCATCCAAGAAGATTGTTTCCAGAGGGAGCCCCATTAAATACTTGAGTAAAGTTTGCACCATCGTCTGTTGATTTGTAAATTCCATAAAGTGCACTACTGGCATTTGCCATTAGGGCATAAACTCTTGAATTGTTATCACTGCTTACTGCAAGTTGAGTTCTTCTCCCAGAAGTTTCATTTAATACCCTTGTCCAGGAACTACCCGAGTTTGTTGAAAGGTATATTTCCCCATTTACGGTTGAACCATAAATGATGGAACTATTGCCAGGATTAAACTCTAAATCTTTAAAAACATTGGATGTTATTTGGGTCCAGGAGCCTCCTGCATTGGAAGTTTTATAAACGCCACCATTAGATGCAGTATAAAGTGTATTATCATCATTTGGATCAATAAGTAAGCGATTTATGATATAACCTTGATTTTGAGTCCATGATAAGCCTGTTACATTCCATGTAGAACCTCCATCTGTTGATTTTAAGACTCCAACAGAATAAGTATCGGAAGCATCACGGTCGCCAGTAGCGAGATATAAAATATCGTCAGAGCCATTATTCACCACGACAATATCGCATACTCCAAGAGCATCATTAAAATCTCCAATTGGTGACCATGTAGAGCCTCCATCAGTTGTTTTCCATACCCCACCTGAAGCAGCACCAGCATAAAATAAATTATTATCATTGGGATCGAATGCTACACAGTTTAGCCTTCCAATTCCTGCATAACCACCAGAAGATGAAGTTGGTCCCATGCTTGTCCAGTTTCCTGATACGCTTCTTTCTCCACCATTTTCCAGTTTATAATTTTTAAAAATTTCAAGTGCAGAAACCTGAGGAAATTCTCTTGTTATAGGATTTACCCTGCTTTCCCAATACCACTCCCAGCGCTTAAACTGTTTCCATCCACCGGCTTTTTGTTTTACTCCATTTTCCAGATAATAAGCATTTTCCACATTGTAAGGAGCCCAATAATTATTGAAAGCCTCCTGATAATCAAAAAGTGTCAGTCTTGCTTTTGCCTCTCTGTCCATTGGTAATGATTCAGTCCAGGGTTGTGAAATAACATTGGTACTTAAAAAATAAATAAAAGGAAGAGTACTTAAGAAATGTTTTAGTAAAAAAGTAATTGTAGAATTCATAATTATAAAGATTTTAATTTGTTACGCTCGTTTTCAGCAAAGATATACCTAGGAATCTATAATTGCAAGATTTGGTATTGAAAGGATAAAATATGGTAATATTCAATAAACACACAAGCCCTAT
>Ga0164315_10000605_pt1 | contig 25487 bp, 27 predicted proteins | sample GuaBasSedimGuay6_FD_113737 | JGI IMG/M metagenome (GOLD analysis project Ga0164315, IMG submission 113737) | Subseafloor sediment microbial communities from Guaymas Basin, Gulf of California, Mexico - Guay6, Core 4569-2, 0-3 cm | ecosystem: Environmental > Aquatic > Marine > Hydrothermal vents... | reverse complement strand
TTGTTTGGTGATATTTTCATTATTTATTTTTAACGATCCATCGAGTTGATAAATGAATGCATTATAATTTTCAGGAATAGGGATTATTGTTTTACCACCCTTTTTTATTTCAAGTCGTAAAACTAGCATTGGGGTGTATGGGCTAATAATGCCTTTAATTTTGTTTAGTTCACCTGCAACAACACCAATTTTTATCTTTTTATCAGAACTCAATACATTTGGCGTTTCCTCCTTTGTAAGTGGCTGATAGGAGGGAGGGTCCATTTTGTTTTTTGCTGGGGCATTTACCCAAAACTGAATTATCTCAAATTCACCTCCATGTTCAGCAAGATATTTTGGTGGTCTTTCACTATGAACAATCCCCATTCCACTATTCATCCACTGTGTTCCACCTGCTTCTATTATGCTATTGAAGCCTCTTGAATCACGATGATTAACAGCCCCTTTGAAAATAAAAGTCACAGGGGCAAAGCCACGATGGGGGTGAGGTCCTACACCCAAATCCTTTTCTTTCTGTCCTCCAGCCAAAGTTTGTTTCCAGTGATGAACAAGTATAAAAGGATCAATTTGATCTATTCCAACAGCAGGTAAAGCTTGATCTAAGATTATGCCACCCATATTTATTTTCTCTGCCTTTATCGTTTTTCTAATAGTTCTCATAAAATATATTAATGTGTTTACAACAAAATATGTTTACAACATGAATATTCTCAAATTTTTTATTTTCGTATTGTTCTTAATATCTCAGATGTTTTAAGGGCATCTTCAATACTAATTTCATTATCAACTGAACTACCAAATGCTTTTTGAAATTCCGGTGTAATATCAATTAACATCTTAGTTCCCCTTTTCGTAATAGACACATCCATTTTTCTTCGGTTAGTATCACAAATATTTCTGGATAATAAACCTTTATTAACCAGACGATCTAAAAGCCTTGTAACATCAGATTTAGTAAACATTATGGATTCCTTAATCTCCTTTACCGACAAAGGTTCAGGATGTGCAGCCTGAATATTTTTCAAAATATTAAACTGAGGATGTGTAATCCCAAATCCATTTAGAATTGATGAAATCTTCTCATCAAGCCAATTGGCAGTATGAATAACATCAATAATCATTCGCATTTGTTTACTTATGGTCGGATCTTTTTTTATTTTTGAAGTCATATGTGTTTATAACAATAGTTGTTTATAACGGCAAAAATAATTTATATTGGAATACAACAAGAAAATTATTTGTTAAAATTTTGCTAAAAATAATTTATGATAGAATTTTAATTTTGGTGTATTTAAAATAGAAGAGACTTTTACAAGGCCTGGTTAGTAATTCCCATCTAAGTCGCGCCACTTAAAAATATCGATAAATACTGTATCGGCAAATCCATAGTGAAGTATTCTATCAGGAATTTCATCGCCCAGTTTATTTACTTCAACAGTTTTCCAACCTCCTCTGGTTATTTTATAGTTTAAACTTTTGCCATTTGCAGGAATAGTAAGTGCAAATCTACCATCATCCAGATTGTCAAATGTTAAACTTAAGTCTTCAGGATTCCAGCCATTAAAGTCGGGTGCGAGAAATATTACTGCATCATCAGGTGTATTATTTGGCATTTGATTTATTACCAAAGTAATATTTTTGGAATGTTTTAGTGGTAAATCCTTCCAGTTTTCAACATCAATAAATAAAGTATCAAAATCACTGTAGGCATATTTATTGGGTAAAATTTCTGATCCATATTTATCTACTTGAGTAGATTCCATTGATCCACGGGTAATTTTAAATTCAAAATCACCACTTTTTCTAGGTAGGTTTATGAAATAATTTCCATATTTATCCCTATTAAACATTTGTCGTAGTTTTCCGGGATTCCAGTTATTGAAATTTCCTGTAATAAAGATATTGTCATGGTCAGAAGTGGATTTTGGTATTTCTTTCAAGATCACAGTAATTTTATCATCAAATGATCCATCAATGTCATTCCACCTTTTAATATCAATATAAACAGTATCAGCATTCATAAGATCGATGGTTCGGTTTGCAATATCATATCCATTATAATCAACTTCTACTGTACCCCAATTCCCCCTTGTAATTTTGTAATCCAGTAATAATTTCTTCCTTGGAAAAGTGTAGAATAACTGCCCTCTACTGTTTTTCTGAAATTGATAATTTTTGTCATGTGGTGTCCAGGAATTGAGATTACTGGCAAAGTAAATATTGTCATATTCCGGTGTGTTTTTAGGAATAGTTTTGATAATAAGAACGACCCTTTTTGATTTACCTTCTGGTTGATCTATCCATCCTTGAATATTTAATGATACAGTATCTTTTTTTCCAAATTCTAATATGCGATTTGGTAAATAATTTCCGAGTTCATCGGATTCAGATGTAGATAAATCGCCACGGGTAATTTTATACTCTAGTATTCCAACATCTGCTGGTCTGTGAATGGTGACATAAAGATCTCCATAACGATCCTTAACAAAAACAGAAGCGTTATCAGGGTCCCAGGAGTTAAGGTTACTGGCTATTGCAATTATGTCTTCCAATGGTGTATTTTCAGGTATATTCTTTAGTTTTATTGTAAGTTTAGTGCAGTTAATCGGATCCAAATCGCTCCAACTTCCAATATTTGTTGTAATAGTATCTGTCTCAGAAAGATTTAAGGTCCTGTTTCGTATTTCCTCTCCGCAAATATTTTCTTCCACACTTGTCCAGTCACCCCTTGTGAATTTATACTCAACAATACCTAATCCCGGAGGGAGTGTAACATAATAATTACTATCATCTTCAAGTGTTAATTGATAGTTTTCATCACCTGGATCCCAATTATTAAAATTGCCTGTTACATAAAGAGTTTGACCTTTGGGTGTATTCTCTGGAATAGCATCAAGCCTAACTACAATCCGTTTGCAGGAAGCCATGAAAACCATGCCCAATGCTAACAGAATAAGGATATGGATGTTTAATTTTTTCTTCATCTTTCTATCCAATTAAGAAATTCAGGAACCTTAACACGGCTAATTAATACATTTTCTTCGGTACTTGGTTCCAATTCAAGGTGCATTCGACTATTGAAATACTTACTTATTTTTTTTATTGATGAGATATTAATGATATATGTGCGATTGGCCCTGTAAAAAATATCGGGGTCTACCATTGAAATTAACTGTTCCAGTGAATAATCAATAAAGAAGCGTTTATTATTTTCAGTAATTATTAGAACCTCATTGTCTTCAGCTTTAAAATATGCAATCTCATTAATGCCAATATGTTTTATCTGATCACCTATTCTAGTGATAAATCGTGATTTAAAACGTGGTTTATTAATTTCAAGTAGATTTTGGATTTGCTTAATATTTAACCCTGATTCTATGTTTTTAGTTGTATCTGCTAATGAGTTAAACTTATCCAGCGCAGCATTAAGTTCACTCTGTTTTATAGGTTTTAATAAATAATCTATGCTGTTTACTTTAAAAGCTTGAATTGCGTACTCATCGAATGCAGTTGTAAATATTATTGGTGTCTTTGTTTTAATATGCTTAAATATTTCAAAACTTAAACCATCAGAAAGTTGAATATCAAAAAACATAATATCTGGTTCGGGATTATTGTTAATCCATGTTATTGCATCTTCTACGCTATCAATACAATTTACCACATTAACATCGTGTCCGCTATTATTAAGCAGCCTCTTCAACTCCTTTTGAGCGTGAGGTTCATCTTCTACTATCAAGACACTTAATCGGTTCATCATATTTTAATTTTATTAATAAAGGATCAAATCAGAGGAATTTTAACAGTAAATTCTTCAGTGGTTTCAAAAACCTCAACTTTTCTACTTGTTAGATATTTATATCTGCTTTGAATATTCTTTAAGCCCATTTCACTACTGTAGTCTTTAGTTTGTTTTAACCTAATTTTGTTTTTAACTATCAGAGTATCTCCCTCAATTAAAATACTTATTTTAAGAGGATATTTCTTCGAAATAATATTATGTTTTACTGCATTTTCAACTAACAATTGTAATGTTAGAGGAGCAATACTATATTTCTCAATATTACTTATCAATTCAATACCTACTACAAGGTTTTTATCAAATCGCAATTGAATCAGATTAATATATGACTGTGCGAAATCCAATTCCTTAGTTAAAGGTATCAGTTCTTTATCCCTATTCTCAAGAATATATCGATAAACATCTGATAGTTCTCTGATAAACAATTCGGCATTTTTCTGATTTTCATAGATAAGTGATGATAAAGTATTTAAACTGTTAAACAAAAAATGAGGATTTAATTGTGACCTTAAGGATTCGAATCTTATTTCAGCATTCTCTTTTTTAAACCTTTCAAGTTCGGCTAAACTGAACCTCCATTTATTTAAGAGGAAAATACTCAATTCTACAGTGGTCATAATTAGAACAATGACTATTATGTAGATTATTATTGTTAATTCATCGAATAATGAAACATAGTAGATATCTCCCTGGAGCAGTTTTATTCCCCATCGAAAGACATCTACAATAATAATTGCAATTATACTGTTTAGAGTAAACTGATAGATAAATCGCAGATACACATTGTCATTCCATTTATACTTTTTGCTTAAACTTTTGTTTATAAATAATAAGATTTCAAGAACAAAATAAGTTATGAGAATAGTTGCCAGATAGTTATTTAAAGGTTGGAACAATCTGTAATATGCATAGATCAGACTGAAAATTAAATCCAAAATAAAATTGAATACTATCCCTAAAAGGATGGCATATGCAAATCGAAGCCAAATGTTTTTTGTTATCCAGTTATCCATCCTAAATGAAATCTCAATAAATATTGGTGAATACTTACCAAAAGTACAAAAATTGATCTTTGCCCACAGTACATCAAAGAACTCTTATTAAACACGATTGTGAAAACATCGTTTATTTAAGTTGAGCAAGATTTTCAACAGATTCGCCTAATTTAATTTTTTGTGTAAAAACAACCTCTCTATCTTTCACTACTTCAAATACATACTCTCCATCCGGAAATTGCTGAAGGTCAAATTTCTGCTTGACAATAGCTTGCGATTTAATCCTTTTATTGTATAAGATTTTGTTGTTTTCTTTTACCCTGACCTTGATAAGTTCTCCGGGGTATTTTGCAATGTTTACGTTAACTAGTGACTCCTGATCCATAAAAATGGCAACTCTCAAGTCGTCTGAAATATAACAACAAGAATCGGCTATGCCAGATTGTGGAAATTGAGCGTAGGTAAGGCTGGTTAATAAAGTCAGTACTATTACTAATGTTTTCATGATTTTTGTTTTTAAATTATTAATTAATTCAAGAGCAAAACTATGGTGTAATGAGACATTTGTAAATGAAAATACTGTAAACTTAAGAATATGACAGGTGAACTAGATTAGTTAGGAAGGCAAATTATTAATTATGTTTTTTTAAAGCAATAGTAAAATAGATAATTTAAATTTCACTGTGCTTTTTCCTGTCTTTTTCGAAGACCTTTGTATCTATTATCTGTTCCGTTAAATACTCTTTCTTTTCGTAGTAATTTTTGAGTCTCCACGGTCAAAAGAATAAAATCACCACAATCATCGCTACAACAATTATTGTATTTTTCTCCACAAGATTTACACTGAATAAATAATAAGTGGCAAGCATTATTGGCACAGTTAACATGAGTATCGGCTGTTTCTCCACATTGGTGACATTTACTCACAATCTGCTGGTCGATGCTTTCGCACATGCGGTTATCAAAAACAAAGTTTTTACCAATATACCTTGATTTTAGTTTTGCTTTCTTTATTTGTCTGGCATACTCAATAACACCACCATGCAATTGATTAACATCTTTAAAGCCCATGTGTTTTAAATAGGCACTGGCTTTTTCACATCGTATTCCGCCTGTACAATAGAGTAAAACTTTCCTGTCTTTCTGTTCCCGGAATTCCTCAGTAACCATTTGAATTTCATCTCTGAAAGTATCGGCCTCAGGACAAACAGCATTCTCAAAATGTCCAATTTCACTTTCATAGCGATTTCTCATATCAATTAGCAAAGTGTCCTCTTTTGAGGCTATTTCATGAAATTCCAGGGCGCTAAGATGCTTGCCAACATTAGTTACATCATATGCATCATTATCCAGACCATCGGCTAATATTCTGTTTTTTAGCCTTACAATAAGTTTGTAAAAGGATTTACCATCATCCTCTACAGCATATTTAATGGGCATTTTATTCAAATACATATTATCGTCTAGAAAATCCAAAAAAGATTTCAAATTGTGGGTTGGTACACTCATCTGAGCATTTATTCCCTCACGGGCAACATAAATTCTTCCCAGACAATTAAGTTCATGCCACTTAACATAAAGTTGATTTCGGAACTCCTCAGTATCGTTAATTATTACATATCGGTAGAATGAAAGTGTTGTACGCGCGAAAGTTTCCTCTGCTAATTGCTGTTTGAGGATATCCTTATTTATTTGGTTATGAAGTTGTGCCATTATTCTAAATTTTGGAGCGCAAAAATACTAATTTAGAATTAATACAAATAAGAAAATATTAAATCCATGATTATGAGCAATATGGTAATTAGAAAACGGAAACTGGTTTAAGATTCCGCCTGAGGCTGACACGTGCATCTTAAACCATTAAATAAAGAAAGTCTGTGACTTTCTATGTTAACATTGGATGCAATAGATCCACACCATTAACATATTTCGAACTTTTAGTTAGTCTAAAAGGTAGGTTATTGGTTATTTCATTTGCTTTTTTGTCTTTAGCAAAGTCATACTTCAACTCAATAATAACATCATCACTTTTATGGCTTTGCATGAAATTATTATTATTGTTTCCGATAAGATGATATGATAATTCTGTGTCAAGAGTAAGGCGGAAATCGCTATCAAAACTCAAATGATATTTCCTTTTGTATCTGTTTAACAAGGCAGGTTTTAGGAGCATTAAAACTTCATAGGCCCATTGTGGAAGTTCAGATTCAGCGAATACTGTCTGGAGAGTATTAAGTGAAAAGCCTTTCTCAACAGTAAAGGGTTTAAGGGGAAATGAAAGTTTATTGCCAAGCATGCCTTCTCGAATCTTAAATTCAAGAACTGGTTTCTCAACATTTCCAAATAAATCACCATACCAGCGAATCCTTGCCTTTTTCCTACTTCCTTTCCCCGATACATTGTCGAAATAAAAGTCCAGTTCATTGCTGTCGAGGTAAATGTTGTTGATGTGTCTGGGGTGGAATAGTTCACTAAAAGCTGCAGGGTGTAATCTAATTTGTTGTGCAATATTATGATAACTCATTTCACTAACAACGAACTTGCGCTCGAAACGACTTTTTTCTATGTTGAAAGGGGGAAACATATTGATGTATTATGTGCTATGTATTATGTTCTATATTGGTTGTATGCTTTAATTAAACTCCATTTAATTAAAAATGAATGACAAAAATAGACTAAAATTAGAAATAGAGAAAAGAAGAATTCATGATTCTATTGCTCACAAAAATTCTTTCAACTGAATGAGATCTTCAATTTCATAAGTACAGCCATTTGAGTTAAGATTATTTTGTGGGTTAAAATACACCTGATCCATTCCAACACCTTGGGCACCAACAATATCTACTTCATAGTCATCGCCAATCATTATGCTATTGATAAATTCAGCATTTGTCTGCTCCATAGCAAATTTAAATATTCTGGAATCCGGTTTTTTAACCCCGGCATCTTCCGAAGTAATAACTTTATCAAAGTATTTATCCATACCAGATGATTTCAGTTTTACCTCCTGAACTTCACTGAATCCATTTGTGATAAGATGGAGATTGTATTTTGGAAAAAGATAATCTAATATTTCAATAGCATTGGGAAACAGATTAACTAATTTGGGACTAATAATGGTGTAATCCAGACCTATGCTTTCAGCCAATTCCTTATCATTAATATTATACTCCTTTAGTGTAAGAAAAAACCTCTTACCTCTTAATTCTTCTTTTGTAATATCCCCAACTCGATACATATCCCATAGAATATTGTTGTGTACAGTATAAACTTCGTGAAAATGATGGGCACTTTTTACTCCCCTTTTTTTAAGTTCATACTTCTCAAAAATCACATTAAAAGCCTGTAAAGCACTTGCTTCGAAGTCCCAAAGTGTACGATCTAAATCAAAGAATATATGTTTGTATTTTATGTTCATCCTATTTTATTGAGGCTGCTAAAGTAAATAGAATATGTATGGATAACCAAAATAATAATGGCTAGTTTCATCTCAATTTTGGTAACTTTGCAATCTAAAAATTCAATACGTATGTCAAAAATAAGAGTTGCAATAAATGGATTTGGCAGGATAGGAAGAGTAACTTTTCGTCAAATACAGAAGAACGATAACATTGAGGTAATTGCAATAAATGATATTACTGATTCAGCAAATCTGGCTCATTTATTAAAATATGATTCGGTGCAAGGAAGTTTTGAAGGAAGCATTGAACACAATGGAGATCATATGATTATAAACAACGAAAAAGTTCTTGTTTTTAATCAGCCTGATCCTGCATTACTTCCCTGGAAAGATCTAAATATTGATGTGGTAATTGAATCCACCGGTCAGTTTGTTGAAAGATGGCAAGCCATAAAGCATGTGGAAGAATCAGGAGCCAGGAAAGTAATAATTTCAGCACCCGCCAAAGGAGAAGTTGATGATGTACAGTATATTGTACTTGGTGTAAATGACGAATTAATAGATCGAGATGAAGTTGTTATTTCAAATGCATCCTGTACTACAAATAATGTTGCTCCTTTAATTAAAATTCTGGATGATCGATGGGGTATTGAAAAAGGATTTATCACAACAGTGCATTCATATACCAAAGACCAGAATCTTGTTGACGGACCACATAAAGACTGGCGCAGAGGTCGGGCTGCAGCATCTTCAATAGTACCAACTACAACTGGGGCTGCAAAAGCAGCAACTAAAATATTTCCTCACTTATTAAATAATCTTGGGGGTGCAGGTATTCGCGTTCCTGTACCTGATGGAAGTTTGACAGACTTGACATGTACACTTAAAAAATCGACAAGTGAAAAGGAGATCAATGAAGCCTTTAAGGAGGCCTCAATTGGTTGTCTGGAAGGTATTTTGGAATATACAGAAGATCCAATTGTATCTGTTGATGTTATTGGAAACACACATTCCGCAGTATTTGATGCTAATCTTACTGCAGTCTTGGGAGATAAACAGAAGTTTGTAAAAGTTGTTGCCTGGTATGATAATGAAATGGGATATTCTACGAGGCTTGTGGAACTGATTGAGAAGTTTGCTTAAGGTTTCAAATATTGAGGATTGCAAATCCGAAAGAGACATACATTGGTCCTTATTTATTCCAATACTCAAGTCTCATCTTACCATCTTCAAAAACACCATAGGAAAAATGTGTTAGCCAGTCACCAAGAATTATCATTTCAGCACTGCCACCCACATTTACCTGAGTCGGAATATGACGATGACCAAAAATAAAATAATCAATATCAGTTTGCTGTTGATGTTTGCGCAATGAATATTGATAAAGCATTTCATCTTCCAAGTTTACTTGATTTTCTTTTTTACCTTCCTTATAAATATTTGATAATCTACTTTGTTTTGAGAAATAAAGTCCTAATCGAGCCCCAATATCAGGATGCAACCATCTAAATAAAAACTGATTAGGCTTAAACTCAAATATTTTTTTAAGAAATTTATATCCATTATCGCCCGGACCCAAGCCATCTCCATGTGCAAGGAATAATTTTTTGTCATCAAACTCACGAATAACAGGCTTCCGGTATAGATTAATATTCAATTCTTCATTTAAATAATTGAATGCCCATACATCATGATTACCTCTAAACAGATGAACAGGTATTCCGCTATCAGTAATTTCAACCAGTTTTCCAAGCAAGCGGGTATAGCCTTTAGGCACTACAAACTTATACTCAAACCAAAAATCAAATACATCACCCATCAGGAAGATTTCACTTGCATCTTTCTTAATTACATCAAGCCAATTAACAAGTATTTTTTCCCTTTTAAGACTTATCTCTCTGTCGGGAATTCCCAGATGAAAATCGGAGGCAAAATATAGTTTGGTTTTCTTCAATTCTTAATTATTTCCAGCAAATTAAAGGAAAATTACAATTCAACAAGCATTTCCTTTATGATACGAGCCATTTTCGGAGCAGCAGTGGCTGCAGCATCAATTACTTCATCGTGTGAAATCTCAACAATCTTACCTTCAACACCAAGGTCGGTAATTACAGATATAGCAAATACAGGAAGATCCATATGGCGTGCAACTATTACTTCAGGCACCGTGGACATTCCAACAGCATCAGCGCCAATTATTTTAATATATTTATATTCAGCATGAGTTTCATAAGTAGGCCCTGAAACAGCTGCATATACACCTGTTTGAAATCTAATGCCATTATGCCTGGCAACCTTAATTGCTTTACTAAGCAGCCTTTTATTATAGGGTTCTGTCATATCGACAAAGCGAGGGCCAAATTCATCCATATTAGCGCCAATCAATGGGTTTGGCATAAGGTTTATATGATCTGTTATAAACATAATATCACCTACCTCAAAATCATGATTCACTCCACCACTTGCATTTGAAACAAAAAGATATTCAATTCCAAGTTTTTTGAGCACCCTTATGGGGAATGTAACTACATCCATATCATATCCCTCATAATAATGAAATCTACCTTTCATAGCGACAACATTTACTCCATTTAATTTCCCAAAAATTAATTGACCTTGATGTCCTTTAACTGTTGATACAGGAAAATCAGGTATTTCATCATAAGGAATTGTTGTAGTCACTTCAATATCACTGGTAAGTTCACCGAGTCCTGAACCTAAAATGATTCCAACTTTTGGCTTCTCCGAAATTTTTTGGTTTATGTAATTAGTGGTTGAGTTTATTTTCTCTAACATATTCAATTATTTGATTTTTAAAACTTTTACTGTCCTGTTTATGTAGTTTAATCTTTATTGGAATATAAAAAACAGGCAGATTATTAAGTTCGCTAAGATATGGAGAATTGATTAATCTCATCGAATCTTTTTCAGTGGTAATAATAATCTTGTTGTGGGTAAAAAAACTATCAAATTTATCACGTACTGCAATAAGATCAGATTTTTTATAATTATGATGATCTGGGAAATCCATAGCGACAAAATCGATACATTTATCCCTAAGATATTCCTGTATTGGATAAGGATTGGCAATGCCTGTAAATAGCAAAATAGTATTTATATGCTTTGGCAACTTATTATTACTAAACCCATCAAGTGGAGTGAAATCTCCATACTGAATATGTGAGAAATATAGTTTTTGGTGTGGTTCAGGTTTTATGATGGATTCTACATTTCTCCGAGTAAATGGTGAAAGTACATTATTTGTCTTTGTCACAATGATTATATCTGCTCGTTTTGCTGCAGAAACAATGTCTCTTAATTTACCAACGGGGAATAAATAATCCTTTTTATAAAGTTTTTGCCAGTCGGTGAGCAATATTGAAATTCCAGGTTTTACATACCTATGTTGAAAAGAATCATCCATAAGTATCACATCATGAAAATCTTTATCTTCCATTAAATATTTTATGCCACGTCGCCTGTTACCATCAACTGCAATTACTGCCTGTCCACGGAATTTGCGATAATATTGCATTGGTTCATCACCAATATCCTCATATTTTGAATATTGATCGGCTTTAATATAGCCCTTTGATTTTCTTCCGTATCCTCTGCTAAGTATTGCAACTTTGAATTCCTCTGAAAGCATTCTTGTCAAATGCTCAACGTGGGGTGTTTTTCCGCTTCCCCCCAGTACCAGATTACCAACTCCGATTATAGGGATTTTATATGTCTTTGATCGTAATAACCCAATATCAAATAACAAATGCCTTAGTTTTACAAAAAAACCATAAATCAAGGCAAAAGGCAGAAAAAATATCCTAAAAGTCCTCATTTATTAAATACTGTATTAAGCAAATACAATTAAATCTGTTTATTCGTTTTTCACTTATAAAATCCATTAAACCTCATAACTTCTTCAAATAATAATCACAACACCAAATTAAAGTTTCAATTGATAATTTATCAAAGAATAAGTGGTTAATTTACTTTTGCTGGAAAGATACGAAATATTGATTATCTTGGCTCAAATTGTAATAAATTTTATTTCTATGAGACTTAGTGAAATAGTGAAATATTTTGACAAAGCAACTCCTTTAATGCTTCAGGAGAATTATGATAATTCAGGTTTGTTGATTGGGGATGTCGAAATAGACATCTCAAAAGTATTAATAAGTCTGGATATTACTGAAGAGGTGATAGAGGAAGCCTTACGAGAAAAATGCAGTTTGATAATTTCACATCATCCATTAATTTTCACTCCCCTAAAAAAACTAACATCGAAGAATTTAACAGAACGCTTAATTGTTAAAGCCATAAAGAATGATATTGCAATTTATGCAATGCATACAAACCTTGATAATATTTCAAATGGTGTAAATGCCATATTAGCAAAAAAACTTGCGATTAGTAATACTCACATTCTATCTCCTGCAGCGAGTAAACTAAAAAAACTTGTATGCTTTTGTCCAACAGAAAGTGCGGAAAAAGTTCGGGAGGCAATGTTTAAGTCAGGAGCTGGCAATATTGGAAATTATGATAGTTGTAGTTACAACCTGGAAGGCATGGGAAGTTTTAGGGCATTGGATAATGCCAACCCATATGTTGGTGAAAAAGGCAAATTACATTTTGAAAATGAAACAAGAATTGAGACTGTTGTTCCTGATTTTTATCTAAATGCTGTCGTAAAAAGTATGATAAATGCACATCCATATGAGGAAGTTGCATATGATATTTATCCAATTGAAAATAAATATTTGCTTTCCGGATCAGGAATGATAGGAGAATTGGACCATGAAATGGACATAAAGGATTTTCTGAAATTTGTGAAAGAAAAACTGAATGCAAAGCATATTCGCCATAATAAGTTGATTAATAGAAAAGTCAGGAAAATTGCTATTTGCGGGGGTAGTGGCAGTTTTCTTATTGAGAAAGCCTATGGTCAAAAGGCGGATGTTTTTATTACTGCTGATATTAAATATCATGATTTTTTTGAGTATCAGGGAGAAATGACTATTGTTGATGCAGGACATTTTGAAACAGAACAATTTACAAAAGAATTAATTCGTTCAATTTTAAACGAAAAATTTCCTAATTTTGCAGTCCAAATTTCAGAAACTATAACAAATCCCGTTTCGTTTCTGTAACACATTGAAAAAGAATTTGATATGACGAATAAAAAGAAAACTGCCGCTGAGGAAAAGGAAGTGAATGTTGAGCAGAAACTATTTGCCCTATACGGATTACAGCAAATTGACACTCAGATTGATAAAATTAAAATAATTAGAGGAGAACTTCCACTTGAAGTTGAAGATCTTGAGGATGAGATTGCGGGACTTGAAACCCGTGCCGAAAAATTCTCTAAGGAAATTAGTGAATTTGAACTTGTTGCCAGCGACAAAGTAAATGCTATTAAAGAAAGTGAGAGTTTGATTAGCAAGTATAAAGAACAACAGCAAAACGTAAGAAATAATCGTGAATACGATTCGCTGACAAAAGAACTTGAGTATCAGGAACTGGAAATTCAACTTTCTGAAAAGAAAATCAAAGAAGCTAATTTTAGAGTTGAGAAACTTCAGGAAGATGTTGGTGCTGCAAATGAGCAGTTAAAAATGAGGAAGGAAGATCTTGACGCTAAAAAGAATGAACTTACAGAAATTATTGCTGAGACTGAAAAAGAAGAGCAGGAATTTGTTGAGCAATCTAAAAAGCATGAGACAAATATTGAAGACAGGCTTCTTACTGCTTATAAAAGAATAAGAGACAACGCTCGTAATGGGCTTGCAGTTGTTCATATCGAACGTGATGCCTGCGGTGGTTGTTTTAACAAAATTCCACCACAGCACCAACTTGATATTAGGATGCATAAAAAAATAATCGTTTGTGAATATTGTGGACGTATTCTTGTCGATAATATGAACCAAGATGAAGACTAGAGATAAATAGAGACTATTTAACTGAAAAGGAGGGTGATGTTTATATCATCCTCCTTTTTTTTATATTTACATACTATTTTAAACTAGAGTAATTCCAATAATTTATGCTAAAATTCAGCCTGTTAATTATTTTATCTATGGTTTCAGTTATTGAAGCTATGTCGCAGGTTGAAAATAGTTCAAATTGTAAGAAGGCTTATAAGGAGATAATGTCGCTTAAGTTTGAGCAGGCAGAAAAATATATTGAAGCGGAAAGAGATTCTTTTCCTGAAAATGTTTATATAGCTTATTTGGAAAACTATATCGACTTTTTGAAGATCTTTATTTCAGAGGATGAGGAAATTTTCAATAATGCTGAAGATAATAAACCATCAAGGATAGCAATTATTGAAAGTCTAAGTGATACTTCCCCATATAAAAACTATTTATTAGCGAATATTAACCTACAATGGGCTTTTGCACGTTTGAAGTTTAATGAATATTTTACGGCAGCGATTGAAATAAATCGAGCTTATAATTTAATAGAAAAAAATGCCCTAGAATTCCCAGATTTCTATCAGAATAAAATCACACATGGTGTAATAAAAATTATGTTTGGACTGATTCCTGAAAATTATAAGTGGATTTTAAGTGTCATTTCTAAGGAAGGTAGTGTTGAGGGTGGAATGAATGAACTTTACGAAGTGCTCTACCTAAGTGAGTTGGATACAAATTTTGCATATTTAAAAGAGGAAACGATTTTTTATTTGGGCTTTATCGAACTGAATATTTATCCTGATAATACCAAGTCGCTGATACTACTTGAAGAAATATTACCACTAGCTGATAACAGCCTTTTGTTCGCCTATATGGGGGTTAATATTCTCACAAAAACAGCCCAAAATGAAAAGGCTGATTTATTGTTTCAAAAAATTCAGGATCGGGAAGGATATTTCCCCTTCTACTATCTTGATTATATGAATGCCGAGTTTTACCTTAAAAAACTTGACACTCAGAATGCACGTAAGTTTTATTCAAAGTTTTTGAGAAATTTTAAAGGTAAGAACTACATAAAAGATGCCTGGAGAAAAATGGCATGGACATATCTCATGGAAGGAAATATCGAACTTTATAATCATATTCTGTCCAATGTTGGCACTCAGGGATATAAAGATTCTGAAAGTGATGAAGATGCATTTATGGAATATGAATCCATGGAAATTCCAAATATAGATTTGTTAAAAGCCCGTGTTTTATTTGATGGAAATTATTTAACACAAGCAGATTCGATCCTGAAACATATAAATGAAACTAATTTTAACTTTGATCAGAAATTAGAAAAAACATACCGTTTGGCACGCGTGGAACACAAAATGAATAAAATAAATGAGGCGAAAAAATTATATAAATCTGTTGTTATTAATTCTGAACTTACAGATAAATATTTTCCTGCAAACTCTGCCTTAAAACTGGGAGAGATTTATGAAATTGAAGACAGTTTGGTCATGGCAAATTACTATTATGAGAAATGTACAGCAATGAATTTCATTCAGTATGAGAAAAGTATAAAAGCCAAGGCAAATGAGGCTAAGCGCCGAGTTTCAAAATAGGTGCTATTTCTAATTTTAACACAGGCTTTTATTTACCTGCAGAAGTATGATCGCTAACAATCTCCCATCCTTCACTAAGTTTTTTCAAGTGCAACGTAAACAAACCATGGGGTTTATCAGTTTCCCGATGAAGTTGCCATCTGCCAAAAACCATGGCTGAATTTTCACTTAATATTTCAACATTTATTTCTGTGAATTCCAGTTTACCCATGGCAGATTTTGAGGGATATCCTCTTTTATAATTTGCTAGGGTTTTTTTCCAGCCATATGTAACTCTGTCACCAGAGGCAAATCTCAATTCTTCAGACTTCCAATATCCATCCATGTATGCATCAATATTGCCTTCATTCCAATCTTGAGATTGTTGAGAGAGTAGATTCAGTATTTTCTCTTTTTCAACTTCCTTATTAAAATTATTACATGAAGAAAAAGCGAATAGGCCAAATAAAACAATTACAATTCTCATATTTTCAATGCTTTTGGGATGTCTTTCGATTTGGGTTTACTTCCATAAAATACATCATCCATTTTAAGTGCCAGTCTGCGGAAAATAAAATTATTTTTAATTCCTAATCTCACCAAATTATGCAATGTATTGTCTTCATGCGAATATGGGCAAACACTGAGGCAATGACTACAATCGGTTCCCAGTCGACACCAAAGAGTAAAACATTTCTCCTGATTAATTTGCCAGCGTAGCACCCCATCAATTTCTTCTCTATCATTAAACGATATGGCCTGTGACGGACAAGAATGCGCACATTTTTTACAAATTGTGCAGAAATCAATCATAGAATAATCGGGTTTAGGAGTATCCACTTTAAGTGGAATATTTGTTGTAACAACTCCAATACGAACCCTTGGACCATGTTTGGGGGTCATTAATATTCCCATTCTACCAATTTCTCCCAGGCCGGCATCACGGGCAACCAGTGGACAAACTACTTCATAATTTCCATCAATGTGAGCCCTGGCCTCATAACCGAGATTACCAATAAATTTTGTTAGTTGCACTGCAATTCTACCGGCTTCAAGATATTGCTGTCCCGACTCCATTACCACTACCGACTTTGGGGCTGCATCAACCATATGCTTATCCATCTCAACCGTAAATGCAATAGCAAACTTATGATGCTTTTCATAGACTTTATCTCTCCTCTCGTTTCTCCCACCATAACTGTAAATATGGTAATCCTGTAAATTAGTGATTCCACATTCCAAAGCCCCTAACTTCTTTGACCAGGCTTTAATATATCTACTTATTTCTTCAGAATTTATGACAACGGCTTCTGGATTTACTTCCGCCTCAACCTCATTGTAGAATGCATGTACAGCGGCAAAACTAGCATTTGAGGAAGCAAAATGGAAAGGGTTGTATTCCTTTGAAGTAGTACTTAAAAGTCCGGGTAACTTCCTGAAGTTCTCGTCTGCTACTTTATTTTCAGGTCGTCTTTTGTAATAAGTATCAAATACTTCTGTTCCCGGTTCAAGACTACGCCTGGAAAACATATTATCCCGTTCATCAATCCTACCTTTAGGAGTTGCAAATTTGTAAGATCCTGATTTCTCAAAAGGAAGAAATAGGACAAGCCCCACAAAGAGCATTATCAATAAAAACCATAAGTAAGAAATGGTAAGTGTCTGATTACCTAACAATAAAACAGAAGCAGCAATAACAAAAATCGCCAATGAGATTACGTAAAATCTCATAGAGGCTCTTTTTTCGTTTTCTCTTTTCGATACAATTGCTGCCCAGAGAAAAAAAAGAAAAATCAAAAATGAAATAACAATAAATGATATTTCTATTGTGTTAAACATCTTTAAATTTCAAACTCAGTAAGCCAAAAATCATGCTTATTACAAAAACTAGTGGCAAACAATTTGCCTTTTGTTCCAGAAGGAATTTCATATATGGAAACTGCTTTGGGGTCTTCAGGATAAAAGGTTTCCGTTCCAATAACTTCTCCGCCATCAGCAACCAAAGTATGCCTGACAATGTAGTGGCGCTCAGTCATTCCGTGTTCGGTTGTTAAGGTTACCTGGTTTCCGTCAACTTCTACCTTGGGAGCATGGCTACCAACCTTTTCATCCCACATTCCGGAATCATCCTTAGAGTAAATTATTCCTCTTGTGTTAATGCCTTTCTTTTTCTTTGCTGCAAATGCAGGACTGGCAACTGCAATTCCTCCTGCCACAAGAAGGGTTGATTTTATAAATTTTCTACGATTGTTCATGATTTTATTTTTTAGTTGTGCATAAGCAAAACTAGTTAAAATATTATTTCAAGCGTGGACACTTGAAACGGGATTGTATTTTCAACGTGGACGTTGAAGGTAGAAAGCAAACTGAAGACTGTTGACTGTTGACTGAAGACTACTCTTCCAATGCACCTATCAAATCCTTTACAGCAGAAATATTGTTTTGCTGACAATATTCTTCAATTCCATCGAGTATTTTAATAGAAACCTGAGGGTCAATAAAGTTAGCAGTTCCAACCTGGATTGCTGAGGATCCTGCAAGTATAAATTCAATGGCATCGGTAGCATTCATAATACCACCCATGCCAAGAACAGGAATTTTGACAGCATTGTAAACCTGCCAAACCATTCTGAGCGCTATGGGTTTTATTGCTGGTCCTGACAAACCACCAGTTATGGTTGAAAGAATTGGCTTTCTGGTTTTTGCATCTATTGCCATTCCTAAAAATGTATTTACCAGCGAAACAGCATCTGCACCTGCACCTTCAACACCTTTTGCAATCTCAGTAATATCAGTTACGTTTGGCGACAACTTAACAATTAATGTACCATCATAAACATCTCTAATTGCCTGAGTAACGGCAATGGCAGAAGGACAACTCACCCCAAAAGCCATGCCACCTTCTTTTACATTAGGGCATGAAATATTTAATTCTATTGAGTTAATACCATCAACTTCATTTAACTTTTCGGCAACTGCTATGTATTCTTCAACTATTGAGCCATTAATATTTGGAAATATTTCGGTATTGTATTTTTTTATGTTTGGATAGATAGTGTCAATGAAATAATCGATTCCTTTATTCTGTAAACCAACAGCATTTAGCATACCCGAAGCAGTTTCAGCCATACGAGGATAATCATTTCCTTCACGGCTTTTTAAAGTTAGTCCTTTTACAAATATTCCACCTAGTCTGTTGAGATCGATAAAATCGGCAAACTCCTCACCAAAACCAAATGTTCCGGATGCAGTAGCGACTGGATTTTTCAGTTCTAATCCACCTATGTCAACTTTTAAATCTACCATGACAATTCCTTAGTGTTAAATACAGGACCTTCGGTACAAACTACTTTATTACCATTTTTTGTTGGGGTAACACAGCACAAGCAGGCACCAATTCCGCAGGCCATCATATTTTCAAGTGATGCTTCACATTCAACACCATTTGAAGTAGCAATTTTCGCAACTGCTTTCATCATTGGGTCAGGGCCACAGGTATAAACCTTGTCAAAATCAAAACCCTTTTGAAATACAGTGTGCTGAGTTACAAGGCCTTTTTCACCTCTGCTTCCATCTTCAGTGGTAACTTCTACTTTTCCATATTTTGAAAATTCATCCGTAAGGAAAATATCGTTTGAAGTACGGCCACCGATAAGAAAAACAGTTTCAATATTCTTTTTTTTAAGTTCCCTGCCCAGAGTGACAAAGGGTGCAATACCAGAACCGCCTCCAACGATGAGTACTTTTTTCTCACCGCTAATGGTAAAGTGATTTCCAAGGGGATAAACAATATTTACAGTTTCACCGATGTTAAGACTACCAAGTTTTTTTGTTCCTTTTCCAATGGCTTTTATGTAAAAACTTATTTCCTTATTTTTATAATCTACATCAAGGACAGAAATAGGTCTTCTAAGAAAAACATCTTCGGCATTGGGCACTTTAATTTCTGCGAAGTTGCCGGGTTTGATTTCAGGAATGTCTCCATCGGAGATAAGTTTAAGAATATAATTATCATCATTAAGCCAAATATATTCCTTTACTTTAAAATCCTGAATCTTTTTCATTTTTATTGATGCGGATTTATTATGATTTATCTTTGTCAGTAGTATTGTCCTCATTAGTTTCCTCTTCTTTCGCATCTTCCTCTTTTTCTGCTTCTTCCTCTGTAAAGTCAAGCATATCATTTTCCAATAATTGGTTGTACCATGAAAATACTTTCTTCATATCAGAAGTGTAAACAGCATCCTTATCATAATCAGGAACTACTTCAGCAAACAATGATTTCAGGTCGTTTGAATTTAACTTCTTAGGACTCTTCACAGGTTTTGCTTCCTGTTTCTCATAAATATTCTTTAAAATATCAAACAGTGGCATATCGTCGTCTTCAGTATAAATACTAATTTCTTTTAGAGAACTAATACGTTCATGAGAAAAGGCAGGAATACGTTTTCCATCTGTAAGCGACTCCACAACTATCCCGTTCTTAGATTCGCCAACCATTTTAAACAAGCCTGGTTTGCCTGCTATTGATAATATTTTGCTTAAATCCATACTCTATTAAATATTTTTTTGCAAAAATAACTTTTATACTAAGGCGAGCAATTTTATGTGCTAAAAACATTTGTCAGAGAATATTTATATTTGGGAACACAAAAATTTAAATTGTATGGATATTATTTGGTTTAAGATATTGACGATTATTCTAATAATTGCTGCAGGTGTTTTCGGCGGATTATTTCCCACCCGGAAAAATCTAAGTAAGTCAGGTGGCGAGAAATTATCTTTTGGAAATGCCTTTGCCGGTGGTATTTTTCTGGGAGCCGGCCTATTACATATGCTTCCAGACTCGATGGAAAACTTTGGCAAACTTGGACTTAATATCGACTATCCCTTTGCGGCCTTAATAGCGGGAGCAGGATTTATTTTCGTTTTATTTCTTGAAAAGGTTTTAATTAGAGAAAAAGCTGCCAATACTCTGAATAATGACGAGACTGTTTATCCATTTGTCTTGTTTTTAGTATTGGCAATACATTCCATAATTGCCGGCATGTCGTTGGGCTTGGAAACTGGCATGGCTTCGGGAATGGTAATATTTATCGCAATAATTGCGCATAAAGGTTCTGCTTCATTTGCTTTGGGCGTAAGTTTGGTTAAAGCCCAAATCAAGAAACCATTAATAATCAGGACAATAATTTTCTTCTCTATTATGACTCCAATTGGAATTGCTATTGGTTCGGTATTATCAGAAGTAGACAGCAATAGAACAGCCATTTGGTTTGAGGCTATCTTTGATGCTCTGGCAGCAGGTACTTTCGTTTACATTGCTGTCCTCGACATAATAAATGAAGTATTTGAAGCACCACAAAATCGCTGGTCAAAATTTGGGATACTTGTCATTGGATTTATTTTAATGGCTGCTATTGCCATTTGGGCGTAAGAGTCTGAGTTTTGGGTATGTTCTCCATAATTATGCAGATAGCTTAGGTTTGAAAATTTGAGTCTATTAATACTGTATTTTAAATCTAGAATAAATATTTTTTAATACTTCTGCGCAAATGGATGATTGCATTGAGTTAATAAGTGTAACTTTACGCATGGAGGATGAAGAAATAAAAAGTCATATTAACTTTATCCTTACGTGACCCACTATAAATGAACGACATATAATATCAGAAACATGAGTAAAAAAAACGGAGCAGATTTTATTAAATGGTTTGGACCTTTACTCGATGCTCTTCGGGACTTAGGAGATTCAGGAAAACCTAGAGAAGTTTCAGATAGAATTGCAGAGAACTTAAAACTATCGGATAGTGTTCTTGATGAAATCCTAAAATCTGGGCAAAGTAGATTTTATAATCAAGTTGCATGGGCTCGACAGTATTTGGTTTGGGAAGGACTTCTAGATTCATCTAAACATGGAACTTGGAAATTAACTGAAACTGGAAAGAAAACATCACTAAACAATGAAGAGTCAAGGAAAGTATTTCTAAAATGGGTAGATTTTCATAGAAAAGCAAGAAAGAAAAAATCTGAAAATGAAATATTAAAAGAGCAAGAAGAAACCGCACCCGAAGATTTAGGAAAAGAATCTTCTTTTGACTTATTAGAGGTTCTTCAAAGTTTGTCACCATCAGGTTTTGAAAGAATTAGTAGAGAACTACTTAGAGAACATGGATTTGAAAATGTTTTTGTGACTGGAGGTTCTCATGATGGCGGAATTGATGGGTATGGTACATTAGAAATAAATCCCTTTGTTAGTTTTAAAGTTCTCTTCCAATGCAAAAGATACAAAGGTTCTGTTTCACGTGCACAAGTTGGTGACTTTAGAAATGCTATGATTGGTAGAGCAGAAAAAGGGATAATCATTACTACTGGTACTTTTACCAATGAAGCAACAAAAGAAGCGAACAGAGACGGTGCGCCACAGATTGAACTTGTTGACGGAACAAAACTTGTAGAAATGTTCGAGAAAGTAGAACTCGGAGTTAGACCTAAAACTGTTTATGAAGTTGACTTGAATTATTTTAAGTCATTTATGGAATAGAAAATACTGTGGATAACAATATATATATATATAAGCGAGATAGTAGTAGCATCAAGGTTTGTAGCCCGTTTCACCATTCTTGTACGTAGAAAGATTCGTGCTTCGGAAGAGTTTACTTTTCATGTACTTAACGTTAGAACACATTAGGTCGCAGAAAAATTACAGCATGAGAATTATTGAATGGAATAGTCAAGGAGCATTTAGAAAAAAGAATGATAGGCTTCTGTCATTGCATCCAGATATTTTGGTTGTTTCTGAATGTGAATCAGAGACTAAATTAAAATTCGGTGATTTGACTCCAAAACCGGCAGACTTCTTTTGGTATGGAGATTCTGAAAATAAAGGCATTGGGATTTTTTCATATTCCGATTACAAATTTGAATTATTAAAAACGTTTAATCCAAGATTCAGATTCATAATACCATTAAAAGTAACAGGAAAAGATAGTTCATTTCTACTTTTTGCAATTTGGTCAAAAGACAACAAAGAAAATCCAGAAGCAAGATATATCGGACAGATTTGGCTTGCTATTAATTATTATACTAACCTTTTATCCTTACCGTGCATTTTGACTGGAGATTTCAACTCAAACAAGATTTGGGACGAAAAAGAGCGCGTTGGCAATCATTCAGATATGGTTAATTTCTTGGATAAGAAAAAGATTTATAGTTTGTATCATACGCAAGAATCTATAGAACAAGGAAAAGAAACTCATCCAACTTTTCACATGTATCGTAAGATTGATAAACCATATCACATTGATTATTTTTTCGCTTCGGACTTGATAATAGAAAGTGGGTTTAAAATTTCAATTGGTAAAATAGAAAATTGGATTGATTTAAGTGATCATGTTCCATTAACTATCGACTTGAAAGCAAAACCAAAACTTGAAAAATTCAACGACTCATTTAGTGACTTCTTGATTGATAAGTTAAATGGATTATTGGCTGATACACAAAAAAGATTTAAGGATACCATTACTGACTTGATTGAGAAAGCAAAGAAAGTTGATAATTTAAACGGTTCGATTGAGCATGTCGAAAAGCGAAGACAGTTGATTGAAAAATACGAGAAACTGTTTGAGATAGATAAATTGATTAAAGAATTGAAAGAATAACGTGTGCTAATCGAGATGGCCCCTAGCTCGTCCTCGTTTTAGCGCAGCGGTAACGAGGATGGTAGTACAACAATATTATTATAAGTGTCTTCATACTTAATATTCTAAAAGGAAATCTAAAATCTGTTGACAAGAAGGTAAAATAGTACGATATCCTCATCTTGGACGAGGATGATTTGCGGCTTACTCTTTTGTTTCCAAATTTCACAAAATAAATCTTATTTTTGCGCGCTTTAAAATGAATACCTATGAAGAGAATATTTTTTATCGGATTAACAGTTTTACTTTTTGCATCTTACGCCTGCGACAGTGGCAAACAACTTGCAGAAACAAGACAAACAGCACAAACCGCGTATAATACAGGTGATTATGCCAAGGCTCTTGAACAATGGGATATCCTAATAAATAAAAGCAAACTAAAAGGGAGTGAAAAACAATGCACTGCTTTTACTGGTGCTGGAATGGCTGCCAATAAATTGGGGCAGACTGAAAAAGCAATAGATTATTTAAAGCAAGCAACTTATGGTGAGTTTAGCAATGAGGATACTTATTTTACACTTGCAGAAATATATTCTGAGAAAGATAACCTTTCGCTGGAACTAGAAAATCTGGAGATCTACGAAAGCAAATTCCCCCAAGGAAAAAATATTGAAGATGTGAATAAAAGACTTTTTGAACTTTATGTGGAAATAGAAAATTGGGAGAAAGCATTGAGTTTCTGGGAGAAACTCAATGATACTCAAAAGGCTATTACACAGCAAATTGAGAATTATTTAATTATTAATAATGTCCTTGAAATTGATGTACAAAGTAAAGAGTTAGCCTTGCAACTTCTGGCTGAAGATGAAAACAATATTGTTGCTTTGGACTGGCTTGCAAATTATTATTTCTGGAAAGCTGAAAATCGTTATAACAAAGAAATGAAAATCTATGAGCAAAAAAAGACTCGCAAACAATATGCTCATTTACTTAAAGTGATAGATGAAGTTGCAGTGGAATTCAATCAGGCTCTTAAATATGCTAAGAAACTCTATGAACTAGATCCACAAGCAGTCAATGCAAAACTATTAGGAAATACCTACTCGAGGCTAAATTACAAAGACAAGGCTGAATATTATCAGAAGTTGGGAGAGAAATAGTTTAGTAGTCTTCAGTTTTCAGTTCGAAAATGAAATAAGATTAAGCAATATTTGATGAATGATAAGCCTGCGGCTTTAGCCCTGGGATAGAAGAACCATAAAAGATAAGGATGAAATAAAAAAACCTCTGTAAATCGTTTTAAAAACTTACAGAGGTTTCATTTTAAGTATTAAATCCTTATGATATTTTGGCTAATTCAGGTCTAAATTGAATTAATATCACAGGAAAACAATACTATTTTATTGCCCCATTATCATTCCTTTCAGCGACCATAAAATTGCAAGAACATCCTTTTTCGATTGTTCATCAATTTGATGCTTGTCCAGAACAAATAAAATATCATCAATAACAGCCATATATTCTGCTGCTGAGATATTCATTCCTTTGTGTGCCATGGGCATGTCTCTGCCTAAGTAAGCTATATCGCCACCAGTACCGGCACTAAAGAAATCAACAGTGTGTTTTTTAATGACTGCCAAACGTTCTGGTTCCTCTGCATATGGAAGAAATACTGCCTGAATAGTCGGGTTTGTCATGTGGATTGCAACAGCCTCATCAACAATTGCTGTAATACCTTCTGTACCGCCTAAGCGATCAAATAAACTTGTCTGTTTTGGTGACTGTTGAGCACAACTTGTAAACATTGAGAAAATCAATGCTACGATAAATAAATGTTTCATTTTTTTTTGTTATTAATAATTGATTTTTATTTGACTTCAAAAGTATAGATAGTGAAAACAAGCAACTTATACATTCAGTTCAGATATTTGTAAATTTAGTTCAGCCCATTAATCAGGCTCTATGATGATCAATTAAGTTAGAGGGAGAAACCCCATACCTTTTCTGGAAACATTTAGAAAAGTATGACGGACTGTTAAAGCCTGAGTCATAGGCTATTTCAGATATTGTTCTTTGTGTTTCAGACAAAATTCTCAAACTCTTTTTCAATCTTTATTCTTTAATAAAATCGTTAGGAGACAAAGCA
>Ga0164315_10000602_pt1 | contig 25529 bp, 30 predicted proteins | sample GuaBasSedimGuay6_FD_113737 | JGI IMG/M metagenome (GOLD analysis project Ga0164315, IMG submission 113737) | Subseafloor sediment microbial communities from Guaymas Basin, Gulf of California, Mexico - Guay6, Core 4569-2, 0-3 cm | ecosystem: Environmental > Aquatic > Marine > Hydrothermal vents... | reverse complement strand
CTTTGTCCGACCGCGCGGAGGGAGCGTACAACGCCGCGATCGCTCAGGAACGGCGCGGCAAGCCGGAGCTGGCGATTGTCGCCTACAAGCACGCCATCGAGCGCGATCCGAATTTCTTCCGCGCGCGCCTGAATCTCGGCCATCTGCTCGCCCGCACGGGGCGCACGGGCGAGGCGGAGGATGTCTTTCGCGAGGCGGTCGCGGCCGATGCCACCAACGGCCCCGCCTACTACAACCTCGGCCTGCTCTATGCCGATCTCGATCGCTGGCCCGACGCCATGGCGGCGATGGCGGCGGCCATGCCGCTGCTGCCGTATCACGCGCGGCTGCGATACAACTACGGACTCGCGCTCGACAAGGCGGGTCGCGGCGACGAAGCGGGCGCGGTCCTGAAGGCGGCCCACGACCTCGACCCGAACGATCGCGACATTCTGCACGCCGTAGTCGCGTTTTTTGTGGGCCATCAGAACTGGGACGAGGCGCTGCGCTACGCGCGGCTCTACGCCAAGCTCGTCCCCGACGACCCGACCGCCGAGGAGATGGTTCGCGCCCTCGAAGTGCAGCGAAAGCGGTAACATGTCGCCCAGGTGAACAAACCGAAACAGGAAGATTCCGGCCAGTTTTCGCACGCGGCGCGTCTGCTCGTGCTCTTCGCGATGTTCATCATCATCGTCGCGGGGCTCAAAGCCGCCGCGCCGCTGCTGGTACCCATGCTCTTGGCGATCTTCCTCGCGCTGCTCTGCCTGCCGGTGCTCAACTGGTTCACCGACAGGCGCGTGCCCGGGTGGCTGAGCGTCACGATCCTGTTCGCCTGCATCTTCCTGGTCGGCAGCGTTCTGCTCACGATTGTTGGCGGCTCCGTGGAGCAGTTGCGCGGCAATCTCGGCCAGTACAGGGAGACGTGGGAGGCGAAGGAGCAGAGCGCCAAGGACTGGGTGCGGGAGAAGTTGCCGGGCAAGTTTCCGGAGGTCGAAGAGGATCCGGACAAGCCGAGCAAGCTCGACGATTTCTTCGACGAGGAGCGGATCTTCTCCCTGGCGACCGCCGCAATCGGCCAGTTCGGCAGCATCGTGGGCAACCTGGTGATGGTCCTGCTGCTGTTCGTCTTCCTGCTTTCCGAATTGCAGAGTTTGCCAGCCAAGCTGAGCGCGATTCGCGTGGAGGGCGCGGAAGCCACGGGGCAATTTGATCGCATCGTGCACGATGTCAACCGCTACGTGGGGATCAAGACGATCGTCAGCGCGGCTACCGGCATCTGCGCCGGCATCGCCTGTGCCGCCGTGGGTGTCGACTTCCCGGTGCTGTGGGGGCTGATCGCGTTCCTGATGAACTTCATCCCGAACATCGGGTCGTTCATGGCCGCTATCCCGCCGCTGTTCCTGACGATTGTGCAGCCGGGTCTCGGGCTCTCCGAGGCGATCATCGTGGCGGGCGCCTACACGGGCATCAACTTCATCATCGGCAACATGATCGAGCCGAAGATGATGGGCAAGAGCCTCGACCTTTCCACGCTGGTCGTCTTCGTCTCGTTGGTCTTTTGGGGCTGGGTTTTCGGCGCGGTGGGGATGCTGCTCTCCGTGCCGTTGACGATGGTGATCAAGATCGCCTGTGAGACATCGCCCACGACGCGCCCGATCGCGATCCTGCTCGGTTCGGGCGAAGGCCTGACCGCGGGCAAATAGCCTTGTGGATGCGGCGCTTCTCCCTGCGCTGGATTGCCCCGGTGCTCATCGGCGGGCTCGTGTTGGGCGTGAGCCTAGCGGTCGGGATGCTGGGCGTTGCGCAGGGGCGCGAAACGGCGACCGAACTCGGTGAGCGCACGCTCGCTCAGGTTCACGAGAGGATTCGCGACCGGCTCGACGCGGTCATGGGGCTTCCGCCGCGCGTCAACCGTGTCAACTATGGGCTGATCACGACCGGCCTGCTCGACGCCGGCGATCCTCGAAGCTGGCGAACGGTGCTGTTCGAGCAGTCGCTCGCGTTCCCGAGGCTGAGCTGCATCTGCTGGGGAGACGTTGAGGGCCGCGCGACCTGGTTCGCGCGCTATTCCGAGCGGACCCGCCTCGACTACGCGATCAAGGACGACGCGACCGGCGGCGACGTGCACGAGTACTACTACGCCGGCGAGGCCGGCGAAATCGACGCCGAGCCCAAGGCGACTTACCAGTACGACCCGCGCACGCGGCCCTGGTACACGCATGCCATCGCGGCCGGCGGACCGCACTGGTCAGCGCCCTTCGCGTGGATCACCGAGGGAGGCAAGACGCCCACGTTGGGCATCTCGTATGCGCGTCCGGTTCACGGCGCGGACGGCAAGCTGCTTGGCGTGATCGACACCGAACTGACGCTGCACGAGATCTCGAACTTCCTGCATGCGCTGTCGATCGGCGTCACGGGACACGCCTTCATCGTGGACGCTCAGGGAGTTCTGATCGCCAACTCGCGCGCGGTTGCGGTCACGACCGACGAGGGCGACCGCATCAGCGCGGCGGCATGCGGCGACCTCCGAATCGAGCGCGTGATCGGCGCGCTGCCAGGCAGTCTCGAGACGATTCGTGGGTCGCGCCGGTTCGAGTTCGAGGTCGATGGTGAGCGGGTAGTAGGCGAGGCGACTCGCTACGGCGATTCCGAGGGTCTCGACTGGGTCGTCGTAACCGCGGTGCCGGAGGACGACTTTCTCGGTCCCGTCAACGAGGCGAACCGGCGATCGATCGTCTTCGGACTCATGGCGGTCGTGGTGGCGGTCGGGCTCGGCCTGATCCTGGGCGGCCGCCTCGCGCGTCCCGTGCGCGCCCTGCGCGATCACGTCCGTCGCATCGGCAAGGGCGACTTCGACGCGCGCATTGAGCTGGGGCAGTCGAGTGAGTTCGTCGCACTCTCGGAGGCGATGAACGAGATGTCGGAGGCGCTGCTCGATCGACGGCGCATGCGGCAGTCGCTGGCGATGGCGATGGAAGTGCAGCAGAGCCTGTTGCCGTCCGAGGATCCCGACCATCCCGGCATCGACGTGTCGGGCCACTCGACCTACTGCGACGAGACGGGCGGCGACTACTACGACTTCCTCGACATCTCCGGAACGCACGAGCACACGCTCAACGTGGCGGTGGGGGATGTCATGGGCCACGGCATCGCGGCGGCGATGTTGATGGCGACGGCGCGCGGCATCCTGCACAGTCGGAGCCGGCACAAGGGCGGCCTCGCCGAGCTGATGGAGCACATGAACGAACTGCTCGTGCGCGACACGGCGGGCGAGCGGTTCATGACCATGCTGCTCATGACCATCGACGTTCCGGCGGGGACGGTGCGCTGGGCATCGGCAGGGCACGGTCCCCCGATGATCTACGACCCGAAGACGCGCACATTCGTGGAGTTGGCGCGCGGGCAGCTACCGCTTGGGCTGGTGGACGGTGTCGCCTATCACGAGAACGTCTACACCGAGCTGGAGCCGGGGCAGATCATCATCGCGGCCACGGACGGCCTGTGGGAAACGCGCAACATGGAGTCGGAGGAGTTCGGCATGGATCGCCTCAAGACGCTCGTGGGCGAGTTGGCGACGCTCTCCGCCGACCGCATCAGCCACGCCCTGCGCGAAGCGGTGGCGGAGTGGTGTCACCCGCGCAAGCCGGATGACGATCTTACGTTTGTCGTGATGAAGATCAGCGAGTAGCGGGCTGGCCGGCGCTTGCTTCGCTGCGCGCGCTTTGGGCTATGGGCTTTGAGCTTTGCGTCTCAACTAAACCGTCCGCCTGCGCATGAATGCTAGGGGGCTTCGGGAGTTCTAGCGCGGCGCCACGATCGACCGAGGCCCAACGACGACAGCTCCCCAAACGGGCTGTCTGGTCGCGGCGCAAAGCTCAGAGCCCAAAGCCCAAAGCCGATTCAGAATCCGGGCGGATCATCGGCGTTGCGCAGCGCACTCAGGTAGAGCAGGCGCGTATCACGGTCGGGAACACCGCCCAGGTAGTGCGCCACCGCGTCGAGCACGTCGAGGCGGGTGAGAATGCCGATGACCTTCTCTTTGGCGTCGTCGAGCACGATGATCGCCGGGCCGCGGTGCTTGGGATCGGCAAACGTCTGTGCGCAGCGCACCATCGTCGCGCCGGCGTGGATCGTGATCGGATTGGGGTCGAGATACGCCTGCACCTGCGTGGAGGGGATCTCGTCGTAGACGGCATCGACGAGCGCGCGCATGGCGCACTGCTGCGAGAAGACGCCGATGAACTTGCCGTCGGACCCGCAGACGGGCGCGCACAGCCAGTTCTTCTTGACCAGCAGCTTGGACGCTTGGAGGAGGGTGGTTTCCGGTGCGAGCGTCGTGACCTTCTTGGTCATGATTTCCCCAGCGTGGGGGGCTGCCGGTCGTTTCCTCATTGTCTGCCTCCTAGCTCGAAGCTACCTCTTCCATGCAGGAGCCGTCCGGAATTCCACTGACCTCTTGGCCGCATATTCCGCAGTGCTTTTCGCCCTTGTCGTTCATCACCGCGCCGATGCCGCCGCAGGATCCCTTGATCCGTTTGCCGGTCAGCATCACGCCAATCGCCATGCCGAGCATTGCCAGACTGACGAAGGCCAAGGTCACGAGTACGAGCTTCAACAACGATCAGCCCCCGAAATCATCATAGAAGATGCTTTCGCGCTCCACACCAAGATTGTCGAGCATCTCGAAGCAGGCGTCGTTCATCATCGGCGGCCCGCAGAGGTAGTACTCGCAATCCTCGGGTGCCTCATGCTCCGCGAGGTAGTTGTCGCGCACGACCTGATGGATGAAGCCGGTCAGCCCTTCCCAGTTGTCTTCGGGAAGCGGCGACGAGAGCGCGAGATGGAACTTGAAGTTGGGGTGCTTCTTTTCGAGTTCGCGGAACTCGTCCTCGTAGAAGACCTCGCGCATGCTGCGCGCCCCGTACCAGTAGGAGATCTTCATCTTCTCGTCGCGGCTCTTGAGCAACTCGAAGACGTGGCTGCGCAGGGGCGCCATGCCGGCGCCGCCGCCGATGTAGATCTTTTCGGCGGGCGTCTCCTGGATGAAGAACTCGCCGTAGGGACCGGAGATGGTGACCTCGTCGCCCGGCTTGAGGTTGAAGATGAAGCTCGACATCTGACCCGGCGGCGTCCCTTCGGGCGCGTTGGGCGGCGGGCTTGCCACGCGCACGTTGAGCATGATGATGCCCTTCTCGCCCGGGTAGTTGGCCATCGAGTAGGCGCGGATCACTTCGGCGGTGCACGTCGAGACGAAGCGCCACATGTTGAAGCGGTCCCAGTCGCCGCGGTACTCCTCCTCGATGTCGAAGTCGGAGTACTTGGCCACGTGGGGCGGCGCCTCGATCTGGATGAAGCCGCCCGCCTTGAAGTTGACGTTCTCGCCTTCGGGCAACTCGAGCACGAGTTCCTTGATGAAGGTGGCGACGTTGTGGTTCGAACGCACCTTGCACTGCCACTTCTTGGTCTCGAAGACCTCGGGCGGCACCTCGACGGCCATGTCGGTCTTGACGCCGACCTGGCAGGAGAGGCGCTGGCCCTCGCGCGCCTCGCGGCGGTTGATGTGGACGCGCTCGGTCGGCAGGATGTCGCCACCGCCGCTGTGAACCTTGACGATGCACTGCGCGCAGGTGCCGCCGCCGCCGCAGGCGGACGAGACGAAGATGCCGTTGCTGGCGAGAGCGCCGAGCAGTTTGCCGCCGGGCGGCACGGTGAGCGTCTTGGTCTCGTTGACGGTGATCGTGACATCACCGGTCGCGACGAGCTTGGCCTTGGCGCCGAGAATGATGCCGGTCAGGGCGAGGATGCAGCCGGTGAAGACGGCAACAGCGACTAGTACTTCCATGCCTACAGCTGAATCCCGGCGAAGGCCATGAAGGCGAGCGCCATGAGTCCGGTGGTGATGAATGTGAGGCCCAGTCCGCGCAGCGCGGGGGGCGGGTCCGAGTAGGTGAGTTTTTCGCGAATGCCCGCCAGCGCGGCGATGGCGAGAGCCCAGCCGACGCCCGAGCCGATGCCGTAGGTGACGCTCTCGGGGAACGTGTAGTTGCGCTGCACCATGAAGAGCGATCCTCCGAGAATGGCGCAGTTCACCGTGATGAGCGGCAGGAAGATGCCCAGCGCGTTGTAGAGCGCGGGCGCGTAGCGATCGAGGAACATCTCCAGGATCTGCACCATGCCGGCGATCACGCCGATGTAGGTGAGCACGCCGAGATACGAGAGGTCGTAATCGCCGAGGCCGGCCCAGGAGAGCGCGCCCTTCTTGAGCAGGCCGGTGTAGATCAGGTTGTTGATCGGCACCGTCAGCCCCTGGATGACGATTACGGCCATGCCGAGACCGAGTGCGGTCTTCACGTTCTTCGAGACGGCGAGGAAGGTGCACATGCCGAGGAAGAACGAGAGCGCGAGGTTCTCGATGAACACCGCCTTGATGAAGAGGTCGAGATGGTGCTGCATTAGTCTTCTTCGATCTGCGACGGGCGAATGGTCCGGATCGCGAAAATCAGCAGGCCGATAATGAAGAACGCGCTGGCCGGCAGAAGCAGCATGCCGTCATGCACGTACCAGCCGCCGTTCGACTTGAGCTTCATGATCTCGATGCCGTAGATCGAGCCGGAGCCGAACAGTTCGCGCACGAACGCCACGCAGATCAGGATCACGCTGTAGCCGAGGCCGTTGCCGATGCCGTCCAGGAAGCTGAGCCAAGGGTTGTTCTTCATGGCGAAGCCCTCGGTTCGGCCCATCACGATGCAGTTGGTGATGATCAGGCTGACGAAGACGGAAAGCTGTTTGGAAACGTCGAACAGCACCGCCTGCAGCACCTGATCCACCACGATCACCAGGGTCGCGATGATCGTGATCTGCACCGCGATGCGGATGCTGTTGGGGATGTGGTGGCGGATGACGCTGACCGCCGCGCTCGATAGGCCGGTGACGATGATCACGCAGACCGACATGACGACCGCGGTGTCCATCTTGGATGTCACCGCCAACGCCGAGCAGATGCCCAGCACCAGCAGCGCGATCGGGTTCTTGTTGATAATGGGATCGAAGAGGACGTCTCTGGGGCGCGGATCAGCCATTGCCGCCCTCCTTTCGCATCTTTGCGAGGTAGGGGCCGAAGCCCTGCTCGCCGAGCCAGTAGTGCATGAGGTTGGTGACGCCGTTGGCGGTGAGCGTGGCGCCCGACAGGCCGTCCACCTCGTGGACCGCGTTGGGCGTGCCGGGAACGACCGCGCCCTTGAGCACGCGGAACGCGACGCCCGGCTTCTCGCCGTAGACGGTCTTGCCGACCCACTTGGCGTTCCAGCGCGGGTTGGAGACCTCGCCGCCCAGTCCCGCCGTTTCGGCGTGCTCGTAGAACGTCACGCCGCGGATGGTCGTGCCATCGCTGTCCAGCGCGAGGAAGCCGTACATCGTCGACCAGAGTCCCTTGCCGACGATGGGCAGGATGATCTGGTCGAGCTTGCCGTCCTTGTTGACCAGGTAGACGAGGGCGTACTTGGCGCGTCGGGCAATGCGCGCGACGTCGTCTTCCGAGTCGATCGCGACGCTTTCCGACGCGATCGAAGAGGCCGCGCGCTGGTCGTAGGTCTGCGGGTCGACCTGATCTTCGGGGACATAGTCGCCCGTCGCCAGATCGACCACCTTGGGCTCGAAGACGCCGAACGCCTCCGCAACCGGTATGGCGGGGTCGAACATGCCCGCCGCCATGAGGACGTTCTTCTGCTTCTCGAGCAGCTTGTTGGCCTCCTGCATCGGGCGCAGCCCGACCGCGGCGGCCGAGACGAGCACGGAACAGACGACCGCGAGCATCGTGGCAACGGCGAGCGTCTTGCCGGTGGTCTCACGCGCCATAGCGGATGGCCCTCCTCTTGATGTTCGCCTGCACGACGAAGTAGTCGATCAGCGGGGCAAAGACGTTGCCGAGCAGAATCGCCAGCATCACACCCTCGGGGTAGGCGGGGTTCACCACGCGCACCAGAATCGTCACCACGCCGATGAGCGCGCCGTAGATCCAGCGCCCCTTGTTGGTCTGCGCGGCGGAGACGGGATCGGTCGCCATGAAGACGAGGCCGAACGCGAAGCTGCCGGTCACGAGGTGCCAGTGGGGCGGCATGGAGAAGACCGCGTTGGTGTCGCTGCCGATGCCGTAGAGCAGGGCCGACAGGCCGAACGCGCCGATCAGCATGCCCGCCATGATGCGCCACGAGCCGATGCCGGTGATAATCAGAATCGCCGCGCCGATGAAGCAGGCGAGCGCGGACGTTTCGCCCATTGAACCGGGCATTGTGCCGAGGAACGCGTCCCACCAGGATGTCTCGGTAATCGCGCTCATGCCGGTCGCGGGATCGGCACCGGCGAGCACGGTGAGGGGCGTCGCGCCGGTGGCGCCGTCAACGCCGGCCCAGACCGCGTTGCCGCCCGTCATGTACGCCGGATAGGCGAAGTACATGTACGCGCGGCCGGTGAGCGCCGGGTTCAGGAAGTTCTTGCCGACGCCGCCGAAGAGCTCCTTGCCGAGTACCACGCCGAAGCTGACGCCGACGGCCACCTGCCAGAGCGGGATGTCGGGCGGCAGGGTGAGCGGGAACAACAGGCCCGTCACGAGGAAGCCCTCGGAGAGGTCGTGCTTGCGGACCGCCGAGAAGAGTGCTTCCCATGCGCCGCCGACCATCATCGTGACTAGGTAGACGGGCACGAAGAAGAGCGCGCCGTGCATCAGGTTGGCGAACAGGCTGTCGGGGCTGTATCCGACCGCGTCCATGATGCACGCGCGCCAGGTGGGCGACGACTCGAGGCCGAGCGCCTGCATGGCGAGGTTGGCCTGGTAGCCGGTGTTCCAGATCGCCATGAAGATGCAGGGCGCGAGCGCCACGACGACCATGAACATGAGGCGCTTGAGGTCGAGGGCGTCGCGGATGTGCGGCTCGCCCTTCGTCTTCGTGCCGGTAGTGAAGATGAACGTGTCGATCGCTTCGTAGACCGGCCAAAGCGTCTTGAGCTTCCCGGTCTTGAAGGTCGGCTCGATCTTGTCGAACAATCCGCGCAGTTTTCTCACGCGATCAGCCCTCCCTTTCGATTTCGGTGAGGACGTTGCGAAGATAGGTGCCGAAGGCGGACTTGCCGGGATCGACGAAGGAACAGAGGGAAAGATCCTCCTCGTCGAGTTCCATGCAACCGAGCGCCTGCGCGACCTCCGTATCGCCGATGGCCAGCGACTTGAGCAGCGCGACCGGCTCGAAGTCGAGCGGCATCACCTTCTCGAAGACGCCGATCGGGATAATCGGGCGCGTGTCGCCGAACGCGGCGGTGCTGAACGCGAACTTCTTGCCGAACCCGGTGATCGCGGAGCTGAACGCGCGCGTCACCGAGAACTTGTCGGACCCGGGCGCGAGCCAGCCGAGGAACGGCCGCCCGACGGTGTCCGAAATCGCGCTCACCTGCAGGTGGTAGCAGCCGAGGAAGGCGCTGTTGCCTTCGGCCGTGTGGCCGTCGAGCACCGAACCGGAAATCAGGCGCACGCCTTCGGTGGGCACGCTGCCGGCGGTGATGTCCTCGATGCTCGCGCCGAGACGCGTGCGCAGCAGGCGCGGTCGACTGACGACGGGTCCGCCCAGCGCGATCACGCGCTCGACGTCCAGTTTGCCGGTCGTGAAGAGCCGGCCGATCGCCATCACGTCCTGGTAGTTGATGGTCCAGACGGTCTTCTTGTCGCTGACCGGTTCGATAAAGTGGATGTGGGTGCCGGGCAGGCCCGCCGGATGCGGGCCGGAGAACTCGGCGACGCGCACCTGGCCGGGGTTGCCGACGGAGATGTCGGCCTTCGGCGTGGTGCAGACATGCACGGTGCCGTCCGTCAGTCGCTTGAGGACGCGGACGCCGGAAACGAAGTCCGACTGGCGCGCCTTGATGATCGGCAGCGGGTCGGCGGCCAGCGGTCGCGTGTCCATGGCGGCCACGAAGATCGCGTGGGGCACGCTGCTCGGCACGGGCACCTTCGAGAAGGGGCGCGTGCGCAGGGCGGTCCAGAGGCCGGAGGCCAGCAGGTTCGCGTGCGCCTTTTCGCGGTCAAGGTCGCCCAGTTCGGCGGGGGTGTACGAGTCGAAGGACACCTCGTCGTCGCCATCGAGTTCGATGACCAGCGACTCGAAGCGCCGCTTGGCGCCGCGGTTGAGCGAGGCGACCTTGCCGCAACCCGGCGAGGTATAGGTGACGCCGGGCGTCTTCTTGTCGGTGAATACGGGCTGGCCGAGTTTGACCGAATCGCCCACCTTGACGAGCACCGTCGGCTTCATGCCGAAGTGGTCGTCGCCGAGGAGGGCGACCCGTTTGACCGGCGGCGCAGCTTCAATCGTCTGCTCCGGCGCTCCCGCGATGGGCAGGTCGAGACCCTGTCGAATACGAATCATGGGCCTAGAGCGTGCGGAAACCCGAGGTGCGGGTGACGGTGAGATCCTTGGCGATCAGGCAGCCTTCGCAGTCGGGCAGCGCCTCAAGCAGTTCGCGGCCCTTGGTGGCGCCGAGCACCATCGTGAGCGTCGCGAGACCGTCGGCGAGTGCGGCGTTGGGCGCCGCGACCGTGCTACTGGCGAGTTCCGGGGCGGAAACGCCGGTGCGCGGATCGAGAATGTGGTGCAGGCTGCAATCGGGGGTAAACGGCTGCAGGTAGTCGCCTGAGGTGGCCACCGCGCGATCACTCGCGTCGAAGCGAAGCTGGCCGCCCATGCCCGGTCGCGGCTGGCGAATGCCGATGCGCCAAGGCTGCGAAGACTGCTTCTGGCCGCTTGCCACCAGGTCGCCGCCCGCCTCGACCAGCACATCGCCGAAGCCGTGCTGCTTGAGCGTTTCGATGCCGCGATCGACGATGTAGCCCTTGCCGATGCCGTCGAGGGTCAGCTCCATGCCGGGACGGTCGAACGAAACCGTGCTGCCGTCCACGCGCAGCGCGCGGAAGTCGACCAGCCTGAGGCATTCAGCGAGCGCCGCGTCCGACGGCAGCGACTGATGCGCCGCGAGGTGCTCGCGGTAAAGCGTGAGCACCGGCTGGATCGTCAGGTCGAAAGCGCCGTCGCCCATTTCGCTCAGCTGGCGGCCAAGCGAAATCAGACCCAAAAGGTCCTCGCTCGCGCCCGCGAGGGTGCCGCCAGCGTTAAGCCGGCCCACCTCGCTGTCCGCGCTGTAGCGGGTGAGGCGCGATTCGAGCCCGCTCATGCGGGAGAGCGTCGCCTTAACCGCCGCGCGCGCGGCTTCGCGGTCGTCGCCGGCCACGGTCAGATGGAGCGTGGTACCCATCAGATGGGCTGTCTCCGTGACCGTTTCGGCGCGCGCACCGCGCGAAGTTCCGAACTTCCAAGCGAGCCCAGCAGCGCCACCCACGGCGACGATGCGGAGTACTTGGCGACGGCTGAGGGCCGTCGAACTTTCGTTCTTATTTGACATGGCAATAGACCCCGTGAAAACGGCCCGGATTGTAGCGCCGAGGCCGAGTCATCGAAATGGTCAAGGCAGCCGCGCCAACTCACCCAAAAATGGATGGGGAAAGTAGGGGGCTCGGGGGCGGGAAGCCGCAGGAATGGGTAGTCGCGGCGCACCGGTGATCGCCATGAACTCGTCCGGGGGCCAAGTCGACCTGGGCGCGGTTGTCGCAGTCACGCGGAACGGTAGAATGTGGACAGGATGAATGCCAAGAAGCTGTTTGAGGCTGCTCTCGCCTTGCCGGCGGAAGATCGGGCGCACCTAGCCCACAGCCTGTTGGACAGCTTGGACGGACCTCCCGAGACGGACGTCGAGGCAGCATGGATCGCTGAGATAGAGAAGCGCGCCAGGGAGCTGGACGACGGCTCGGTGGTCCCCGTGGACTGGGCCGAGGCTCGAGAGCGCATCAGGCGACGACTGCGTGAGCAGCGTTTGTGAAAGTGCGACTGCACCCCGATGCCGAGAAGGAACTCGATCAAGCGGCTCGGTGGTACGAGGGGCGGGATGCCGGGCTCGGAGAGGATCTCCTAGCAGAGGTCGATCGCAGGCTCGGGGGCATCGCCGAGGCGCCGCACACTTGGCCGCGATGGCAAGGTACGCGGGAACTCGACCCGCTGATCCGCCGCGTGCTACTGCGCAGATTTCCCTTCGCGATCGCGTATCAAGCCTTCGACGACCGAGTCTGGGTTCTTGCGATTGCTCACACGAGCCGGGAGCCGTTCTATTGGGCCAGCCGGCCGGACAGCGACGGCCCAGACGCTCTCGGATAGCGGCAGAGAGACGCTTCGTCGGAAGGCCAAGGCAGCTGCGCCAACTCACCCAAGAATGGATGGGGAATGTGGGGGGGTGCGGGGGCGTCAGCGTGGCGGTGTTCGCCCGGAGTGGCGCTCGACGATCCGTTTGCGGAGATTCCAGATGCGGCTGTCGTAGTCGCGCCACATGCCCTTGATGGCGGTCAGTTCGGCGGGCGTGAGGGGCTCGACATCCGCGAAGCCGCGAATCGCAGCGATCCGCACGCTCTTGCTCTTGGACGCCAGCGCGGCGAGGAGGATCTTCCTTAACTCCATGTCGATCGCGTAGGCGCGCAGCATGAGCGCGATAAAGACGGCTTGGGAACCGGGATCGGCGGCCTGTCCGGGCGCGCGCGCCCCGTTGCGCGCGAGGTCGAGCAGCTGACGACGCGTGGCGGGCGCGGCCACGTCGATCTCTTTCACCTGTGCCGCCGTGATCCGGACCGCCTCCCGCAACGCCGGGTCCCGTGAGTTGGCGTGTCCGAGAACCAGCGCGGCGAGTTCGGCGTCGAGCTTCCCGCTCCAGCGCAGCGCGTTGGCCGCCGCCCGCCGCGGTTCCAGGGGGGGCTCGCGGAGCGAGTTGGTCACCAGTGCACGCACGCGCGGCGACTTGAGCTGGGGGTCGAGACAGATCGTCGTCACAAGTGCGTCGTGCAGCGGGCCCGCCTGTCCGGTCTCGCAGGCCTGCACGAGCCGATCGATCGTCTCCCGGTCGGCCTTCGCGCCACGAAGAAGGTGTAGGAGTTGCTTTTTTTGGTGTGCGGTGCCGATCTCGATCCAACGCACGAGCAGTGCGGGCGCCGCGTCGGGGGCGGCCGCCATCAAGGTGAACATGAGGTCGAGCCGGGGCAACTCCGCGCGCTGCGCGACCTGCATCAGGAGCGTGCCCACGCCGGCGGCTTCGGACTGCAGCTTGTGGATCGCGTAGCGGGCGGGGAGCGCCCCGGCGCCGTAACCGGCCGCTGCCTCCGCGAGCCGCCGCGTCCACGCGTCGTCGCAGAAGTGGAGATTGGCGAGGGCGGCGGGAGTCATGATTCGGAGTTCGGCGTTGCCCGCGTCGTAGTGCCGGCCGAGGGCGGTGGCGAACGGCTGCGGGTCATCGATGCGTCCCGGCTGGCCGCCGAGGCGCGCAACTACCGCGCGCACACGCTGGGCGCCGCCCGTCTCGAGGATGGTCAGCAGCTCCGCGCGTACCTCGCCCGGTAGCGGATCGATGCGTGTGGCGAAGTCGAGGCAGGCTTCCAGCTCCGCGCCGTCCGCCGTCCGCAGCCGCTCCCGGATTCGCTCTCCCAGGCCCGCGTCGTCGGCGCAGGCGAGCGCGAGCAGTTCGTCGAGTGCCTGCGCCGCGTTGGATGCGTCGTCGAGGCGCTTCCGCGCGCTGTAGCCGGCGAAGAGGGCGCGGCCAAGTACGGGGTCGATGCGTTCGAGGTAGAACGCCGCGTTCTTGTTCGACCCCACACGCAGCGCGAGCCGATGCAACAAGTCGCGATTCCCGTCGATCCTCATCAGGGCGATCATGGCGTGGCACGAGACGGTCGGGTCTTTCGAGTCGGTCAGGTCGCTGATGCGCCCGCGCAGGGGCGCCGCGCGCGGGCCAAGATCGGTCACCTCCTTCAGCGTCTCCCACACGAGTCGGCGAGTGTGCGAGGCGAGACGCGCGGCGAGCCGTTCGAAGTCGATCGGTTTGGGGGCTGGCTCGGACTCGACCGGTGGCGCCGGTGTTTCAAAAGGAGGGGGCGCGGGGGCCGCGGATTCGACGCGCGGCGCGGGGGTGCGATCGTCGCGGAGAACGACGTACGCCGTGCCCGTGCCCGCCCCGAGGACAGCGACGAGAATGAGAACGGCCAGCCAACGAGATCCCGACATTGGGCACGCCATTGTGCCTGCGAATTCAATCCGATTGAACAACTCTCGCAGCAAACGAACGCGGTGCGCTATCTGAGGAGTGCTACAGTCTCCATCAGGCCGAACTTCTCGCAAACTGGGACCTTGCGCGCGATCACCGACCGATTGCCCGCATCGACCCATTGGAGTAGCCGTCATGATTCCGAAGCTCGAGTCAGCCGAGTACGTCGATGGATACACGATCCGCTTCAAGTTCGCCGATGGTGTCGAAGCCGAGATCGACTTGCAGGCCGAGATATGGGGAGAGGTGTTCGAGCCTCTGAAAGACCTCGGCGTATTTCGACGGTTTGAGTTCGACAAGGAACTCAACACGGTCACGTGGCCGTCCGGGGCTGACTTCGCGCCAGAGTTTCTGTACGCGAAGGCTGCCCAACAAGCCGCTGCGACAGACCGTTCTTCGGTCGGCCGCTGACGCCAACACGTGAGGCGAACGCAATGAAGAAGAACAGATATCCCCCTGGTTGGGACGAAGGACGCGTTCGCCGGGTGCTGGGACATTTCGACGAGCAGTCCGACCAGGAGGCCGTAGCAGAGGATGACGCGGCGTTCGAGCCGCCCGATCAGACCGTCCCAGATCACACGGCAATAGTAGTGGCCGTGGATCTGGTCCCCGCCGTCCGTGACCTTCTCGCACAGCACGAGAAGGATGCGTAGAGAGCCAGGTCAGGTCAGATACGGTTCCGAGAGTAATCCTCCCAGGCTCGCGCGCGCCATTGCCCAGTTCAACAGCGCGTGCGCCTCCACCCGCGAGTCTCGAAAAACTTCACCCGGAACCTGATCTCGGAATCGCCACGCTGCCGGTCTGTTCATGGGTAGACTGCCACCATGCGGCGAGAAAGCGACGATAGGGACTTCGGCGAGCTCAGCGTGCCGGAGAAGATCGTTCGCGTTCAGGACCTTTGGGATCAGATTGCGGACACTCCCGATGACGTGGAGTTGACCGAGGCGCAGAGGGCTGAACTCGACCGGCGTCTGCGAGCGCACGAGGAAAACCCGGGCGAGTACATCTCATGGGAAGAGCTTCGCCAGCGCCTGGTTGCCAAGTTCCGATGACCGTTTCGATCAAGTTCCTCCCCGACGCTGAGCTTGAGATCGAGGCAGCCTACGACTGGTACGAGAGCCGACGACCCGGCCTCGGCATTCTGTTTCTTTTCGCGCTCGACGCCGCGCTGATTCGTGCGATTGAGAATCCACGGATCTTCCCGACGGTGGCGCGTCGAACGCGAAAGGTGCTGCTTCGGCGCTTTCCTTATCTGGTGCTCTACGTGGTCGAGGGCTCCCGCATACTCATCACGGGCGTATTCCACGGGCACCGCGATCCGGGCGTCTGGTCCGACCGAATTCGAGAGAAGACGACGCGCTACGCGGCCCCACGCCATCCGATCCCGATGACATTGCAACTCGATGCAGAGCGAACGGCCAGCCTGAATGATCGCGAATTGTTCGCTCGCTGTGGTAGACAGGTTCGGAGCCGACCGCCTCGAAAACGGGAAGCGGAGCCGACCAATCAAACACCCGTTTTTTTCACTGATCCGATCGTCACGACCGACCGCGCAGTCGACCGCAAGGACGGTGCGATCGTGTCCGCCCACGTCAAGCTGCGCGAGGGCGTTGCGGACGTTCGCATGGTTCAGCCCAACCCGAGCGTGCTCGTCTATTTCCTGATGGCGGCGGATGGGCTGCCGGTCGGAATCAGCGTTCATGAGCCGGTGAGCGGCATCGCCGCGTGCGAGATCGTGGACAAACTCATCGAAGGGCCGGACGGTCCGGAAGGAGTGGGCACACGCACGCGCAACCACTTCATCACCGCCGACGAAATCCAGGCTGTCATGCGCGGGATGCGGAAGTCCATCGAAGGACTGCAGGCTGTTTAGGCTCTGTTGGACCGATCAAGACCCGCGTTTGGCAGGCTCAGCAAGCGAGCGCAGTGTGGCATCCAGTACTCGGGCGGCAGCGTCGGGTTGTAGCTGACCGGGAGCGGCTCCTTGCCGGGGCCGCCGCTCTCGAACTGCGATTCCTCTTCGTCGTCGGGATCGAGTTCGTTGCCGGTCAGCATCGAGTAGAGGCGCTGGATGGTGGAGATCACCACCTTGGTCGAGGAGCCGATGGTGCCGCCCGCCAGGCGCTGGACGTTGTAGAGGTCGGTGAACTTGCGGTTGTCGTCCGGGGTGCGGTAGCTCTGGAACTCCTTTTCCGCCTGCTGGCCCAGATTCGTGCGGTCCACGAGGAAGAGCACCCTGCGCGCGCCACCGAACTTGATGAGCCGGTAGATACTCGTAATCGCCGTGAGCGTCTTGCCCGATCCGGTGGCCATCTGGATCAGGGATCGCGGGCGGCCCTCGCACAGCGACTGCTCGAGGTTGCTGATCGCCTTGATCTTGTTGGGCCACAGGTTGCCGATGTTCAGCGGCGGCATCGTTTGGATGCGGCCGCGCAGGGACGAGGGCGGACCCTCGGCCACCTGTTCGGAAGCTGGTCCGGCGAGGCTCTCGGCCGCCACCCACTCCGCCAGCGTTTCGGGGCGCTGGATCTGGAAGATACGCCGGCTGCGCGGATCGGGATCGAGCAGGTTCGTGAGGCGCGTGATTGCTCCGGTGCCGACGTAGACGAAGGGCAGCGGACGGATGGGCGCGTTGATCCAGTCCGGAAGGCCGGTGGAGTACTTGTGCGCCTGATGATCGACGCCGCTGAGGGTGTGGCCGTCCGGCTTGGCCTCGAAGACGCCCACCGCGTTGCCGTCCACGAACAGCAGGTAGTCGACGAAGCCATGCCCGGACTTCATCTTCATTTCGCGGACGGCGACACCGCGCGCCTCCGTCAGATCGACGCCATCCCGGTCCTGCACCGCCCAGCCCGACTCACGGAAGCGCGCGTCGATCTGCTCGCGAGCGAGCTCTTCGGGAGTCGGAGTCATGGTCGGTCGGTCGCCTCGGCTGCGGCCCGTTTGGCCGCGGTAGTTCCTGCTCACCCCTCGCGATCGACCTGGCGGCGATCACCCGCGGCGCATTCTAGGCAATTTCGATACAGGTCGCGTTCGGCAAGTCGTGCCGTGGGGAGATCCGCCCGGCACAGCGAGTTGTGGGACAATGGCGCTATGAGTTCCGGGATCGACCTTAAGGACCTAACGGTGGAGCAGCGACTCGCGTTGCTTGAGGACATCTGGGCCAGCCTGACGCCTGAGGATGTGTCTGTGACCGATGCCCAGCGGTCCGAGTTGGATCGCAGGCTCGATGATCTTGAGGGTGATCAACACCTTGGGATCCCCTGGGACGAGGTCCTTCGGAAGATCCGAGATCAGGCGAAGTGAGTCTCGTTGTCCGCCCGTCCGCGGCTGCGGACCTTGACGAGGCGTTTTTGTGGGACGAGGGACAGCGAGCCGGGCTGGGCCATGAGTTCTTGGACGCCGTGCAGCAGGTGTTCGAAGGCTTGGTCGAGAATCCGCAGTTACATCGCGTCGTTCACCGCGACACGCGCCATGCACTTGTCCGGCGCTTTCCGTACGGCGTCTTCTATCGGATCATCGGGGACAATACCGTCGTCATCGGGTGCCTCCACGGTAGTCGGAACCCACGTCGTTGGAAGGGGCGTCGGTGATGGCGAACACCCGCGAGCTGATCGAGCAGGCTCTCAAACTGCCGCCTGGAGCGCGTGCGGCCCTCGCGGGCGCACTCTTAGAGAGCCTCGACGCCTCGGTTGACGAGGACGCCACACAGGCGTGGGAGAAGGAGATCGTCCGGCGCGTTCGCGAGTTGGACGATGGGTCGGTCAAGCCGATACCCTGGAACGAGGCGCGTCGCATCATCGCTGGGTAGTTCTTGGCATTTCCAATCGAGTTCCACCTCGAGGCTTCCGCTGAGGCGGTTGCAGCAAGGGCGTGGTGCGGCGCGCGAAGCGGATCGGCGACCCGCGGCACAACTGAGCCAGAACGTTAGCCACCCATGGCACGCGCACCCTTCAACGTCCTTGTTCTTCCGCATCGAGCGCACGACGGAGTGCACGAGTTTGCGGTGTTTTCGCGTGCCGACGTGGAGATGTGGCAGTTCATCGCGGGCGGGGGCGAAGACGGCGAAGATGCTGCACAGGCTGCTCGCCGAGAGGCGTTCGAGGAGGGGGGAATCGAAAGTCGCAGCGGCTGGATCGCGCTCGATTCTCGGGCTTCGATTCCGCGCACTGCGTATCCAACGGCTCCTTGGCCGGAGAGTGTGTTCGTCATCCCGGAGTTCTGCTTCGCCGTGGACATCGGCGATTTTGATATCCGGCTCTCGGAAGAGCATGAACGGTTCGAGTGGCTTCTGTACGAGGCGGCCCGCGAACGGCTGACCTGGGACTCCAATAGGATCGCGCTCTGGGAGCTTCGCGAACGACTCGGATAGCGGGCGAACTCGATTCGATTGGGCGGTTCTCGCAGCAAACGAGCGCGGTACGGTATTTCGAACTCCGATAGGATAGGACAATGAAGATTCGGATCTTCACAGACACATCTGTCCTGGGTGGCTGCGAGGACGAAGAGTTTGCCGAGCACTCCGTTCGGCTCATGGAGTGCTTTGTCGGAGGCGACTTTGTCCTGGTTCTGTCCAACCTCACGGTGCAGGAGTTGGCGCTGGCGCCAGTCGAAGTTCGCAGGCGGCTCGCCTCTGTGCCGGAGACGCACATCGAGACGCTTCAGCTTGATGCCGAGTCCGGCGAGCCCGCCGAAGACTACATAGCCGCCGGAGTTCTCACAGCCAAGATGCGGGCCGACGCCCAGCATATTGCCATGGCCACGGTTGGCCGCGCCGACGTACTTGTGAGCTGGAACTTCAAGCACATTGTCAACCTGCAGCGGATTCATGGTTACAACTCCGTGAATCTGCGCAACGGCTACCCGATGATCGAGATCCGTACGCCACGAGAGGTGTTGTCAAATGAGTGAGACCGAGAAGACGTTCGACGCGGTCGCGATGATGCGTTCGGCACGAGACAAGATCTCGGCTGAGATCGAAGGCATGACACTGGAAGAAGAGCTGGCGTGGCTCGCCGCGCAGGAGCTCGATGATCCGTTCTTGAAGCGCCTCCGAGATCGCGCTGTCCAGGACGCCGGTGCAGCGGGCCGACCCGCGACCGACCGCTGATTTCGCGTCAGCTCAGAAATCGAATGCGGTACGGTAGTCCCAATGTCGGCGGGGGACGAGAGCGCCAAGAAGCAGGGGCGTCCCGAGGAGCGCCTCGCCAATGACGGCGACCCCGAACGGGCCTGCGACAGGCGCTTGAGCGGCATACCTTTAACCCTGCGTGACCAGATCAAGGGGCTACGCCAGCGCGCGCTTCGCCTTCACGCGCTGGCCGATACGCTCGCGGCGCAGGGATCCGTCGAGCGCGCCGCCGCCGAGCGTCAACGGGCAGAAACGCTCGAACTCGACGCGTACAGGCGAGGGCGTCCGTACCGGTAGGAGTGGAACCGGACCGGTCTCGGGGAGGCGTCGAGGGCCAGAGTCGTCAGCTAGCCGCCACCGGCGGAGCGGCGGGATTGGCTTTCGTCTTGGAGTCCGGCAATGTCCCGGCGGCGAGGTCGCGCTCGGCCATTTCGCGGAGTTTGAACTTCTGGATCTTTCCGGTGACGGTCATCGGGTACTCGTCGATCACCTTCCAGAAGCGCGGGATCTTGAAGTGGGCGATCTTGTCGCGGCAGAGTTCGCGCATTTCCGCTGCGCTCGGGGGGGATTTTGCCGCCGCGCCTTGCAGCCTTACGAAGGCGACCAGTTCCTCGCCGCACCGCTCATCCGGCACGCTGACCACTTCCGCGTCGGCGAACTGGTCGAGTCCGAAGAGGAACTCCTCGATTTCGCGCGGGTAGATGTTCTCGCCACCCCGAATGATCATGTTCTTGATGCGGCCGGTGATGCGCACGTAGCCGTTATCGTCCATTGTTCCGAGGTCGCCCGAGTGCAGCCAGCCGCGCGCGTCGATCGCCTCGGCAGTCTGTTCGGGAAGGTTGTCATAGCCGGCCATGACCATGTAGCCGCGGAAGCAGATCTCGCCGGTCTCGCCGCGCTGCGTGGTGCGCCCGGTTTGCGCGTCGATGATTTTCAGTTCCTGGTGCGGCATCACGCGCCCGACCGTGCTGACCCGGCGTTCGAGCGTGTCGTCCGCGCGCGTCATGGTGGTCGCGGGCGACGCCTCGGTCTGGCCGTAGGCAATCAGCACATCGGGCATGTGCATGCGCTCCACCACGTTGCGCATGAGTTCGATCGGGCACGGCGCGCCCGCCATGATGCCGGTGCGCAGGCTCGTGAGGTCGTGGGACTCGAACGCGGGTTCCTCCAGCATCGCCATGAACATCGTCGGCACGCCGTGCAGCACCGTACAGCGCTCCTTGTCCACCGCATGCAGCGTCGCCGCGGCGTCGAAGGAGGCCGACGGAACGACAATGGTCGCGCCATGAGTGACGGCTCCGAGGTTGCTGATCACCATGCCGAAGCAGTGATAGAAGGGCAGCGGCACGCACACGCGATCGCTCGGCGTGAGGCCCAGCACCTCGCCTACGGAATAGGCGTTATTGAGGATGTTGTTGTGGGTCAGCAGGACGCCCTTGGGGAAGCCGGTCGTACCGGACGTGTACTGGATGTTGATCACGTCGTCGATGTCGAGGTCCTGCTCCTCGTCGCGCAGGGGCGCGTCTTCGAGTTCGCCGCCCAGTTCCGCGAAGGCGCGGCGCGTGAACATGCCCGGGTGCTGTTCCTTGCCGATGAAGACGACGCTGCGCAGGTGCGGGAAACGCCACGACTCCAGATGTCCCGGCTCGCACTGCCGCGCCTCGGGGCAGATCTCGAAAAACATGTCGAGATAGTGCGAACTCTTGAATGACTCGATCAGCAGCAGCGCGCGCGCCCGCGACTCCTTCAGCACGTACTCGAGTTCGTGCGTGCGGTAGGCGGGATTGACGTTGACCAGCACCGCCCCGATGCGCGCCGTCGCGAACTGCGCCACGACCCACTCGTAGTTGTTGATCGACCAGACCGCCACGCGGTCTCCGCGCCGGATTCCCAGCTTCAAGAACGCCTTGGCCGACCGGTTGACCACCTTCACGAATTCGGCGTACGTGAAGCGAATGTTCTGGGGAACCGAGACCAGCACCTCGTTGTCGGGATGGGCGGCGGCGACGCGATCCAGGCACTGGCCGATCGTCTCGCCGAGCAGCGGCCGGGTTGATCCGCAGTGATCGTAGCTGCGCTGATGCACGTCGTCCTCCTTGCTGGTGGCCGAACCTCAGGATAGTCCCGCGTGCACGGCATCCGTGCGCCCAAACGGGACCGTTGCGGTCCTATACGCAACGAAAAGCGCACTTGCAGTTCGAAACTCATTCGTGTGCGAAGGGTTCCACTCACATGCAGCTTCGTAATCGCGTCGGCATGCCCAATTCGGTCGCAGAGCAGGGAACGGTGACCGTCGGTCGGCATGTGTTCGGCACGGACTTCGTCATCATCGCGGGACCCTGCGCCGTCGAGAGCGAGGAGCAACTGCTCGAGTCGGCCCACGCGGTCAAGCACGCCGGGGCGCAGATGCTGCGGGGTGGGGCGTTCAAGCCTCGAACCACGCCGCACAGCTTTCAGGGGCTCGGGGAACGTGGACTGGATATCTTGAAACTCGCGCGCGCCGAGACCGGTCTGCCGATCGTCACCGAGGTGATGGACGCGCGCCAACTCGAGTCGGTGCTCGACTGCGCGGACATCCTGCAGGTCGGCTCGCGCAATATGCAGAACTTCACGCTGCTCAAGGAGTTGGGCCGCGTGGACAGGCCGGTGCTGCTCAAGCGCGGCATGAGCGCGACGCTGGACGAGTGGCTGGGGGCGGCGGAGTACATCCTGGCGGGCGGCAACCGCCGCGTGATCCTGTGCGAGCGCGGAATCCGGACGTTTGGGACGTCTACTCGCAACACGCTGGATCTTGGCATCGTGCCGCTTGCGAAGGAGCGCAGTTCGCTGCCCGTCATCGTCGATCCTTCCCACGCGACCGGACGCACCGATCTCGTCATTCCGATGAGCCTGGCGGCGGTGGCCGCGGGTGCGGACGGCCTTCTGGTCGAGGTTCACCCGGACCCGCCTCACGCGTTGTGCGACCGCGACCAGCAGATCACGCCGCAGGCGTTCGGCGAACTTGTTCGGCGCGTTCGTGACCTCGTTGCGTTCCTTGGCAACGGCGATGCGACATCGGAGCACGCACGATGATCCCGTTCGACGTCGTGGTTCAGACATCCGCCCGCGGCGGGTCGATCCTGGCGCAGGGCCGCGAGATCCTGCGTCTTCTCGACTCGCCCGGACGAGTCCTGTCGCTGACATTTTTCGTCGATGCCGTGGACGCTGCCGCGTATGGAGTGGCAAGGAACAGTCTGCTCGCAGCGGTCGACGGGCAGTTCGGCGCCGATGCCCCCGCCGTGACGGTAGTTGCGGAACCGTCCTCCGGCGGGGGGGACGTGGTTTTGGAGGCTACGGTTCTGGCCGCGCCCGCGGACGTGGATCGGCGCAGCTGCGGCGGTGTTGCCTACACCGTGGTCACGGACCGCGGCATGCGTCAACTCCACTGCGGCGGCATCGGCTCGGGTCTTCCCTCCGACGATCCCGCGGCGCAGGCCACCGACGCTTTCGCCAAGATGGAAGCCGTTCTCGCAGCGGAGGGGATGACCTTCGGGCATGTGGTGCGGCAATGGAACTACATCGAGGGCCTGCTGGATGTGCGGTCCGATTGCCCCCTGGGACATCAGCGCTACCAGGCGTTCAACGACGTTCGCGCCGTGGCTTATGCGCGGTCCACCTTCCCGACGGGGTATCCGGCGGCCACCGGTATCGGTCAGACCGCCGGTGGTATCGCGCTGGAGTTCATCGCGCTCGACGCGCCCTCCGACGTCCACGTTGCCGCGATCTCGAATCCGCGACAGACCGACGCGCACGACTATTCGGGCGGCATGCTGGTGGGCGAATCGCTCGTTCGTCTCAAGGACAAGTGCACGCCGAAGTTCGAGCGCGCCAAGCTGGTGGCCCGTGGAAACGAGCAGACCGTCTTCGTTTCCGGAACCGCCGCGATCATCGGGGAGGCGAGCGTCGCTCCCGGCGATGTCGAGGCGCAGACCGACACGACGATCGACAACATCACCGCGCTGGTCGAGGGCCGCCGGCTTTCGCGCCTGCGCGCCTACGTCAAGCACGCCGGCGATATCCCCGCGGTGCGCCGTATCTGTGAAGAGGCGTTCGGGTCGATTCCCGCCGTGTATGTGCAGGCGGACATCTGTCGCGAGGAACTGCTCGTGGAGCTGGAGGGCGCGCTGCGTGTTCCGGCGCGTGGGTACGAATGATGCGCCGCGCGCTCTTGGTCACCCTCCTGATTTCAGTGTTGGGAGTTGCCGATGAGCGCACATTGTTCGAGGCCGACGGTGGATTCGCCTCCGTCAATGTCATCGACAAGGCGGTACTTGCCTCGCTCAACCGGAATGGCATCGACCCCGCGCGCCGCTGCTCCGACGAGGTGTTCGTGCGCCGCGTGCATCTGGATGTGATCGGCACGCTGCCGCGGCCCGAGGAGGTCGTGCGCTTCCTCGGCGATCGCCGCCCCGACAAACGCCGGCGGCTCATCGACGATCTGCTCGCGCGCGACGAATTCGCCGACTATTGGGCCTTGAAATGGTCCGACCTGCTGCGGGTCAAGGCGGAGTTCCCGATCAACCTGTGGCCGAATGCCGTGCAGGCGTATCACCGCTGGATCCACGACTGCATTCGCTTGAACCGGCCGTACGACCGGATGGCCCGCACGATGCTGACGGCCAGCGGCAGCAACTTCCGCGAACCCGCCGTGAACTTCTGGCGCGCCACGCAGAGTCGCGAACCGTCGGCGCTCGCCCATGCGGTCGGTGTGACCTTCATGGGGGTGCGCATCGAGCGTTGGCCGAAGGAACGGCGCGATGCGATGGCGCAGTTCTTCTCGCGCATCGCGTTCAAGCGCACCGTCGAATGGAAAGAGGAGATCGTCTTCCCGAATCCGGCGCCCGCGCGTTCGTCCTCCACCGCCTTCCCCGACGGAACCGGCGTACGCATTGCCGGCGACGCCGACCCCCGCAAGGTGTTCGCGGACTGGCTCATCCAGCGCGACAACCCGTGGTTCGCGCCGTGCGTCGTGAACCGCATCTGGGCGTGGTTGATGGGCCGCGGCATCGTCCACGAACCGGATGACTTCCGACCGGACAATCCGCCGAGCAACCCGGATCTGTTGGCGGCGCTCTCGAAGGAGCTCGTGGTTTCCGGCTACGACCTGCGCCACATCTACCGGCTTATTCTCAACTCGGCCACCTATCAGCAATCGTCCATTTCGCGCACTCGCAGTCGGCGGGCGGAGGCGCTCTTCGCGCACTACATCGTTCGCCGACTTGACGCGGAAGTGCTCATCGATGCCGTCTGTTCGATCACCGGGACGCACGAGAAGTACGCGAGCCCGATCCCGGAGCCCTTCACATTCCTCCCGGAAGACGACCGCACGATCGAACTTGCCGACGGGAGCATTACCAGCCCCTTCCTCGAGATGTTCGGCCGTCCGACGCGCGACACGGGCCTTTGGTCCGAACGCAACAACGGGTGCACGGGCGCGCAGCGGTTGTTCCTGCTCAATTCGAGCGACATCCAGCGCCGCATCGAACGCAGCGCGAAGCTGGCGGCGTTGGTGCGCGGCGGCCGACGCGATCCCGACCGCGCCATTCGTTCCATCTACCTGCTGATTCTCTCGCGTCATCCCCTGCCGGCCGAAACCGCGGCACTGCGCAAGTACGGGCGCGCCGCCCGGCTGAGCGGCAAGCGCCTCGCGGACGACCTGGTCTGGGCGCTCATCAATTCGAAGGAGTTCCTCTATGCCCACTAGGCGCAATACACCGAGCACGGTCACCGCCATCACCCGGCGCGACGCGCTGCGCGGGATCCTGCTGGGCGGCGCAGGAATGGCCATGCCGGGCATCTTCGGATCGAGCGAACTGTTCGCCGCCGACCGACCGAACGCGCGTGCCAAAGCGGTCATCCAGATCTGGCTGTGGGGCGGGCCGAGCCACATCGACACCTTCGATCCCAAGCCGGGGGCGGGCGAGGCGTATTGCGGCCCGCTCAACAAGTCGATCGCGACCAACGTGGACGGCATACGCATTGGCCAGATGCTGCCGTTGCTGGCGCAGCAGGCGGACAAGTACTCGATCATCCGCAGCATGTCTCACGGCGTGAACGGCCATGAAACCGCGTCCTACATCACGCAAACCGGTCATACGCCGGGCGGCAAACGACTCGTCTATCCCGCCGTCGGCGCGGTGGCATCGCTTTTCAAGGGCGTGGACCACGGCTACAAGGGCGAGATTCCCCCGTACGTCGTAATGACACG
>Ga0164315_10000601_pt1 | contig 25548 bp, 17 predicted proteins | sample GuaBasSedimGuay6_FD_113737 | JGI IMG/M metagenome (GOLD analysis project Ga0164315, IMG submission 113737) | Subseafloor sediment microbial communities from Guaymas Basin, Gulf of California, Mexico - Guay6, Core 4569-2, 0-3 cm | ecosystem: Environmental > Aquatic > Marine > Hydrothermal vents... | reverse complement strand
CCAGGGTATGATAAAAAGCTGCGTGAATCTGTGTTTCTTACCACAAAAACACACATTCGCTGGGCAAAACCAGGTTTTTCCGATACAGAAGAAGTGAAAAACTGGACCCAGGGAGAGCATGGAGAAGGGGCCATTGCTGACCTGAAAAGATCCCTCTCGCAGATGTTCGGCGATGGTAAGGGGAACTACCCCGAAGGAGCCTATGTAAATATGGTGCTTATGCACAGCCTGAATAACACAGATGAAGTAGATGTGCTCTATAAGGGACTGGAAACACCCCTTAATAAAGAGGACAATTTTGGGACCCTGGTGGCCATGCGCGACTTCAGGGACGGTACAAATCATACCGGATTAAATCCCAAGATGGAAAAACTGATCCGCCATGAAGGTATTTGCTGACGGAGCCATGTACAGCAAAGAGTCCAGGTGGTCGGGAACTGCCGAAGATGTGGTTCGTACCGTTGGAACCAAGGAACTTCCCAGCAAACCACTGGTTGAATATGCGCTGACCACCCCGGGCATCCATACCGCCATCATAGGGATTGGCCAGATTTCGGAGGATCCCTTGAAGTGCCAGCTGGTGCAGAATTACTATGCAGCTCAGATTGACCCCGAAGGGATGAGTAAGGAGAAACGACTTGAACTTGAGGCAAAAACAGGGAGAGTAAAAGATGGTCAGACCAACTGGTTTCAGCTTCCCCGAACCGGACTAACCCCACCTCACAACTTGAAGATCAACAAGAAGGATAAATTGGAGATCACCTGGGATACTGCCTATGCAGCCGATGCTCCCCTGTCACATTATGAAATTTTTCAAGGAGATAAAAAGGTGGCTGCGGTTAAACATCATCCCCAGATTACAAAACAACCCTTTACTTTTAATGATCGCCTTGGAGAAGGGGATTACAGGGTAGTGACTGTGGATAAAGCAGGGAACAGGGCAGAGAGTGGAAGCATTAGCTTTTCTTGAATCCCTCACGCTCCATTTTTCCCCACGAATTCCGGTTAAATACTTTATCCAGGTTGCCTTTGATGGACATTAACATCACCATGGGATGGTAAAATATCGGTTCCAGAAATGCGGTTCCAATGAGTCTCAATACATCCATCTTTTTTTCGTATTTATGGTAGGTCATCTCCTCGAAGAGAACCGACCAGATAGAGAGGGAAACTGCGAAAAAATAGACGAATCCAAACAACAGCAGAAAGAAGGGCCAGTTGAGATTTCCTGTAATTGCCAGGAAGATAAACCAGAGAATACCCAGGAATTCAATAATGGGTGCCAGGTACTCAAACACCAACCAGTAGGGATAACCCAGCATCCCCAGTTTTCCGTATTTAGCGTTGAGAAACAACTTCCTGTGTGTAAACAGGGTCTCCATGGTTCCCCGGGTCCACCTGCTTCGTTGCCTGGCAAGTACCTTTATGGTAGAGGGAACTTCAGTCCAGCACAGGGGATCGGGAATGTAAACCACATCATAACCCTGGCCCTTGTCGGCCATATAGCGTCTCATCCGTACCACCAGCTCCATATCCTCCCCCACTGTATTGGTGTGATAGCCTCCCGACTGTATGACCACTTCGCGATCGAACATACCCAGAGCACCTGAAATCAACAGGAGTCCATCCAGCTCACTCCATGCCATTCTTCCCATGAGGAATGCACGGGTATACTCCATCACCTGGGCCCGTGGAATAAACTTTTTTGGAAGATTCACCTTATTGATATGACCGCCCGAAATTTCACATGAATTAGCTATGCGGATGACTCCGCCAGTTCCTATCACCCTCTTCTCCTTGGCCTCCATAAAAGGTTTAACCATCTTCAGCAGGGCATCAGGTTCCATGATTGAATCGGCATCGATACTAACCACCAGATCGTTCTTGCAAACATTCAGTCCTGCATTTAAGGAATCTGCCTTACCGCCATTGATCTTATCAATTATAGTGAGCTTTTTAAAAGAACGGTTTTTAGACTTATACACCCCACGAATCCGCTTACAGGGCAAATGGTAGTCAAAATAATAGTTGACCTTTTCCATTTCATAGGTCTTTATCATCTTCTCCATGGAATTGTCGCTACTGCCATCGTTGACCACCACCACCTCAAAATTGTTATAGTAAAGGGAGAGGAGTGTTCTGATATTGTCTTCAATGGTCTGGCTTTCGTTGTATGCCGGAGCAATCACTGAAATGGAGGGAGCCAACGGAGAAGAGACGATGGAATTGTAATCCACATAACTGTTCTTGCGAAGGTATTTCCGCAAAGAGATGGCGGAGAAGATGGTTAATATCAGATAAGTACTGAATATCAATACAGTAATAATAAAAACTGCATTCAGTATAAAAAATTTCAAGGCGCTAAAAAGTTCATCCATCGCTAATAGATCCTGCCATCAAGAACATGCCTGATGATGATTTGATAATTTTTATATTCCGACTTGGATTTCATCAACTTGATGAGCATGGAGATACCAGGTTCATCTGTGTTTTCCATGGCTTTGGTGGCCTGAATCTGCAATTGCACATCATCTTCCATATCGAGCACCGATTTAAGGAACCCCAGGTGCTGCTCTTCAGGAATCTTTGCAAAGCTTGTCAATATCTCCAGCTTGTTTTTATGCGACTCTTTTTCATACACCCTCTCCATGGCAGGCAAGGAGTCCGATAGCTCGATCTCTCCACACACCCTGTAAGCCGTGTTCCGTACATTCTCATTCTCGTGTTCAAAGAGGGGAATCACAGATTCCGACGAACTCAACTGCTTGAACCATGCGGCCATCTCCAGTGCAAACATTACCACACTGAGGTTCTCTGACTTAAACCAGACTTCAAATTCCGGAACTTCCAGGTTGTGCTGGATCAATAACTCGTGGAGGGTAACCTGTTCCCAGACAGCCAGTGGTTTCTCCATATAATGCAGGAAGTGATAGGGATTATCATCTGACAGCCGCACCATGGCAATCTGGGCCTCCATCCTTACAATTTCATTGTTGGAATTCAGGCTATCTAAGATCTTCTCTGATGCTTCCCTGATGTTCATATAGGCCAGCTCCCTGATTCCCTTCACATTCTCATGCCATTTCTTGCTGTAGGCTTTTTTAAGAGAGTCTTCTTTGAGACCCAGAAAAAGGTATAACTCTTTAATGGTTTCCTTGATCTCTCCCTTCAGGTTGATACTCAGATCGATCATCTGGTCGATTAACAGCTGGCGTTCAAATCTGTTGGCAGCAATCTCCTCAAGGTCCTTACGGACTTCATCCTGCTTCTCCTCTTCGAACAGGTAGTCCATTAGTTTTAACTGATAGACTTCTTTCAGGTATAGGCGCTGTTTTTCCTCCCTCTGCAATCTATTCCTGTTCAGTAGAATAATAATGAGTAGCACCACCAGGGTAACAATTGAATAGAGGATCACCACATTGAGAATCGTGATAAAGAGCGGAGATTTACCAAATTTCTCCCGGACCACCCTGGAATAGCGACTCAATGCCAGAGACAAATCCGAAGCCTCAGCGATTGTATCCTGCTCAGCAAATGATGCAGAATCTGCAGGTGCAGAAGGGGTATGTTCCTGGGCAACGGAGTAATCCAATCCGGAAAAGATCAGAATCAGGACCAGGAAAACAGTTTTATGATAGCCTATAAGTCCCACTTCTTTATTTTAAAGTAAAAGCCTGTTCTGAAGTCATACCTGTTTCGATACTGCTGATAGTCATACTCTTCGTAAGCATATCCAAGGGTAACCTCAAAACGTAACCCAGGATTCAGCTGCCTCGAGTAACCCAGTTTGAAGGATAGGGCATTGAGCCGGTCCAGATCGGAAACCACAAGCAAAGGTTCATCAGGGGATGTACCATAACCGATGGTTCCGCTTATATAATCGTATTTGCTGGCAAGATATCTCCTGGCATGTAAATACCACGAGCTTGAGATTCCATAATCTTTACTAAAGAGATAGCTTCTTAGGGAAATATAGTAGTTCCCGAAATACTTCTCTCCTGAAAGGGTAAAGAAGGTAAAATGTTCGTTCCAGTAGAAATAGCGCAATCCGGCTGATACGCCAAATCCTTTAGGTAAAACGCGCCAGTACTCCAGGGCCGCACGGTGATCGGGCAGGAAATCAATGCTCCCGGAAGGAGAGAAACCGTACCCTGCCAGCACAGAGTTTTTCTCTCCCAGGTTAAAATAGGCATCAAGGTTAAACTGGATATCGCCTGATAGACCCTCAAAGCCCGGATGATACCCTGCATTTACATAGGGCATATAGGTTACAATTTCGGTGGGAAGAATGGCTCCGGCAGTGAGCATGTGCCAGTTCCTCACATAGGGAACGCTAAAATGATCGTAAGAATAGGCCGCAATAATTTCGGGCTTTTCTACTGTTCTCACATCCTGCTGTCTGGCCAGCAATAGCTTCTCCTGGACCTCTGTTAGATCGGGGTCTATCTCCAAAGCCTGGTTTCCAAAGCCTTCAAGCTTCTCCCAATCGTTCTCCCAGTAGGCCAGATCAACACCCAAAAGGTATGCCTCCAGTAAGGTTGAGTCCTCCGCAAGTACTTTATCCAGGATGGCATAAGCCGAATCATAGGACGCTTCCCACCCATATAGTCTGGCCAGGTAGAGGGTTACATCATGATATCCGGGATTCTCTTCCAGCAACTGATACCCTGTCTTTTTTGCCAATGCATACTCCTGATCGGCAGCCTGCTGCCTCATAAGTGCAAAACCTTCTTCAGGGGTCTTATAGGTCGGATCGGATTCTTGCGACCAGACCGGGACATGGAGCATCCATGCACATATTACAATAACTAATACCTTTTGCATAATGGAAATCAATTCTCAGGGGTGAAGGAATTGACCATATTCGCCAGTACATGAGGATCAAATGGTTTGGTCAGGTATCCTTTTGCGCCAAGCTCCAGGGCGTGATCTTTTGTCTCTTTAAGTGTAATACTTGATATGATTATCACCGGTATTTTCTTTTCAAATTTCGTATTTACATACCGAACCAGCTCCAGTCCCTTGGTGAAAGGCATGTTAATATCAGTTATCACCAGGTCAATCTTCTGTTCATCCAATAATCTGACTCCCTGGTCACCATCCACTGCTTTAATCACTTCATGTCCCTCTTTTTTAAGAGAGAACTCAAGAGCCCTAAGGGTCAATAAATTATCTTCACAAACAAGGATCTTCATAGCCTCCGATCATTCATACGAGAATTACTGAATAAGGATACGGTGTTGCTCCAGAATTTGATCAACTTTCACATTAAATAGGTAGATGCCAGGTACCACATCCTTCATATCAATCCATGTGGTCGACCCTTCAAGCTCTATTTCCATCACCACTCTGCCCATCACATCAACCACCCGTAAGGATGCATCCTGGTAAGAATCCCGGGTTTTAATGCAGAACCGCTCCTTACCAGGATTTGGAAATACCGAGCTATGCATCTGGTGAGTATGTTGCAATGCTCCGGTAGGGAAGCCGACCTTAAGAAAGACCGGGATCAGTGAGGAAAATGTTTCACCATCATTCAAATAGTACATGAAGAAATCATCGCCTTTATAGTCGGGACGAGGAATGTAGTTAAAACTTCCATCGGGGTGCAGAAAGAGATTTCCATTATCAGTGGAGCTTCCAATGGGCAATAAAGCCTGTAATTGATTACCATCCAGGTCCATATCATTTGCAAGCAGGCCAGCTTCTGCTCCCACATCCAGTGGACTGCCAGGCCATACTTCAAAAGTATCCGCAAAACCAATGGGAGGCGAATTAAATGAGGGCAGCATCTGCTTCAGATAGTGAAATGATTGTTTTTTTCGCTCAATGGGTGGATCATTGAAGATCTTCTCGTGATCCCAGGGAGCCCATGTATGGCGTTCAGACTGGTAGAGGTCCTCACCCAGGGAAACTGTAACCGCTATCCCATCGGTTAGGGTATCCCGCTGATCAATGACCAGCTCGCTGCCCTCCATATGTGAGACATAGTGCATGGCCCTGCTTACCGTAGGGGCCGTATAATTGATTAGCGTCCAGGGAATCCTGATCTCAAGACTGTCATTGAAAATGGTAACCGCATTGAGAAATTGATATGGATCATCAAAATCGGAGATAGTAAGCTTTCCGATATACTGTGTGATGTTATACTGGTAGCTGGTCTTCCACCTGACCAGGTTCCATAATCCTGTATCGGCCCGACTCGAAACAACGGTGTCGAGTCTGTCAAGTGCTTTAATCCCATAGACATCGTAAGACGGGATGACAAACAGATCGGCTCTTGAGCCTGTCATGGGAATCTCCAGTGCAAACTCAGCCCGCAGGGTATCCGGCCCTGATCCCAGTGAGATTCCGTTGGGAAGTATGGATTCTCCCAGAGACTTATCATAGGTGTCCAGTGCAATCCAGAGGGTATCGTTCAGAAATTTTTCAGTGTCCATATGAATCCTTATTCTGAAATAGGTATAATCTGAATGGACCTTGATCCTTTGGATGGATTGGTTGGGAAAGCTCCCTGCCTCAGTATAGGGAGCCGGTGGGGGTGTATAGGAGAGAATTCCAAAATTCTGTTCGGGAGAGGTGATGTTATGCCACAAATGTCTGTAGGATCTGTCAGAGTATGGATTGGTAATCCAGGTTTGCTTAAACCACTCATCAATCAGAGAAAATTGTATCCCGCCGGCGCAGCCGGATTCACGAATGTTATCCAGCATCCGTAAGGTATATTTCCCCTGCTCCTGTTCCGAAAGCTCCCCATGATTCATTCCCGAAGGGGTCTGATGCCCGCTCCCCCAGCTGGTTGGCACACCAAATTCAGCGATGACCAGAGGGATATCCTTATAATGATCTTTCAATTCTTTGAGATAGCCCAGGTAACTGTTGGGACCTATTGAATCGGTCTCAAAACCGTATCCCGGATCCTGAATGATAAAATCGGGATAGTAGGGATAGGCATGATAACCTATAAAAAATCCTCCTGAGGATTCGGATACCTCCAGATTTGCCAGGTCAATCTTCTCCAGGTCTTCCGAGCTGCCAATGTTATATTGCTCCGTAGGATGGATAAGTGGATCCAGGGTGGGCCATGATGAAAAACCGGTGGGCCTCACCGACTGGTATTGCTCCTGCTCGTAGATCATCAGGCTATCGAGCCGTTCTGTAAGCCATACTTCCACGGGATCTCCTTCTGCCAGCGAAAAAAATGTTCCGCTATGGCTGGTAATTTCAGCATGATTCTGGTTGGTAAGGGCCACCTCACCCGGAAAGATCTCCCTTCCCGGAAGAAACCCGAGTACCCACGGAGAGATATCCGTAGAAAAAGTGCCATAAGCCTTACCAAACCTATGACCTATTTCCAGATCTCCATGTACAGCACTAACCACCTCCCTGATCTCCTGCCCAAATTCCGGAGTCATTTCATACAGGTCCCTGGCTGCTTCATTCTCCTCCAGCCAGATTCCATGAATGACCAGCAGGGGATTCTGGGGATGATCAAGATTGTACAGGGAAAGTTCTTCATAAAACCTTGGAAAATGAAGGGTATAGAGTCTGATGGCATTGTAGCCTGCCTCTTTAATAAGGCCGAACCAACGACGGTAGTCTTCCCTGGTTGCTGCCAGGTTTCCAGGTTGTGTTCCAGGCAGCGATATACCCAGATTAATTCCCTTTACAAAGAGCGGAACATAGGCCGACCCATTCCAGATTGCAAACTGGGCATCCTTGATGGTATAGGCGCCTTTATATGGATCTTTCGCCTCAATCTGAAGCCTTTCCTGGCTAAATCCAGGAGCAGCAAGCGTGGTGACAAAAACGACGACCAGGAAAGCAGTTTTTCGTAGGGATAAATTCATGATATGTGCCGGACTTCAGGAAGTAATAAAATGTTACACCAAAGGTAGATATACATCTACGTAGATATATGTTAAATGTTACCTGTCAGTTATCCAATATCCTTGATGACGAGCTCAATATTTTGCACTCCGCGCTGCTCCATGATCAACTCCTTATTGATCATTACCCTGTCGATGGTAGATTGGTCGAAGTACCTGATAGTAACCAGTTCAAGCCCTGTCTGATAAACAACCTTGTACTTCTCTTCCAGGGCATCCACCACAAGTCTCAGTCTTCGTCTGTCGTTGTTGACAATCATTTTAAAACTGATGGCCGAATTTTGCATCAGGTTAATTCTCATTCCATATTGATTAAGGATCCCGAAGATCTCCTCAAGGTTGTTCTCGTTGATAAAAGAAAAATCGAGGGGTGATATACGTAACAGTACCTGATCCATCTTAAAAATGAAGGAGGGAGTCAGTTTATTATAAGTAAGATTTCCCACCAGGGTACCGGGAGCATCCGGATTAACAAACGATTTCACATGAAGGTTGATGTTCTTGTTCTGAAGCGGTTTGATGGTCTTGGGATGTATAACACTGGTGCCGAAGTAGGCCAGCTCAATGGCGTCGAGGTAGGAGAGCTTTTCAAGCAATATGGTGTCATCAAAGTATTTGGGATCGGCATTTAGTACTCCAGGCACATCCTTCCATATGGTAACGCTTTCTGTCTTAAGCATATACGCCAATATGGCCGCGGTATAATCTGAGCCTTCCCTTCCCAGTGAAGTGGACTGGTCATTGATAGTGGCTCCCAGAAAACCCTGGGTGATCAGGATGCGCTCTCCGTTAAATTTAAAGTGCTCATTCACCAGCTGGGAAGAGAGCTCCCAGTCCACCCTTGCTTCCCGCCACCGGTTATCCGTCTTTAGGGATTTCCGAATATCCATCCAACGGGTGGGGACATTAGACACGTTTAAAAAATGACTTATGATGGTCGCAGATAGCAATTCGCCAAAGCAGATCAACTGATCATAATCATAGTCATAATTAAGTGTGGGGTCTTTGGTTAACCGGGCATCCAACTCATCAAACAGGTTTTCCACATCGCTGTATACCTTGTGATCCTGATCAGGAAACAATCCACCAACGACCTCCATATGAGATAACTTCAACGCTTCAAACTTCTGTCTGAAGCACTCCCTGTTCTCACCCGCATAACACTCTATGATCTTCTCCAGTGCATTGGTGGTCTTTCCCATGGCTGAAACCACTACTACAATTTCTTCTGAATCGTATCGCTGAAGTATCTCTACTATATTCTTTACTGCTTCAGCACTTTTTACTGAAGCTCCACCAAATTTGAACACAAACATTATAAAAATCTATTAATTCGTAAACCAGGGGGCAAAAGTAGCAATATTTGCTAGGAAGTTAACCCGAGCCACCTGCCAATCCGTTCTCCGGTATTCTCAAGCAAATGCTCTGCATTTGCAAGGGCAAAGGCAAGGTCCACTGGCTTTTCCATGATGGGCATAATCACATCAAATCCCAGATCATAAAGAACTTCTGCACCCTCTTCAATGGTTCCTCCAATGCCTACTACAGGTATTTTATGTTTTCTTGCAAGTTGCGCAACTCCAAAAGGAGTCTTCCCGTATTGTGTCTGAGCATCTATTTTCCCTTCACCGGTAATCACCAGGTCGGCTTTTATTACTTTCTGTTCAAGGCGGACCGTTTCTGCGACCAAATCAAAACCTCTGGCCAGTTGAGCGTCCAGAAACGCCATCAACCCGGCACCCAGTCCGCCTGCAGCACCCGATCCTGGTACCTTTGCAACCCTTTTTCCAAGCTGCTTTTCTATAATTCCGGCAAAATGCTCCAGGTTGGCATCCAGTTTCTTCACCATTGCGGGATCTGCACCTTTCTGCGGGCCATATACTACCGATGCTCCTTCAGGTCCTGTAAGGGGATTACTCACATCACAGGCTACCATGATTTCAGCATCCTTAATCCCAGGATTCAGCTCCCCCATATGGATCTGTTTCAATTCACCCAAGGAACCACCCCCACGGCCCGAAGATCTGAGATTACCATAGGAAAACTTCACCCCAAGCGCCTCTGCCATACCAGCTCCCCCATCGTTGGTGGCACTTCCTCCAATCCCCAGCAATATCTTCTTAACTCCTTTCTCCAGGGCATCAGCGATTAACTGACCGGTTCCATAGGTGGAGGTGATCCAGGGATCTCTTTCTGAAGATGAAAGCAACTCAATTCCTGAGGCCGAGGCCATCTCAATGACAGCTGTGGAGCCATCGCCTGTAATCCCATAAAATGAATCGATTTCGCGCAAAAGAGGATCCCTGACCTTTAAATGGACCAGCTGGCCCCCGGTGGCATCAATAACCGACTGAACGGTACCTTCTCCCCCATCGGCCATGGGTGCAATCTGAAATGCTGCTTCGGGTAGAATCCGCTCAATTCCTGCCCTGATGGCCTCTGCCACCAGGCGGGCGCTCAGGCAATCTTTAAAGGAATCGGGCGCAATCAATATATTCATGGCATGTAGGTTAGCATATGTGCAATAAAAGTAGTATAAACAGTCCAAATTGGAATATTTTAAATATTTTACATGCTACAACCAAACTATACCTCATCATGTCTGCCGGATTACTCGCCCTGATCGCCTCACTTCCCATTGTAGCTATCTTTGTCTTTATGGTTGGATTCAGATGGCCTGCCACCAGGGCCATGCCTGTTGCCTTTGTAATTGCCCTTATTCTGGCATTGACCGTTTGGAAGACTCCCACAAACTGGATCCTTGCAGCCTCGGCCAATGGACTGGTAATAGCCATGAAGATCATTTTCATTGTCTTTGGAGCCCTTCTTGTCCTCTTCACCATGCGCGAGAGTGGAGCCATTGAAGCCATCAACCGGGGATTCACCAACATCTCCACCGATAAGCGTGTGCAGGCGATAATAATCGCATGGTTGTTCGGAGGATTTATTGAAGGCTCGGCAGGCTTTGGTACTCCGGCTGCCCTGGCTGCTCCTCTTCTGCTCTCCCTGGGATTCCCCGCACTCGCTGCTGTGATGGTAGCGCTTATCGCCAACGTAACACCTGTCTCTTTCGGTGCGGTGGGCACACCCACACTGATAGGAATTCAGTCCTCTCTGGACATTCCTTCGGTACAGCAGACCATTGCCGAATCGGGAATGACCTATGCCGAATACATTCAGCAGGTGGGGGTCTGGACAGCCGCACAACATGCAGTCCCCGGGCTGATCCTCCCCCTGATTATGGTGGCTATGATGACACGGTTCTTTGGGGAGAAGAAGAGCATCCGGGATGGACTGGCCATCTGGCCATACGCCCTGTTTGCAGGGTTCTGCTTCGTAGCACCCTATACACTGGTGGCCCTCTTCCTGGGACCTGAATTCCCAAGCCTTCTTGGAGGCCTCATTGGTCTGGCCATTCTGATACCGGCTACACAGGCCGGATTCCTGGTTCCAAAAAAGAGCTGGGACTTCCCGAAAAAAGAGTCCTGGGAGAAACAGTGGATGGGATCAATCAGCATGGACTCCACTTCAGGCAAAGGGAAGATCTCCATCTTAAGAGCATGGAGCCCTTATGTGCTGATCGGACTGCTGCTGGTACTCACCCGCGTGAGGACCCTACCCTTCGGGAACTGGGTAAAATCGGTGGCCATCAACTACACCAACATCTTTGACACCACAGTGAGTGGCTCTATCGATCCCCTCTACAATCCCGGGATTCTGCCCTTTATCCTGGTGGCATTTCTTTGCATTCCCATCTTTGGTATGAAAGGTAAACAGGTGTGGGCTGCCTGGGGAGAGGCGGTGAAACGTATTAAAAATCCCCTGATCGCCATGGTGTTTGCCGTGCCCATGGTTCGGATCATGATGCAATCGGGCAATAATCCGGATGGAATTGTGGGAATGCCCATTGCCATGGCTACAGCCATGACCAATATATTTCAGGGAGCCTGGCCCCTGGTGGATGCGTTTATAGGCGCTCTGGGTTCCTTTATGTCGGGTTCAAACACTGTATCAAACATGCTTTTCTCTCTGTTCCAGTTCTCGGTGGCTGATCAGTTGGGAATCTCCACCATTCTTATAGTAAGTCTTCAGAATATTGGTGGTGCCATGGGTAATATGATCTGCGTGCACAATGTAATAGCTGCATGCGCCACGGTTGGACTGGTGGGGATGGAGGGCCTGTTGATCAGACGAAACCTGCTTCCCATGTCCATTGTTGGAGGGGTGGTTGGGATCATTGGTCTGATCCTGGTCTACACCATCGGAAGTGGAATGTTATAAGTAGAAAGTATAAAGTAGAAAGTATAAAGTAGAAAGTATAAAGTAAGATTGTAACACGAACATAGTGAGTATGTAACCCTTGCGAAGCAAGGATGTAACACGGGCAAAGCGAGCACAATATGGATTATAAGGAAACCATAGATGTCCTTCTGGCTGATTTCAAGCAGGGGAGATTCATCTATGGAGAGAATTGTATGGGAGAGGTAGGTGATGCAGTTGCATCTTACGGAACAAAGGCCATCCTGATCAGGAACCAGTTTCCTGGAATCGACCCACTTCTGACGACCCTTCGTTCCTCCCTTCAGTTAGCCGGTGTTGAACTGATCCTGGAGAGCATTGATGTTATTCGTCCCAATGCGCCTGAAGAGGATTTGTTACGGACAGCCAAATTCCTAAAAGAGACCCAACACGATGTGGTGATTAGCATGGGCGGAGGCAGCACCATCGATGCAGTAAAAGCAGCAATTGTTTTGGATGTTCTGGGTGGCGAGATCGAGGATTACTTCGGCGTGGGAAAGGTTACCGAAACACTTGAAAAAATGGAGAAGATTCTTACCCCCCATGTGGCCATCCAGACAGCAGCCAGTTCTGCGGCTCACCTTACGAAATATTCAAATATCACCAACCTGGAGACCAGTCAGAAGAAGTTGATCGTTGATGAAGCCATCGTGCCGCAGGTACCGGTATTCGACTACGCGGTTACTTATGAGGCACCCCCCGACCTGACACTGGACGGTGCCCTGGATGGAATGTCCCACAGCCTGGAAGTCTACTTTGGTTCAGTTGGGAAGCCTGTGTATGATAAGGCCAGAGAAATTGCATCCATCTCCATATCACTGGTGGTAAACAACCTCCCACGGGTAATCAAAGATCCCTCTGATCGCGAAGCCCGGAATGCTCTCTGTGCTGCCACCGACCTGGGAGGCTACGCCATTATGATTGGTGGAACCAGCGGAGCTCACCTGACCAGCTTTTCACTGGTGGACCTACTGTCCCATGGCCGTGCATGCGCCCTGATGAACCCATACTATGCTATTTTCTATGCCCCTGCCATCCAGGAGCCACTGAAGGTACTGGGATCCATATATAAAGAAGCGGGATACAGCGCCAGGGACTTCAATTCACTGGAAGGCCGGGAACTGGGCATTGCCTTTGCAGAAGCCATGATCTCTTTCGCAAAGAGTATAGATTTTCCAACTTCACTGGGTCAGATTGATGGTTTTGGAAAGGCGCACATTGTACGAATTCTTTCAGCTGCCAAAAATCCCCAGCTTAGATCCAAACTGGAGAACATGCCAGTCCCACTTACTTCCAAACTTGTAGATGAGTATATGGGGTCCATTATAAAGGCCGCTGCATCGGGCGAATTAGAAACAATCAAGAGCCTTTAAGAGGAAGTCAACCTGGCTTTCAGTTATTGATTTGCATAAATTTTTCCGCCTGTTTGACCATATGAGCTGAGCCCACAAAGAATGGAATCCGTATGGCCTTTTTTTTATTAAGTTTGCCCACGCAAAAGATCATGATAGCAAATCAATATCCAGCTCATCCCCATTTCCCCGAACTCATCCGGGCCCTTGAGGAAGAAAACATCGGTACGCAGCACCTGGAAGGCCTTACAGGTTCTTCCAGATCAGCGCTTATACATGCCTGCCTGAACGAGCTGAAGGGGCCACATCTGATACTGTTTAGCGACAAAGAAGAGGCGGCATATTTCTACACCGATCTGGTCACATTGGATGGCTCGCCCGATCGAACGCTGTTCTTTCCCTCTTCTTACAAGCGTTCGGTACAGTACCAGCAGACCGATGAAGCCAATATAATCACACGTACGCAGACACTCAGACGGCTATCTGAAAGGAGGGTGGCCAGCTTCATTATCTCTTATGCTGAGGCATTGGTAGAGTCTGTTATAACAAAACAGCAGCTGAGTAAAACCACCCTTGAATTGAAGCAGGGTGAGAAGATCGACATGGCGTTTCTTGAGGAGATACTGCAAACCTACGATTTCCAGCTGGTCGATTTTGTAAATGAACCCGGTCAGTACTCCATACGTGGAGGCATTGCAGATATCTTCTCCTTTGCATCGAGTCACCCCTGCCGTATCGACTTTTTTGATGATGAAGTGGACTCCATCAGGATCTTCGATGCAGATTCCCAGCGCTCCATTGAGACGGTAAAAAAAGTAAATGTAATCCCCAACATCCAGTGGGAGCACGAAATGGGGGAAAAACGGATCTCATTTCTTGAGTATATCCCATCTGGAACCACCCTGTGGGCAGATAACCCGGAGCTAATCACAGATCAGATTCAGTCTCTCTTCGAAAAGACTGAGTTTGATGCTGATTCTGACCGCTACATCGATAAAACCAAGTTCCTGAAGAGCGGTAAAGAAATCAAAAACCAGATGGAAAAATTCCGGCAGATATTGTTTGGGATTTCCTACAAGGGCAAGGAGAGAAAAACATGGCGTTTCAACACAGCGCCTCAACCCGCCTTTCAGAAAAACTTCGACCTGCTCACCTTACATATGAAGGAGTCTGCCACCGAAGGTTACACTAACTTTATTTCGTCTGACAATGAGAAGCAGTTGGAGAGATTGCGCTCCATATTTAACGAAATAGATCCCGAGCTCCAATACCAGGTGGTATCCCAAACCCTCCATGAAGGATTTATGGATCATGATATGAAGATCTCCTTTTATACGGATCATCAAATCTTTGATCGTTACCATAAATTCAGGTTCCATGACCGGTTCAGCCGAAAGGAGTCGGTATCTGCAAAAGAGCTGATGGGTCTCAATCCGGGAGACTACGTGGTCCATGTGGATCATGGAATAGGGATCTTTGGCGGATTGGAGAAGATCGATGTTAATGGCAGGATACAGGAAGCCATTAAGCTGGTTTACAAGGATAAAGATGTGCTTTATGTGAATATTCACTCCATGCACCGCATCTCCAAATATAAGGGGAAGGATACAGGTCCTCCGAAAATCTATAAACTGGGGACCGGGGCCTGGCAGAAGTTAAAGAGCAATACGAAAAAGAAGGTACAGGACATTGCCAGGGAGTTGATTCTTCTCTATGCGCGCAGAAAAGAGCAAAAGGGCTTTGCCTTCTCTGCTGACACCTATCTTCAGAAGGAGTTGGAATCATCCTTTATCTATGAAGATACACCTGACCAGCTAAAAGCCACTGCCGATGTAAAAGATGGCATGGAAGCCGGCTTCCCCATGGACAGACTGGTCTGCGGGGATGTGGGATTCGGGAAGACAGAAGTGGCCATAAGGGCAGCTTTCAAAGCAGTGACTGACAGCAAGCAGGTGGCCATCCTGGTCCCAACCACAATTCTTGCATTGCAGCACTACAATACATTCAGAGAGAGGCTCAAAGATTTTCCCTGTACAGTCGACTATCTGAGCAGATTCAGAAGCACAGCAGATCAGAAACAGATCATCTCCAAACTGAAGATGGGTGGGATTGATATCATCATTGGCACCCATAAACTGGTGGGAAAGGATATAGTATTCAGAGATCTGGGTTTACTGATTATCGATGAGGAGCAGAAGTTCGGGGTGAGTGTGAAGGAGAAATTAAAACAGATCAAGCTGAATGTGGATACCCTTACTTTAACTGCCACCCCTATTCCCAGGACCCTGCAGTTCTCATTGATGGGATCCCGCGACCTCTCTATTATCAATACCCCTCCACCCAACCGTCATCCCATTATCACAGAGCTTCACCCCTTCAATGAGGAGATCATTAAAGAGGCCTTAGAATACGAGGTGAGCCGGGGTGGACAGGTTTTCCTGATCCATAACCGGGTACAGAATATCATGGAAATCAAAGAGATCGTAAATCGATTGCTCCCCGGGATCAGAGCTGTAGTGGCACACGGTCAGATGGATGGCAGGAAGCTGGAATCGGTTATTCTCGATTTTATGCAAGGCGATTACGATGTGCTCATTGCCACCACCATTGTCGAATCGGGCCTGGACATTCCCAATGCCAATACAATAATTATCAACAACGGTCAGAACTTCGGATTAAGTGATCTGCATCAGCTCAGAGGCAGGGTGGGTCGTTCCAATAAGAAGGCATTCTGCTATATTTTTGCACCCCCGATTACCCTGCTCTCCCAGGAAGCCCGACGGCGGCTCAAAGCGGTAGAGGAGTTCTCGGCCCTGGGAAGCGGTTTTAACATCGCTCTTCAGGATCTGGACATCAGAGGAGCAGGTAACCTGTTGGGAGCCGAACAGAGTGGGTTTATTGCAGATATGGGTTTCGAAACCTACAACAGGATCCTGAATGAAGCCATTACCGAGCTGAAGGAGACGGAGTTTAGCAACCTCTATGACACCAAGCCCTCCCCAGGCTCCGAAGAGACTCAGTTTCTATCTGATTGTCACATCGATACCGATCTCGAACTGTTGTTTCCCGATAGTTATATCTCCAACATCAGTGAAAGGGTCGAATTATACAGAAAACTGGATGCTATTAGGGATGATCAAGGCCTGAAGGAATTCCGGAATATGCTTCTCGACCGGTTTGGTATTCTTCCCATCCCATCAGAAGAATTATTGAAAGTTGTAGAGCTTAGATGGCAGGCCCAACACAGTGGTGTTGAAAAAATAGTGTTGAAAAAGAGCGTCCTGATTACGTATTTTGTAAACAATCCTGCTTCTCCTTTCTATAGCTCCTCGAAGTTTAAAGAGGTGATTGGGAATATTCAGGCTAATCCTGGCCTCTTTCGAATGCGGGAGGATCAGGAGAGACTGAGTCTGAGAAGCGACCAAGTTAATTCTGTACAGGAGGCCTTTGCCATACTGCAGAAATTAAGTAACGGCTAACGCAAATGAACCTAGTTCTTGACCTGGGAAACAGTTTCGGTAAAATTGCAGTATGCGAAGATAAACAAGTTATCGAGTCCGCTACTTATGAGAAAATTTCCAGCCGGGAGATTGCCTATTTTCATACCCGCTACAAAGAGCTGAGGGGAGTTATAATCTCTTCAGTGGTAAACTATTCCAGGGAGATCATCGATTACCTGGGTAATCTCTATAACCTTTGCATTGAACTTGATCCATCGACCTCTATTCCACTTGTAAACCGATATCGCACACCCGATACACTGGGTTATGACCGAATCGCTGCTGCAGTGGGAGCGTATACTATTTACCCTGAAACCAACGTTCTGGTCATAGATGCCGGAACGGCCATCACCTATGACATTGTTACATCTGAAGGCGAATTTATGGGGGGAAACATTTCACCGGGACTGGAGATCAGGTTTAAATCACTGAACAAGTATACCACCCGGTTACCTCATCTGGAGCGCCCCGAAGAAAAACCACCCCTGGTGGGTAGCAGCACAAGGGAAGCCATTCAATCGGGTATCGTAAACGGTTTATTGTTCGAAATTGACGGGTTTATAAAAACAATTAGCCAGGAGTACCCTCAACTACAGGTAGTATTGACTGGCGGAGATGCGAATTACTTTGTTGGAAAGCTAAAAAGTAGCATCTTTGTGGACCTTAATCTGAACCTGATCGGACTTAACAGAATATTGGAACACAATGCAACTGAAGATATATAGATACTTATTTATTACTTTTCTTGTCGCCTTCTCAGTTACCTGTCAACTTCACAGCCAGTTCAGCACCTATTCGCCCTACACCCGCTTTGCGCTTGGCGACCTGGCAAAACCTGGACTGGGTCAGAATCAGGCCATGGGAGGAACAGGACTGGCCATACACAGTGCAAACAGGATCAATCCATTGAATCCTGCTTCATTCGCGGCACTGGACAGCACATCGGTATATTTTGATTTTGGATTCAACAGCTTTCACAATCAGTACAAAACAGAGGTGTCGTCAAATAGTTGGTGGAACATGAACCTGCACCATGTGGCTTTTGCGAGCTCCGTGGGTAAACACATGGGGTTTTCTGCCGGAATCCTTCCCTACAGCAGCATTGGGTATAACATCAAGCAGGAGTTTGATGATTACCTTCACGGAGAGGCGCTGGACACCTATTACAACGGGGATGGAGGAATCATGAATTTTTATGTGGGTACCTCCCTTAAACTGTGGAAACGCATTTCGGTGGGTGTTACCATGAACTATCTGATGGGAAAACTTACCCGGGAACGATCCGTCCTGTTCCCCATGAGTTCGCAATATTCAAGTGTCTCGTCTGTAGAGAATTTTGACCTTAGAAAACCTGTGTTCACACTTGGTCTCCAATACCATGAAGTATTCAGCGACAAATTCTTCCTAACCCTGGGGGGGGTCTATGATTTCAAAGCAAATGCCAACTCTGAGCTTCAGTATACTGTAAATAACCAGATTCTTCCATACGAACCTGCATATATTAATGATTCGACGTTAATCGACCCAAACTATGTGCTGGGAGAGGACACTACATTAAGGAAATTCACCATCCCCCAAAAGATAGGTATGGGATTTGCCGTGGGAATTCCCAATAAACTGACCTTGACGGGTGATTTCTACATGCAGGATTGGACGGGTTCTTCCACAGGTGAAAAGCATTACACTACAAAATCCAACTCAGTGCATCTTGGCACAGAGTATATTCCCGATCACCAGGCCATCAGGGGTTATCATAAACTCATCACCTACCGGCTGGGTGGATATTACACCAACTATTATTTAGTGGTCAATGATTATCAGCTGACAGACTATGGCATAACATTTGGAGTAGGGTTACCGATAAAAACTTTAAAGTCAAGCATTAATCTAGCTTTCACTGCTGGTACCAGAGGTACAACAGACTACAATTTAGTGAAAGAAAATTATGGAATTATTACATTTAATGTAACTTTGCACGATCTTTGGTTCCGAAAACGGAGATTTGATTAAACCATGAAAATTTTGAACGGTATGAAAACGAAAGCCCTCAAATCCATCTTATTGGCGACTTTTTCCCTTTTGTTTGTCCTACCTGCTATTTCACAAAAAGGAATCGAGGACGGATCAAAATATGGGAAGGGAAAGGACAGTATAAACTGTATAAAAAACCTATCTCTCTACAGGGAATTTTTCAAACACAACAACTATAAAGACGCCATTAGCCCATGGCGTGGTGTGTTTAGCGAATGTCCCGCATCAAGTGAAAAAATGTTCGTGGAGGGGATCTCCATGTACAGGGTATTTATAGAATCTGCCGGTAATGCAAATCGTAAAGAGGAATTGATAGATACTATGCTGTTGATCTACGACAGGCGAATGGAATACTTTAAGAGCCGGGCAGGTAGCATCATGGGCCGCAGGGGCATTGATCTGTTGCGTTACCGTAGAGTGGATGGTGAAGGAAGGCTCAATGTAGCGGCACTGGAAGAGGGATATGCAAATCTGAAAGCGAGTATTGAGAAAGAAAAAAGTAAATCCAGGGATGCCGTAATGGTTACCTTTATCAACGCTAGTATCTCACTTAACAAAGCCGGTGTGGTCGATGATAATCAAGCCATTAATGACTATTTTGATGTAACAGCAATCATTGATCCTTTGCTGAAGAAGAGTTCACGTTGGCCCAAAGCGAAAGCAAATATCGACGAACTGATGATTAGCAGCGGGCTCCTGACCTGTGAAGCACTCAACGGATATTTTGAACCGCAATTTGAGGCCAATAAGGAGGATAAAGATTTCCTGAAAGAGGTAATCAGGTTTTATACCGCTTCCGGATGTGACAGGTCTGATCTTTATGTGGCTGCCTCGGAGCAGATGTATGTAATTGATCCCGGACCAGAATCTGCCCATCAGCTGGCTATCCTGTTTATCTCAAAAAGCGACTTTCAGAAAGCTGCAGCCTATTTGCAGATGGCTGTAATCGGGTCGGATCTTGACAATGATACCAGGGCCGATTGGTTCTATGAGCTGGCAGTTGTGAGCAGTGCCAACAAAGACTATTGTGACGCTATTGTATATGCCAGTGAAGCCATAGCCCGCAAAAGCAACCATGGCAAAGCTTATATTACATGGGGAGATGCCATTATTGCATCAAGAGATAACCTGGGTGATGATTTTGAAAAACGTACCGCATTCTGGGTTGCTGCCGATAAATATGCGAAAGCTAAATCTGTAGATCCCTCTGTGGCTTCAGATGCAAACAAAAGGATAAGCGACTACGCATCTCAGTATCCCAACAACGAAGAGGTATTCTTCAGAGATATGAAAGATGGTGACTCTTACCAGGTAAAAGGATGTATCAACGAATACACCACCGTTCGCTCAAGGAAGTAAATGCATAAAAACATTCATTCAAAGGGTACTCCAACAGGGTATCCTTTCGGAGTGGCTTTTTATTATCTTTGCAACCATGTGTCGCTCCATAGGATACTTTACCGGAACATTATTGATGTTGTCCCTCCTCCTTCTGGGGTGTGAAAACGACATTGAGCGCATCAATATGTTGACAGAGCAGTCGGAGATCCCCATCCTGAAGAGTAAAAATATTGAGGTGATCTATAGCGACTCAGCAAAAGTGAAGGTACATATCATTGCCCCAGCTTATCAATCCTTCCCTGATGTAGAGCGTCCCTATGATGAATTTCCTGAAGGGATGGAGGTCTATTTCTACGATGATTCCATGAAAATCGAATCGGAGATCAGGGCTGACTACACCATCTATTATCCACAGGAGAAACTCTGGCATGCCACGGGCAATGTGATTGCAAGACGCCTGGACAACGGAGATGCACTCAATACAGAAGAGCTGTTCTGGGATATGGAGAGTGAGATTATCTATTCGGACTCCTACACCAGGGTACACAACGAAGAGAATATTCTTTATGGGAAAAAAGGATTTAAATCCGATCAGAATTTGTCCAACTGGCAATTGATCGGTTCAAGTGGAACCATAAATGTTCAGGATGAAGAGTAATGTTTCAGGTTTTTTTGAAGTGATCTGGTTTGTCCTGGGAGGTCTTATGCTATTTATGGCGGTTGATGTTACTTTAAACACAGGGGTTGGGGATAGCTGGCATTACTTCCTTTTTTCAATTCTTTCTTTTGCTATGTATTTTTTCAGAAGACGAATGAGAATCTCACGCCGCTAGACTATGAATTATCTCATTCTAATTATTCTCATACTGGTATCTATCCTGTTCTCAGCATTCTTCTCAGGGATAGAGATAGCATTTATATCAGCCAATAAACTGAGAATTGAGATCGATAAGAAACAGAAAAAGATCTTTGCAGGAATAGTAAGCTACTTCAACAAATACCCTTCGCGATTTATAGCAACCATGCTGGTGGGAAATAATATCTCCCTGGTTATCTATGGTATGACTTTTGCCATGCTGCTAAAAGAACCCATCCATAATATGTTAGGTAATAGTTCTGAAGCCCTGGTCCTGTTGATTCAAACCCTGATCTCCACACTTCTTATCCTGCTTACTGCTGAGTTTCTGCCTAAAACCCTGTTCCGACTCAATCCAAATAATTCACTTCGGTTGTTGAGTATTCCGATCATGGTGTTTTATACACTCCTTTATCCCATTACGCTGTTTACGATTGGCATCTCAAATTTTACCATGAAATACCTTCTTCGTGTAAGGCCCGATACCCAATCGGCCGAACCGGTATTCAGCAAAGTGGATCTGGACCATCTGCTTACCACAGTAAAACCCGAACAGCATACATATGGTGAAGAGATCGAAGAGTTAAAGATATTTAAGAATGCCCTGGAATTTTCTGGTCTGAAGGTGAGGGACTGCATGATCCCCCGGACAGAAGTAATTGCATTGGAAATAGAGTCTTACGAGAAGGATTTGTCGCAACGATTTATTGAATCCGGACTCAGCAGGATTCTGATTTATGAAGAAACCATCGATAATGTGATCGGATATGTGAACTCCAAAGATCTCTTCAGGAAGCCCGATATGATCAAATCACATCTAATACCCATTAAGATTGTTCCAGAGACACTGGCAGTAAATAGTTTGCTTACCGGCTTTATCAAAGATGGGAAAAGCATTGCACTTGTGGTGGATGAATTTGGTGGGACATCGGGGCTGATAACCACCGAAGATATTATTGAGGAGATCTTTGGCGAAATTGAAGATGAACACGATACCAGTGATCTTGTGGATGAGAAATTAGAGAACGAAAAGTATCGATTATCGGGCCGTCTTGAGATCGATTACCTGAACGATAAGTACTTTCTGGCGATTCCAGAGTCGGAAGAGTATGATACCCTGGCGGGTTATATCATTTTTCATTACGAAAGTATACCCGAAAAAGACACCTCCGTTGAACTGGATAACTTCCTGATTACCATAACAGATGTGAGCTCAAATCGCATCGAAGAAGTTGAGCTTACTGTGATCCACTCCTGATCAGGTAATTTTCATTCATTCTATTTTTATTAAACCTCTAATTATTACTATATTCGTACGCTCAAATTTTGAGGTATACAAATAGTTAAACAGATATTTATAAATGGCCACATTACAGAATATTAGGAACAAGGCAGGATTTTTGATCGCTATCGTAATTGGACTGGCACTTTTTGCATTCATTCTTGGAGATATGATGGGTTCAGGATCATCCTCCCTCGGAAAGAAATCTGTTGCAGAGATCAATGGCAAAGGGATTGGGGTGACAGATTATATGAATCGTGAAAAAAATCTTCGTGAATTTTACCAGTTAAACGCTGGTGGTCAGTCATTGGATGCGGAGATGGAAAAACAGATTCAGCAGGAGACCTGGAGAAGACTCCTCAGGGAAACCATTATGGAGGACTCCTATGAGAAACTCGGGATCTACGTAAGTGCAGACGAACTGAAGACCATGGTCACCGGTGATCAGACCATGGGATTAAATGGTAATCCGGCTTTAAGCGAGCCACACCCAATTATACGTCAGATGTTCTCCAATCCGGAAACCGGACAACTGAACCGTGCTGTGATGACCAACTATTTCAATGCGCTGGACAATCCCCAGTTTGAGCAGGAAAAAAAGCGCTGGTTGTTTATCGAGAAGGAGATTGTGGATGAGAAAATGAACGAGAAGTATTTCAGCATGGTTAAAAAAGGCATGCAGCCCTCATCACTTGATCTGAAAGATCATATAACAGAGACAGGCAAGAGCACCGATTTCGCCTACATCTCCAAACCATTTTCTGAGGTAACCGATGAGGAGATCACCTTTACCGAATCGGATGTAAAGGCCTATTATAAACTTCACCAGCAGAATTATAAGCAGGATGCCTCAAGAACATTTCAGTATGTGGTTTTTGAAGTGGTCGCCAGTGAACAAGATATTGAAAATGCCAGGTACCATTCATCGCAGACAAAAGTTGAATTTTCCAGGGTGGAAGCTGATGAAATTCCCAGATATGTCAATGGAACTTCCGATGAGCCTTTCGATACCAGATTTTATACCTATGAGGATCTTTCCCAAATCATCAAGGATTCGGTATACAATGCCTCAGAGGAATTCATATTAGGGCCATATGAGGAGAATGATTCCTACAAACTGGCTCGTGCCTACAATGCTCAAATGCGACCCGATTCAGTGAGGGCAAGGCATATTCTGCTCTCGCTGCAGGCATATGGAGGAAACAGGCAGATGATGAACCACCTGGCTGATAGCCTGAAAGGGGTCATTGAAAACGGAGGAAATTTTAACCAGTTAGCACTGGAATATTCGGCAGACGAGGGCAATCGCGCCATTGGGGGTGACCTGGGATGGTTTAAAGAAGGAAATATGGTGACCGCTTTCAATGATGCCTGCTTTGAAAACGGTACAGGAGATGTGGTAACGGCTGAAACACAATTCGGTACCCACGTTATTAAAATTGAGAGCCAGAGTCGTGAAGTACGTAAAATTCAGGTTGCCGCCATTGTGCGGAATATATTTGCCAGCGACGAAACCAACCAGGACTACTATAACCGTGCTGTCAAGTTCAGAGGCAAAGCCACCGACCTGGAAAAGTTCACAGAACAGGCCCGTGAATTTGGTCTGGATCCCAGATTCGCACCCAACATTACCAGAGATCAACAAACCATCCCTGGTCTTGATGATCCAATTCAAATTACCAAATGGGCCTATGGTGCTGATCTAAACAGTGTGAGCAACATATTCAGTCAGAGCGATGACAAATATATCATTGCAGTGCTCACAGAAGCAAGGGAAGAAGGTTATGCCAACCTGGATAATGTTCGCGCAGAGATTACTCTGGCAGTTAAGAAGAAGAAGAAGGCTGAGAAGCTGGTGAGTATATTAAATGAACAGCTTGCAGGTGTAACTGATCTGACCCAGTTTGGTATCAACAACAATCAAAATGTGGGCGAAGCCACCCAGGTAAAGTTTGCCAATACCTACGTTTCAGGCATTGGACTCGAACCCTACATTGTTGGAGCATCCATGTACCTTCCCATGGACCAGGTTTCACAGCCCATGATCGGAGAGAGTGGTGTATTTGTAATATCAGTGACCAATCGTGCCGAGCCAACTACCCCCCAGGAAGATGAGAATGCAGTCAGATCAAGGCTCAGATACAGCATCGAATCCAGGAGTAATTTTGAAGCTTATAATGCACTGCTGGATGCAGCCAATGTTCAGGACAATAGACTGGACATGTTCTACAACTAGCTGCAGGTTATCGTTTTCTCGCTGCACCCAGCTTCGCTGGCTAAGGCTTCGAAACCCGATAACCTTCCGCAGAACAAAAATTTATTAATAGATAGGGCGCCCATGCGGGCGCCCTTCTTTTTTATACAAATCATGTGGGAAAAATCCTTTCGGAATGCCTAAATTAGGTGCCTATAATTTGTTGTGAAGCAACGAATTTAAGCACCGTTTTGGGTATTCCGGAAAGGACTTGTTAATCCACATTGTCATGCAGATAGCTGTTATCTGACCGCAACTTTGGACCGCCCTCCCCGTCACTTCCCTCATCGGTGAGGCGATAGCGTGAAACTTCCTGGTCCTCGGAATGCTTCTTCTGTTCTATGGGAATCTTCTTGCGTACATAAGCGGGAATATTTTCCATCTCCTCAATCTCATCATCTTCCCGGCTACTCAGGTATCCCCGCTCCCTCAACTTCTCATGGGTTTCCCGAAGGTTCTTTACCCTTTCTGCCATTTTCTTCTCCTTATCTTCAGGATCGACCTCCTCGGACTGATCCATCAGTATATACTCTTCTGCATCTTCCTTATTCTTCACACCGAACTCCAATGAAGACTGCGAAGAGATCACATTGGAACCAGATTCTTTAATCCCCTGGTCATGCCCCGTATCACGAAGAGGCACAAAATGTTTCTGCTTCTTGCCCACATAAAGTTCAGGAATGCTATTCATCCTGAATCCGGTGGCAATGATGGTCACACTGATCTGCTCGCCCAGTGCATCGT
>Ga0164315_10000600_pt1 | contig 25551 bp, 58 predicted proteins | sample GuaBasSedimGuay6_FD_113737 | JGI IMG/M metagenome (GOLD analysis project Ga0164315, IMG submission 113737) | Subseafloor sediment microbial communities from Guaymas Basin, Gulf of California, Mexico - Guay6, Core 4569-2, 0-3 cm | ecosystem: Environmental > Aquatic > Marine > Hydrothermal vents... | reverse complement strand
CATACTCTCATCAATCGATTTCTTTTGGCAGAGCTACTACATTATCTACTTCTCCTACTTCTCCTACTTCTCCTACTTCTCCTTCTACAATAATTCCACCATCATCTAAGAAAATATTGATATTAGTATCAACTTCTTTTTCATCTTCATTTCTGCCACCAATCTCACCCATCATACCCATATATTTTAAGTATAGATCACAAGCTTTTAAATCTCCATCAGAAGCTCTATCCATTAAAACCATGCCAACTTTCTTAACTCCAAGACCTTTGCCATAGTCATATAGCATTTCAAATAATTCTTCTTCCTCTTCATCCAGAGTATAACTTCCTATCGCAATACTTTTAACTTCTTTCTTTGGCAGAAAGCCGGCATTAAATACAATATCATTAGCTACTCCATAAGGCAAACACATACACAATTCCCATGCTTCTATCTCACCTGGAACACAGGCTCTAGAAAACATATTCAAATCCAAATCTTTCTTTTGGCTATACATATCCATTTTCTGTGCACTCTTGAGCTCTTCTATAGCCTTTCGGCTCCTTTCCCAAGCAGATAAAACTCCAGCACTTTTTTCTTTTCTGGAATTATACATGTTCACTTACTCCATAAACTACAAAAATTACATACAATTAAATCTATTATATCATAATACCATCCGCCTGTACATTCAAGTACGATATCGTAATATCCTTGTTCATTTATAATATGTACACGCGCCCGCTATTATAATATAATAATAAAACGCTGTAAACAAAACTATATTTATAAAAGTTTTGTTTACTTGTTTATTAAATTATATTATAATAGACCCATAAATTAAATATCGCTGGCTTTAAGGACTTGTATCAGCGTATGACATTTAAAGCAATTTAATTTATTCCATACCTATACCCTTCAGGAACCCTAGTTCCGCATTGTAGCTACGTTTATATTATGCTGTCAATCAGACATATCATAATATGACGTAGCACTATTTAAGGTATGAATTATAAAAAGAATAAATGACATAGGTATAACATGACCCAAGCAGATAAACGCAAAATATCTAATATACATGCCAATTCTATTGACACTAAATTCCTTCGTTCTCAGATTAAAAAATTCGTTCAGTTAATAGGCGGTCTTCCGCTGATGGGAGCTAAAGGCTATTATATGAAGCCGAAGAACGAAGGCGACCATTATAGACCTGGCCCATCGAATTATAAATCGCATCCGGTAAACACATTTAAGGCTCCAAGAGATTTCTTTTTGGAAGATGGCCCTTCTTTAGACGAAGACTTGAATGTGTTTATGAAGTATCTCTCTTCTAACAACCAGTATAACAATATAGGAAATGCGCTACTCTTACGTTCGCCAGTAAAAATTCACAACGAATCTGAAGACCAGGCTCTTCTAATTATCGATCTTGATAGGCATTCGGATAACCCTGACGAAGATGGAGTCTTGCAATACAAAAATCACATCGTATCAGAATACGATATGCCTAAGACACTTACTATTCAAACGCGATCAGGATTCCATCTATACTTTTATATATCGCAGCAAGACGCTAAAGAAATAGGAGTAGACAAACTTTCTTTAGTTGAAGGAATAGATATTCTTTTGGCGAAGTCTCCTAATTCTCGTTCTCATACTCCTGTACCTGGAACTCAGTTTAAACGCGTAGATTCTCCTACATCTTTTCATAAAGTTACTTACAAATTAGTCAATAGCATAAAAATTCAAAAGCTTCCTAATTCTTTGTTAGAAGACCTAAAGGCAAAAGGAAAGTATACTTATAATATAGATGCTGATATCGAAGCGTCAATCAAGAAACATAGAATTTTTGCATCGAAGAATCAAGCCCTAGATAATAATGTTAATATAGAAAAAGCAAATGCCTATTTAGGCAAACTCATAACAAGTCAAACGCGCTATGGACCTGGCTTTCGTGATACTGAGTTAAACAAATTTGTGTTTAGAATCGCAGGATTCGGTCTTTCCGAAGGTAAGGTATTAGAATTAACTTCTTCGTTTGATAGCCATTGCATAGACCCTTCTTTTGGCTCTGATACCGTTCATGACAAAGTAAGACGAGGCTATTCTGATAAACTAGAACAGAATGATTTATTTAAAAACGCTTCATCTGATGTAGCAGCTTTTGAGCCATACAAAATGGATGATAATGGAAATACAATTATCGAATATGATGAGTATTCAAAAAGAGTTATTGAATTAACTACAAAGCATCCGAATGTATTAGCAAATAGCACTAACGGTATTGAATTATTAGCTTCAACAACGATACTATGTGATGGCAAATTTTATACGTCATCTCTATTATCAATTGACAAGCTCTACTCTAAGGCTTATATCGAATTAAATAATTCCCAAAAAACTAAATTGAAAATAGAGCTTTCAGATTGCGCGGCTATTATCAATAAAGGTTCTATTTCTTATAATACTCCTTTATCCTTAACGCCATTCAATACTCAAAAAGGAAAAGTATCAAATCCAGACCCAGAAAAGAAGAGACCAATATTTTTAACGGATCACCCTATATTCATGCAACAAGTGAATAGGGTTGATTCTATGTACATCGAAATGAATTCAGATAAAGTCCTTGAGTATAAAAGATTTAATAGAGTAGCTTCTCATCCTTTTTCAGACGAGCCAGCTCTTTCAAAAGAAGATATGAAACGTGCACTTCCTATGATTGATAAAATATGGAAGACATTTGCTGAAACGATAACAGATGCAGAAGAGCCAAAAGAAATAAACTTTTTAAAGGACTGGCTATCTAATATAGTTAAAAATGACCCTCATTCAAATGCTATAGTCGTATTAAAAGGCCCATCAGGCGCAGGTAAATCTGCATTTTCTACTTTTGCTTCGCTATTTCTGCCAGGCGAGCACTTCTCATCGTTTGATTCTGCTGATAGAATGTTTGGACGTTTTGCAGAGTTAAGAAAGCTGTCAGTAATTGAAGAAGCGAAAGAATTATTATCACCTTCAAACAAAAAACAGGAAGATAGTAAATATTTTGAACGCCTTAAAGAAGCATCTACTCAAAGTGTTCAAAAAGTAGAAATAAAAAGTGGACCGGTCATCGATCAAAGAGGTAATATAAACTTTTTGCTTTTAACTAATCATCCGATATTCTTAAATGAAGTACTTTCGAATCGCAGAATAGTTCTCTTCAATAGTCATAAAGCGAGATATTCAGCGGATGAGATGTCTGTTATATTTCACGATATGTGTTCTTGGCTCCTTGACGAAAACATGTTTGGTATGAAGGCTATGTATCAGTATCTTTCTACTATGCCTACTAGAAAGAAATCGTTTGATATGAAAACTAAGTATCATAGAGAATGTGAACAGAAATCTATGCATATGTCCATTGAAGAACAGGAGCGCCTTTCTTCTATCAATTCATCTACTGAAGAATCTTCGATAGATAGACAAAGAACAGCTTCTGTCGTATTGCGTTTTATAGCTAATATGGGATTTATAAGTGAAAACATATCTAAAGAGTTTCGGTTCAATTTAATAACGCCTTTAGATAAAGCAGAACGCCTCATTAAAGAGCGCAGTGAATTCAGTGCTAATACACACGATATGATGTTCTTAATTAATTATTACAATAGTTTAGGCTCATCAGAACTCTATTTACCTAGCAAATTAAATTTAAAACCTTCGCAAAGAACGCTTTCTTCTAAAAACAGATATACGCGATTCACAAAAGCGCTTAAGAATAAACGCTCAGGAATAGGTTCAATATTAAATACTATTAACGTAATATCTCCTAAACCCGTTACTTCAAGAATACAAATATGGACTAAAGCTGATTCAATATATAAAGTTCAAAAAGCTCTATTGTTAACGACTCCTATATCAGACTGGATATCAAGACTTTGTTTTTTGGTAAGCGATTTGAACAACAAAGATAATGGAGACTATTTAATTGAAAGAGCTCATCTCACCAAAATAATACGCTTCATAACAGATTGTGAAGATAACCAAAAGATTCCTAGTAGAAAAGAATGTGAAGCTGTATTTAATGCTACGTTTAAGCCAGATTATCCAGATGCAGTCTTTGGTGAATTCGATGTGATATCAGCTACTAAATGCTTAGAACCAGAAGAAGAAGCTTCCGTGTATGATGACGAAGAAAATAATAATGATGATGACGACGATAATAATGAATGGGGAGACTTATAATGAGGAAAGATAGTAATTTTAATTATATGCAAAATATAGTTGGTAAAACAATACAGTCTGTCCATAGGAATTTGGGATACATTATTAAGTTCACTGACGGAACTACTCTAAACATAACAGCCACGCTACGCCATGAACTACCTGTTGTATCGTTCCTTCCACCACTAGACGAAAATTCTATCGCCAAAGAAGAAACTTTAAACCAAAGAGAAAAGGACTTTCTGATACAGCACGTTTTAAATGATGGGGAACATGAAGAATGAAAACTCTAAAGAAAGGAACCGCTAAGCAACAAAAGTGGATAGGAAAATGCACACAATGTAATGCAATCGTTGAATGCGCGCCTGGCGAATTATATCAGATTAAAGGCGGAGATTATAGAGATAACTTCGAATGTTTTTCTTTTGGCGATTGTCCTGATTGTTATCGTAAAAAATCTATACGTTTCGTACCTCAAAATTCTCATAATGGCGAACAACTTCTTGCAGAGGCCTCTAAAAATGACTGATTTATATGCGCCTGCTTTATTTGGCAAAAGAATGATTAACGATAATTATAACGGCGATTATGTTAAACGCACTGAATTCTTGTCTAGAGTAGACGACCTTAGGAAACAGAATGCTGAACTCGCAAAAGAGCGCGATAAATATTTAAACATTCTAACGAATGGCGATAAACAGATTCAAAAGGAATTGTCTCTCCTTAGAGCTGAAAATAATAAAATGAGACACTATAAGCGCATTGTACATTCGATTATAACTGCCATGGCATCTACTAACAATAGAGAAATAAAAGAAAAAGTATTCAAAGATATATACGGAATTAACGACACAGCTAATTGGGCTAGAGTTACGATATCTACTGACGCATTTCCGGAAGTAGAACAGAGAGGAGAAGGAGACAGATATGAGTAAACATTCAAGAAGACACACTGCTATGAAATTCGCGGTTAAAAGAGCCCTTAAAATAAAACACTCTCTTTTGGACGAAGAATATCCGCATATTAAAAGAGACTCATCACGAGCCGCTAGACGCAATTATGGAGGAGGTCTTTCGAAATGACAGAACACCCAATACGCATGTTTAGAGACGTCAATAAAGAAACTCTTATGTTAGCAGAAATCTTTTGTACTGATACTAACAACGTATGGTGGGTGATATCTCAAATAAAATATAAACAAAGTTTAATTAAATGGCTTTCTGTTAAAGGGGACGATGACGACGATGAATATCGAATTGACACTTAAGTTGAAAAACAATAAAGAAATAAAACTTACGCTTCAAGAAGCCAAAGAGCTTCATGATCAGCTATTGACTTTATTTCATAGAGATTACACAGCACCAAGACCTACTTATCCAAACATACCAGTACCATCTTATCCGACTATACCACCACATCCTATTTATGGACCTTGTATAACAAATGCAGAACAGAATATGGCCGAATGGATATGTTCTCCGAATAAACCATCTTGTAAACTTAAAGATTCAGGGCTTTTATCAGATTAAATAAAGGGGATTTAAATGAGCAACGCTATAGACATCGTAGAAACAATAGATGTACGTATTGAATCTATAAGTGGAACAATTCATGACTGTTTAAGAAAGCATAGACTATCAACGTCAGTTCTTCACACTACAAAAGGACGCATGACATATTTTACTTTTCAAATAGATGCAAATGCACCAATAATAAACTTTATAAGAGCTATATCTGAATGTCACTATAATATACATTCTATCGATTTAGAAGACAATTTAATCGTGTTACGCGAAAATGGCTAAATACGCCAAAAAGAGAAGACCGAAATATTGGAAGGAACCGAAATATAAATACCATATCCTTTATAAGATGACAAATAAAATAACAGGGCATTTTTATTTTGGCGCACATTCTACTAACGATCTAAGAGATGGTTATGCAGGTTCTGGCGTTCTTATCACGAAGGCTGTAGACTTTCACGGCCTTTCTAATTTCAGAAAAGAAATAGTAAAGTATTGCGATTCTAGGCAACACTTATATAGAGAAGAACGCAAGTTAATAACTAAAGATGTCGTTCAGAATCCCAATTCGTATAACTTAATAACAGGAGGCAAACGCAAATCAAAGAATACCTACCGAATCTCTAGAAGTCTTAAAAACTGTAAAGAATTATTATAAAGGAAAATTATGAGAGCAAGAAAATTAGTATTAGCGTCATCTGATAAATCGTTTAAATGGGCTCTACAGCAATTAGGGTTGTCTACATCTGAATATACATACGCGTATTGTAGTACGTTCTTAACTAACTATAGAATAGGAGGTGTATTATTCACTACTGATCAGTATGAAGATTCTCCTGAATACGATGGAATGAGTTCTCTCATGGAAAATAGAAAATTCGAATTAAGGCCTTTGTCGAGTGAGATAGACAGAATAGCTAAAGAACGCGATGAGCGCATAAAGAATATGAAAAATGGAAAGAATAATCATAGAAGGTATTAGTTTTTAAAATTTTAAACTTTTTTATATAATTTAATCCATATTTAACCTCAGAGTCCCTATAAGTCCCGGTTTTAACTTTGTTTTATAAATTAATATAATAATATTACTTTATATTTAAAGTCCTTAGAGGGACCCTCTTAATAATAAAAGAATAACCCTCAGCTCTCTTGTTTAAATTAATTAATATAACCCATCTTATATATAATATGCCAGGCTCATACAAGGATATAAAATTATGTTTTAATAGTTATTTAATCGTGTTATAATATACCAATGTTAAATAATAATTATTTAGCACTTTAATTAAAGGAATATATAATGAAAAAATTAATTTTGACAAGCGCTGTTTTGTTTTCACTGTCTGGCACTGCCATAGCTTCGCCAGTTCTAGGTGATATTTTGCCGAGTCGCCATGCTTTAACTAATAGCACACTGGCTGATACTGAAGATCAGGTATTTGCTTTAACTGATACTTCTGGTGTTCATGATGATGCTACTGCTTTCTTATTGTTCGAAAGCGCAGCTAATAACAAAACTAATACTTTTGGTATTGTTGGTAGTGATGGAGCTGGCGGTTTAAATCATCTTGAAGTATTTGCTGGAGTTGATAGTCATAGTGACTTTAGAAACTTCTTTAGTGGTGGTGTTAATGATATAACTTTATCTTGGGATATCGGTACTAATGAAGTTACTAATTCACACACAAGCCAGAGTTCATTCATTGATGATCAACTGTTTGGTTTCTATATTGAAACTTTAAATGACGGCATCTTTTATAGTCTTGACTCTCTAAATACAGGTAGTCTTGATTTAATGGCTTCATATTTTACTCAAGGTTTAAGCGGCGTTAATGGCTCAAATTTTGTTTTTGGATTTGAAGATACACTGTATGGCGATTTAGATTACAATGATATGGTTGTTGGAATATCAGATATCAGAGCTCTTGATGGTGTTACGACTTTTGATAATCCATCTTCTGTGCCAGAACCTATGCCTTTAGCTCTTATGGGATTAGGACTAGTAGGACTTGGTTATACTAGTCGTCGCAAAACTAAAGCGGCTTAAGTATAATATCGCATTTTATAAATCAAGCTTATAAAGTGCGATATAAAATAATTGTATACTTTTTTATCTATTTGTTATATAATTAAATCAAGTTAAATTAAATACATAGGAATATTAAATGCCATACGATGCTACGAAAAAACCTTCAATAGACTCTCAAGAACAAATAGCAACCAAAATAAATGAAATTTCTGAATCATTAGAAGGCATGCGACTTGAAGATGCTTTGTCTGTTATGGTTACTTTGATTTCTCGCACTATTAGTCAAGTAGATGGTAATGAAAAGAAAAATATTATTAGAGCTTTAGCAGATTTTATAAATAGTCAAGCAGAAGCCCTGCTAAAAGAAACAGCAGGTAACATGCATTAAAATGAATATGGAAAGCGATAAAGGTTCTTGTCGCGATTGCGCCATACAAGAAAAATACGAACAGCATATAGATTCACTTATGCGCCAAATAAAAGTAATGAGAAATTGTGCTAATTGTGATCATGAAGAAGAGTTAGCAGATGCTAATGGCGATCACTTTTGTGATACTTGCGAAGATGAGTCTAACTGGACATTAGGCGTATGACTGAAAAAGAAGAAAATATTTTGTATGAACTCTGCGATATGCTAGATAACAATGTTATTACAGTTAAAGAATTTATGCATAAAGCTATTATAGAAAATAAGATAGACTTTTATGACGTTGAAGATTTCATTAATGATATTGAAATAGGAGAAGACTGTGGGTGAAATGGCCGATTTATTTATCGATGAACAAATAAATTTAGATTACGACGCAGAAGACTTTGTACGTAGCGCTTTTAATAGTGGAATGTGGGTTACAGCATCTATGATTTGCATTCCCTATAGCGAAATGGCTACTCCTCATATAGAAAACTCAATTAATTTTATTGAGCGCGAAGGGCCGGATTGCATAAAAGGCTTTGGACACTTATATCTACCTAAACTTAAAGACGAATACTTAAAACGCATGAAAGAAGATTATAGTGAAGAATGAAAATACATTTAAGCTGTTAGTTTCTTTTGGCCTTTTTATATTAATAGTTTACGGATTTATTACAGCTATTGAAGAAGACGAAATAAGAGCTAAAGAACGCACAGCTAAAGGCTATGATAAGGAATGGCTTTATACTAGAAAAGGTGTACGCTATTTCATTGATTGCATAGAAAACCACAAATTTATAGGCTTTTATTCTACTCACAGTTATATTCAATTTGCAGGACCTTTAGGTAAATGCGATGAACAAGAAACAAATCAAGAAAATTAGATTTTTGCCTATCGATAAACCTAATTACGCTTATCTATACGATGAAGCTTCTCGTACTCTTCATCTATATCCAAAAGAAGACGAACACACTGAATATCATGAATATAATGATTGTCCGTGTTTTCCATTAATAGATAAACGCAATAGAGTAATAACGCATAACGAAGGAGCCTTCGATGATAACACGCAGAATATTAGTTCATGAAGAAGTAGAAACAAAAGATTTAATAGACTTTTCGATGATAGAAATAGGAAAATGGAAAAAGCTTTCGAAAAAGCTATACAAGGTATTCCTACTGACGAAAATGATTTTCCTATAGGCAAAATTACTTTTAATGTATCTTGGGAAGGCGAATTAGAAAATGACGAGAGTAACTAATTTAACTAGATACAAAGCTTTCCGTTGGTTATGGAGATTTGATAATGAAGCTAAATGGTTTTGGCTTCATTGCTATCTATTTTCTAAAGCTGATTTAAAAGAAGACGTTGCAATAAACTTACAGGATTTTGGGTTAACAAAACATGGATTTAGCAGAGCGCATTGAAGAATTAGGATACCATGCTGACGATAGCGATTACAGCATAGTAATTTACTTAAACGGAAATTTTATTGCGAAATTATATAGGTTTGAACGCCCATATAATTGGCTTAATAAGTATGGTAAGACAGTAGACTTATCTAACATTAAATTATTTTTGGAGAAAGAATCTCAATGAGTAGTAAGTTGCAACAGATGACAAAGTTAAAAGTCATATCACCACCTAAATTCTTAGCTAACGCCGTTCAGTTAGAAGTCATTATGGGTTCAATTGCTTATGGCGTATCTAATGATACATCTGATATGGATATTTATGGTTTTTGTATACCGGATCGTTCTGATATTTTTCCTCATACAGTAGGAGAAATTCAAGGATTTGGAAACCAAATACAGCGATTTAATCAGTATCAACAACACCACGTATTAGATCCGAATAAGCCGATTGAATATGATTTTACTATTTATGGTATTGTCAAATATTTTCAATTATGCATGGAAAATAATCCTAACATGATTGACTCTCTTTTCGTTCCTCGTAGATGTATAATTTATTCTACACAAGTAGGAGAATTAGTGAGAGAAAATAGAAAGCTATTCTTGCATAAAGGGTCTTGGCATAAATTTAAAGGTTATGCTTATTCTCAATTGCATAAAGCTGATAATTCAATACCAGAACTCGGTACTAAGCGAAGAGCTGATTATGATAAGCACGGATATTCTACTAAATTCGCTTATCACGTAGTACGTCTTATTTCTGAAGTTGAACAAATTCTTGTTGAACATGATTTAGAATTAACTAGAAATCGCGAACAGTTGAAAGCTATTAGAAGAGGCGAATGGACCAAAGAAGAAGTTCGAGAATTTTTTAACCAAAAAGAAAAAGCTCTTGAGCAGATTTATTTGGATAGCACTCTTCAACATAAGCCAGACCAAAATAAAATTAAGCAATTACTTCTACATTGTTTAGAACACCATTATGGCTCACTCGATGGTTGTATTAATGCTTCCGATTCTGAGGGATTGTCTGCCATCAAAAAGATTAATCAGATACAGAACATTTTAAATGGATGAAAAAAGATTAGAAGAAAACTACGATATAATTAGAAAGTATCTAGTTACTTTACATGATGATGGAGATGACGATTCTTTATATGTAAGATTTGCTGAGATGATAAATCACTATAGAGATAAACAGATGTCGTATGACGCGTTTATGGAAACAATGAATAGGATAAACAATGACAATAGTAGAAAAAGCTAAGCTAATAGCTAAAACAGCTCATGCAGCGATAGATCAAAAAAGAAAATATACTGGACAAGATTATATTGTCCATCCTGCAGAAGTCGTCAAAATATTGCTTCAAGCTAAAATAGCTAATGAAAATATTATAGCAGCTGCCTGGCTTCATGATGTGGTAGAAGATACTGATATTACATTATCCTTTATACGATACAATGTATCTAGTGAAGTGGCTGATATCGTAGAAATGGTTACTGACGTATCAAAGCCCGAAGATGGCAATAGAGAAACTCGTAAGCAGATGGATAGAGAACACTATTTAACTGCTGACTATAGAGGCAGATCGGTTAAGCTTGCTGATTGTTTATCGAATGGAAGAGATATTGAAAAGAATGATAGAAACTTTTCTGTAGTCTATTTTAAAGAAATTGGAAAACTGCTTCCATATTTAAAAGGAGGTTGTGATGAACTTTATCTATTAGTGTTTGATATGATCAAAGAATATAATAACAGAGCCGAATATGAAAGATTACAGGAGAGTTTAAAATGAGTACTTTTCAAGAACGATTAAATAAAGAAAGAGATGAATTAGAAGAAAAGTTTGTAAAGTTAGGAGAATTCTTACAGAATGATAAATATGATAAGCTGCCTGATACTCAAAGATATCTATTGACGATTCAACACAACGTAATGGCAATGTATCTTAATGTATTAGACTTACGTATAGCTGACATAAATGGATAATCAAACTAAAGAGAATTTAATGTTAGCTTTCTTAAAAGACCCAGATGCGTTTAGGCACATTTCATTAAGCAAAACGCAAACTAAAATGGTCAAGTTTATCATCAAGAAAGGTAGCTCCACGTCTAAAGAAATTGCCCATAAATTTAATGTATCAATTCAACATGCCTCTACTACTTTAGCTCGTTTACACACTAAAGGATATTTAAAGAGAATTAATGTAGGAGACGATACAGGTGGCAATGAATATAAATATTTCTTTTTTGGACATAAATCATGAACAGCAATCGTATAGAAGAAATACAAAATGAATGCGCTTATCCAGACTCTATAAGCGTACAGCAGGCTCTGCTTAAAGTATGGAATGAATGCGCGCAAGAGCATGAAAACAAAGATGCTTTTGAAGGTTGGGTATGTATGTGGCCCAATAATTTTGGTAGTCAATGGACGTTTTATCAAAATAGACCAGATATTACTACTAACGCTATATGCAAGAGGGTGCGAGAAATATAATGCATGTAAAAGAGATAAAAAGCAAAGTTGAAGCTATAGCTCTTGGCCAAAATCGAGGATGGTGCACAGCTAATCCTAATAGTCATTATTATGATAGAGATTATAATACTAAAATAGGACGATTATTTGTTATATATATAAAGAACCGAAAATAAAACCTCAATATCAGATATTTTTCAGTTTTAGAGGTGGAGTAGAACTTAAAGCTAAATTCAATAAATTCGTTGAAGTTCAAAAATTTTTAGACACTGATGGATTTATATTAAGAGAGTGGTATTTTGGCGTTTTAGATACTGTGCAAAGAAAGTATAAAGGAGATAACAGACAGCTTGATAGTAGAGAAGCAAGTCAAGATATATTTCGTCATCCAGATATATTTGAAGATAATCGAGCTGAAAAATTCACTTTTGAAGTAGAAGTAGAGTACGATAGCATAACAAATATTCATGAAATTAGAGAGCTTCCTAGAGCACACAGTTTAACTCCTGGTTCTGTAATACATGTAAGAGAAGGAGGTACAACATTAATAGTATCAAAAAAATATAACGGAAGACCTTGTTATCTTGTTGTAATAACTGCAGATATAGTAAGAGAGCCTGTAGATCTCGCAACAGGATTAAGACCTTCAATAATCAATCATAGTAGTCAGAAAGCTGTTTTAACAGTCGAAGAGCCTGAAGAAATATTATATAGATTGATTGAATATTGCTGTCATGTAGATTTCAGATATTATCAATCTATCGATAGATCTGCAATGCCAGATTTTCCTAATTTCGATCAACATGAATATCATCAAAACATTGCATGTCGTACGATTGAAAGAAGAATCCCTGCTAAAGCAGTATTAAATTCAGAAAGATGCCAACGCAGATACGATCATGATTTTAGATATTAAATAGTGGTTTACATGTTAATCCCTTTGTGTTATAATTATCTTAAGTTAAATAAAAATACAAAGGGAGAATTCCATGTCGTTAGAAAATAAGATTAGAATTTTAAAATCAGGCATTGGCGGTTGGGAAGGTATAATCTATAGCATGGCTACAGGTTGTACTGGTAAAGGCTACGAAAAAATTTCTTACGAAATTGTAGAACAATTACCACTTGAAATTATAAAGTTCATGGACATAGACGATAAAAATGACGCTCTTTATTGTTCAGACGATATGTTTATAATCATATGTAAAGCTGTCATCGTTTACACTAAAAATGATTGGCCTGATGTAAGTGAAGCAGCTAATAAATTATTAGAAGAAGGATATTAAAAATGACTTTAGAAGAATGGAAGGCAACAAAACAATTTCAAGATCATAATGATTTTTTTAATGAAGATGATAAAATTCCTCAATTTGTTTATGCAGATAAAGCTTTTATCATTTTAGATAAAGAAGGCATATTTAGTGTTTACATAGAATCAACTGAAAAGAATTTCGAAAGACTTTCTGAAGCTGAACAATATCTTTGGTTTCACCATAGCCAACATAACTATACTGAATTTAATTATGACTCAAATCAAACAAACTAAAGACCAACAAATAAAAGAATTAGCAGAAGCTCACAGTCTTCTTTTGGCCAAAAATAAAGTATTGCGTTCTCGCATCACTAAATTAATGGCCATAAAGAATGTAACATTAAGTAGAGATAATAAATATGTCCATCCGCTAGAACAACAGGCTGTTAATGTATGCGTTTCTATGTATAAAGAACATATATGTACTGGTTGGTGTTCAATAACTAAAGCATGTGATGTTGGACTTTTGATTTTAGAAGAAAAACTAAAGGATTAATATGCGCTTTGTATTTTTGAAAAATATTTACGGTTGGAATATGACAGGATTTATAGGCCATCAAGCGAAATGGTTTTTAGGGTTTTCGTATACTCCTAAAAAGAAAAGCAATGAGCCGACGCAACGGCTATATAATCACAATTTATAAATATTTGTTTACAAGTCCTTATAATCAATATATAATATAAATAATAGTAAAGGAATTATAATGAGTCACGCATTAAAACTGCTAGAACTACATAGCATATTAATCGATCCAGTATTTCAGTCTAAGTTTAAACAAGCTCAAATAGATTTGCATGCAGAGCTTTACGAACTAAAAGAATTAGTTTTTGATTTTATTGATATTGATGAAGCTGAATTAACTATGGAATCATTAACGGCTAAATTAAACGATGTTCACTTTAACGGCAATTTTACGCATGAAGAAATTTTAGAATTGCCTGATATTTATATCAATTCTATTAGTTATATTTGCAAAGATTTCAGCTCGTCTTTTGATTACAAAGGTCTTCACGTAGAATTCACACATACTGAAGATAGAAAAATACCTTGCGAAGATTTACAGTTGTTAAAAGATTTAGGAAAAATTAAAACGTTCACTAATAGTTATGATTCTGTTTATTGTGAGGTGTCTTCATGAGTTTAACATTTTATTTATATAAAGACGTGGATTGCGGTAATGATAATACACGTAGAGCTTATGTGTATGAAAACAATATAACGCATAATTTAGGTAAAATGGCCACAGCTTCAGGTCTTTATCACCTTCTCTGGAAACCGAACGAAAATGAATTCTTTTTGGCAAAAGATCTAATTGAAGGATTAGAAAAGGGGATTTACACATTAAAACAAACTCCTCGCCATTTCACGCAATTCGAACCTTCTAATGGTTGGGGAAACTATAACAATCTCTTAGATTTTGCAACTAGCGTTCATATCGCTTGTACAGAATATCCTGAACTTCGTATAGAGGCAAGTAGATGAGAAACAAAGAAGAATGTCCAAATTATCAATGTCTTAAAGGCAAAGATACTTGTATTGGTATAGCTTATCCTGGTTGGACTTTTTTGCAAGAACATGAAAGTTGTATAAACTGCATAAAAGATAGCGAAAGGTTTAGAGCAAGAAATATGAAATTAGTTAGAATTGAATGGTTAGATAGTGTTGGCGCAGGTCCTATTTGGTCAACGGTTGAAGAGCTAGATGAAAAAAGACACATATGCATAAGCGTCGGTTTTATAGCTCTTCAAAATGATGAAATAACAGTTATAGCTCCTCATATAAATGACGTATCTAAAGATGATCTCATGTTTTGTGGCGAAATGAGCATACCAAATAAATGTATAATTAGCACAAAAGAGTTAAATTATGAATAAAAGTTTAATAGCAAATGTCATTAAAAAATTAATCGATAGAGATGAAATAGAGTTATCAGAAGAGCTTCTTGATAATTGTTGTTCTTGCGATATGTCATGGGCTGGCAGTTGGGAACCTAGCGATGCTGAATCAGAAGCTTTACTATGGAAACAGATATATGATAGCCATGGATGGGATTATCCAAAAGATTTAACAGATTGGCTATAAATATCGGTGAAAGAGCTAAATAAATTAATTTTTGTTTTTCTGTTTATTATTTTAGCTATTCATCTTTCAACGATTAAAGTGATAAGAGAGATGCATAAAGAAGAAGTTAAATATACAAAACAGTTAATAGAAATCCATAAAGAACGCAATAGAGTTATAATTGATAATATAGACAAAAGGAATAAAGAATGAGTTGGTTTACGAAAACAGTACAAAAGCGTAAGTATAGTTATGAGACAAGTAAAGAAGAAATAAAAAATGTAGAGGTTCCTAATGTTCCAAAAATAGCAGGAACAGCTATAGGAAGTGTATTATTGCTTTCTGCTGTAGCTTCAGCTCTTTATACTATCGACGAAGGTAATGTAGGCATCGTTAAACGTTTTGGCGAAGCTATCAATCAAGTTGATCCAGGACTCCATATTAAAGCTCCATTCATAGATAATATAGTAAGTATGGATGTTAGAACCCGTAAATATCAATTGTTAATGTCAGCTTCTACTACAGGCAGAAACAAAGACACAGGACACGTAGAATTGCAAGTTCCTTCTAAAGTCTTGATTAGCGCTAACTGGTCTGTTCCAAAAGCAAATGCATTAGAAATATATAAAGAATACGGTGGATTAGAACAATACGAAGATAAAATACTTGATCCACGAGTCTTAAAAACAACTAAAGCTACAATCGCTAAATATTCTATTGAAGACGTTATTAGTAATCGTGAAACAGTAACTTCTGATTTAGTATCTAAGTTAACAGACAGCTTAACAGGCTTTCAAGCTAAAATGACTGATGTAAATTTAGAAGACGTAGCATTTCCACCTAAAGTGAAAAAATCGATTGAAGATAAGCAAGTAGCTAAACAGAATTTTCAAACAGAAGAATACACTCTTCAGCAACAAAATTTGAAAGCTCAACGGTCTGTTAATACTGCAAAAGCAGAAGCAGAATCTGTTGAATTAAGAGCTAATGCAAAAGCTAATGCTATTATAGCTGTCGGTAATGCTGAAGCTAAAGCAATCAAAGTTAAATCAGAAGCACTTAAAGCTAATCCTGCAATTATTCAACTCACGGTCGCAGAAAATTGGAATGGTATTCTTCCAACTCATATGTTAGGCGAAAATACTTCTATGCTTCTTACGCCAAAAGAAATATTAAAGTGAACTGGTCTTTACTAAAGCTACGAATAGAAATATATTTTAAACTTTTCGTTCATAAGGTCTTTTATCCTTTTAGATATTTGAAGTATGCCATTCGTCATGAGTGGCATTGCCTTTGGATACGCAAAGATGAATTTCATATAAGTCTTGAAATGGATTTGCAGTATTTAGGATACGTAGCTAAGTCTAAAGAGCTAAAACAAGAGTACTTTCGCAATTTAGGCGTTCGTAGAGAAATAGCGCATAGGAGAAGTATAGATGCATGAAATTTTCGAAGCTCTCGGAAGCTTTGTCGGACTTATTTGGTTAATTGCGTGGATAATAGGAGTAGTATTAGCTAAAGGAATAGTTAGTACTATTTTTTCAGTCTTATTTCCTCCATACGCCTGGTATTTAGTCGTTGAATGGCTTTTAATAATGTACAATCTAATATAATATTAACTGTTTACTTGTTTAATTCTCTGTTATATAATTAATAAATGTAATATAATAAATAAATGAGATATAACATGTTAGCATATAACACGTATGAAAAAGTTTACGTAGAGCATCATTACACAGGTCAATGCATAGCTAGAATGTGTAAAACTTCTTTTGAAGTATTCGGCCTTCTTGATGAGCCAATAAAATACTTTCATAACTTTAAAAAAGAACCTACGTGGAAAGATTGGCTTGAATTTAAAGAAAAAGTAAATGAGTATTATAATGTTGACATGCCTGATTGGTTATTTAAAGGCACGTCTATGTATTCCAAAAAGAGAAAATAATGCCTACAATACATGCAGAAATAGAATATGTCGATAAAGAAAGAAATGGCATGAAAATCCATTCTGATGTTTGTCCTGATGATTGCGATTTTGCAAACATAGATAAAGAATACAGAAAATACATTCATGCTCTGTTAGATGAATGGTTAGATAAAAGCAATGGTACATGCGGCTTCTATATTAAAGAAGAATCATATCACTTCGATATGCATTATGGCGATAAATAAAATCTATAAATTTAATTAAATATTATATCTACAATGGCTAAACATGACCCTCTATGTCCCGGTTTTAAATTTCAATTAATATTATATATGATTATATTAATTAAATTTAAAGCCCTTAGAGGTACTAATATGATTTGTGTACATTAATCTAACACACTTTTTATACCCCGGGCCTGGGCCTTGGATGAAGGAAACACAAATGGAAATTGATGAAATTAAGAGAGCTAAGAAAAAATTAGAATTCGATTTATTTCAAGCCGTGCGAATACGACTTGAAGAGTTTGAAGCTCAAACTGGGATATACCCTAAAGAAGTATTAGTTCATTTGCACGAGTCTTCAATATTTAAAAGAGCTCTGTCGCCGAATAGAATTTCAAGCATTACTGCAAATATACGTTTATAATAGCAATAAAAGAATAAGGAACAAAGATGAAAAGAACGATTATTATAGGTGGCGGCACCTTTAATCATGTTAGAAATCATTTAAGCTTAGCGGCTCCAGCATTCGGTTCTGTAGCGAAAATGCTAAATATGTTTATTAAAGATTCTGAATTAGTGCTTACTAAAATGGCAGATTCAAGAAGCCAAATAGTTACTAATCAAGATATAAGTGATTATATAAATGAATTATTGCTTGATAAAAACGTAGGAACTATAGTATTAAGTGCTGCAATATGCGACTACGAATTATCAGAGCATAAAGATATAATATCTGGTTCTCACGCTGAAAGGTTTAAAACTAAAAACGGCTCAATAAATCTTGAATTACAACCATCAGATAAAATAATTAGTAAAATACGTTTAGCAAGACCAGATATATTTTTGGTCGGTTTTAAGACTACTACTGGAGCTACAAGCGAAGAGCAATATTATAATGCATTGAAATTCATGAAAAGTACTAAATGTAATCTTGTTTTAGCTAATGATGTAGTATCACGTAATAACATGATGATAGTCCCAGAAGAGGCTAAATACGTTGAAACAACTAATAGAACTAAAGCTATAGTATGTTTAGCTGATATGATTATAATGAGACATCGTCTTACATACAATACTACTAAATTGAGAATTGCATCTAATTATCCTATGGTAGAAACAGCGTTAAATTTTCAAGAAGTTATAGCTTTTTTAACGGACAATGGTGGATTCATTGAAGACAATGGGAATGGCTTTACACCAGGACATTTTTGTTGGAAAATAGGAGAAAATACTTTTGCATCATCACAGAGAAAAGCTGACCATAATAAAGTATTTGAAAAAGGTCTTACATTAGTCAATATAACAAATGATAGTGACGAAATAATAGCTTTTGGGTCTAAGAAGCCTTCTGTGGGAGCTACGAGTCAACGTATGTTATTTAAAGACTATCCTGATTACGATTGCATAGTGCATACTCATAATCCTATAAAAGAAAATTCTGAGATGAATCAAGTATCACAAAAACCTTATCAATGTGGAAGTTTAGAATGTGGAAACAATACGTTAAAAGGAATGAGATTTAAAGACGGAATTGGAGCAGTATATTTAATCAAACATGGAACAAATATTTTATTCAAATCATCTGATGATCCAAATAAAATAATTAAATTTATTAAGGATAATATACAATTAGGAGTTAAAGTTCAATGACATATATTTACTTAGGCATTATAGTGTTAATAATTTTATGCTTTAAAACATTATCGTTATGGATAACAGGTAATGAAGCTATCGAATATGTATATAAACAACGTAATTGGAAAGAGTTGCGAGAAAGATTTCTAATAACATCCTTGAGTCGATATACGAAACTGTTATTTAATCCATTTAAGTGGACCTTTAATCAATATTTTAAAGGTCTTAAAAAATAACTGCGAAACCTTGGAGCAGAAAAATGTTAGAAGCTACTTTATTTGAAATACTTGTATTAATCTTTACAACATCGATTTTACTTTGCATTATTATCTTAGTAATAAAAGCTGTTTTCTATTACTATTACTTAGATCAAGCAATTGATCTTGTGTACGATCATCCAATATTGTGGAAAAAGATGAGGTTAGAATATTTACCTTATAATAACACAGATTCAGTTATAAACATACTTAACATGTCTAAATGGACATTCAATCACTATTTTAAAGGGTTAAAGAAATGAATAATAAAGATGTATTAGAATTAATAGGCCTTATAGACGAACTAAATCCTGTGATAGACGGCGGGATAGATACTATAACTCCTTACTTTGATAGATTTATTGATTATATAATAGACAAAAAAGCTTATGCTATTAAGAAATTAATGGACAAGCATGGTTTCACTAGAGAAGAAGCTATTATGCTTACTGTTGATATGCAAACTCAAATGTTAAATGCTTTAAAAGATAAAAATAATGGATGACTTAATGTTTAAAGAGTTTAGAGGCCCGACGCGATGGTTATCTAATTTTTATGAATCTTATTTCACATACAAAAATCATATGTGGAAAACTACGGAACACGCATATCAAGCTTTAAAAACTTTAGACGCTGATGAGTTTTTAAAAGTTATGAATTGCCGTACTCCAGGTCAAGCTAAGCGATTAGGACAAAAAGTAACTCTTCGTAAAGATTGGGATCTCATAAAGATAAAAATAATGTATGATATTAATTATGCGAAGTTTTCTCAAAATAAAAGACTCACTTGTCTATTAATTGACACTAAAGATTGTGAATTAATAGAAGGTAACGATTGGGGAGACACTTTTTGGGGAGTTTGTAATGGAAAAGGTCGCAATGAATTAGGGAAAATATTAATGCGAATACGCAAAGAAATTAATCCGGAGACAAAATAAATGGAATGCTATATAGGAATAGGAATGATACTATCTATGATATATCTATTCTTTAAATTGTTAGTTTATTTCCACGCATTGCATGATTGGAAAGAATACGGAGCTTATCGTGAATGCAAACAGTGCAGCAAACGTGAATGGGTAAGTCATCTATAATCAATTAATAAATTAGTTTACTTGTTAAATCCTTTGTTATATAATATAAATAGTTAAATATAACAGAGGTAATTTAATGAATTTACAAGAAGCTCTACAAGATGCTGGTTTCCAAGATAATCACAGTCCTATCTGTCCTTATTGTTTTCAGCCTTCAAAGTTAGTAACTGGATTAGATATATATCCTCATAGAAAAGATTTGTCTTATCTTTCTTTTTGGCAATGCAAACCTTGTAATGCATATGTAGGATGTCATAAAAATAGTGAAGCGATACCATTAGGAACTCCAGCTAATAAAGAATTAAGAGCTTTGCGATCTCAATTACACGAAGCTTTTGATCCTATCTGGCAATTCACTCCTATGAAAAGATCAAAAGCTTATTTTTGGTTAGCTCAACGATTAAATATTGATTTTTCAGACTGTCATATAGCTATGTTTGATATACATACATGTCATAAAGCTATGGATGTAGTTAAAGCTAAAAATTATAAACTGCTTATAGAAGAATGGGAATGCAAATGAAACTAGAAAAACAACATATGTTTGCTACACCTAAAAGTGTTGAAGATATTCATGCATGGATAGAATTACATAGTCCTGAAGAAAAAGTACATTTATATGTTCTTTTTGGTATGACTTGCAATTATGTTCTTAAAGAATTAGAAGCCGATGATAAACAAAAGTCAATATCACGAGTTAATGAAAGAAATTCTTAAAGAAAGAGACGATTTAGTAAATGATAAAAATCGTTCTTTTAATTTAGAATTTAGTATTTTAGAATACGTAGAATTATGTAGACATTTTAAAAAGGAAGTGTTAGAAAAATATGAGCCATAAATTAGTTGTAAATATTAAGCGTGATTTCTCTGCTGAAGTTTTTATAGGAAGAGAAAGCCAATGGGGTAATCCTTTTGAAATAGGAAAGGATGGTAATAGAAAACAGGTCATAAAAAAATATGAAAAGTGGTTTGTAAAGACTCAACCGCAATTATTAAAACAAGTGCATGAACTTAAAGGGAAAGTATTAGGATGCTATTGTGCTCCTAAATATTGTCATGGAGAAGTCTTAGTGCGTTTGTCTAATGAGTACGATAAAGATGGTAAGATTAAACGCTAAAGAATTTTTAACAGATTTGTTAGACACTGGTTGTCCAAAAGAAGAAGCTCTAATTGAATTAAAGAAAGAGATAGCCAAAAGAAAAGCAGCTTGTGTTAAAGGCGAAAAGTTTTATAACGACCATACATTAAAAGAAAAACAGAACTGCATTAATTTTAAGTAAGAACATCTCGTTAATCTTATTTATTAATCAATATAGTATATCTTATATAAATAACCTCAGGGTTATACAAGGAACACAGAAATGAAGATAGAAGGTTTAGGAGGTATATCGGCAGAAGTTGTCGCTGATTCAGTTAATATTTTCGGAGATAGACTTACTACGTTACGTCTGCATTACCATAGATTTATTCATGCAGAATTTTTAAGACATCGAATGTTTTCTCATTCTGTTTCTTCAAGTAGAGCAATACCAGTACCTAAAATGATTGAACAAGTAGAAGACGATTATGCTTGTCCTATTTATTGGGGAAAGAATCAACCTGGTATGACAGCTAAAGAAGAATTAGAACAACCAGGTGGTAATGGATACGATGTCATGTGGGGAGATTTTGCTAACGCTAATTGTGATTTTGCTAGAGAAATGAACGAGAATGAAATACATAAACAAGTTACTAACCGCGTTCTCGAACCTTTTCAGTTTATTAATCAGGTGGTTTCTGGAACTGACTACTCTAATTTTTTCTATCTTAGATTAGATGGCGCAGCTCAGCCAGAAATACAAGAATTAGCAAGAGTTATGTATGAAGCTATGAATCAAAGTACGCCGATAACTAGAAGAGATACACATCATCTGCCTTATATAACAGAAGATATGAGAGAACAGTATTCAATAGAAGAACAAATCATGATTTCTGCTTCTATATGTGCGCAATCTAGCTATCGTTTATCTGATCCATCTTTAGTAAAAGCTAAGATGATTTATAAGAAGTTAGTAGAATCAAGACCTTTACATGCATCTCCTTTTGAACATATGGCTAAACCATTTTCTGAAGAAGAATACAAATTACGTTTAAAGCATGCTCACGAATTTAAGAATGCTTTAATTCAATTAGGATTCGAAGAAAAATACGCCGATACTAAAGCTAGAATAATGATGTACGAAGGTAATTATAGAGGTTGGGCTCAGTCAAGAAAATCTATGCCCGAAGAAACGTGTTACGAATATTAAGGATAAACATGCAGCCAATAGAAAGAATCGAAAAAGCTATAATACCTGAAGATTTATTTGGGTTAGACCCGAACGAACTTAAAATCAATTATAGAAACTTAGTAAAGTCTATACACCCAGATAAGTATGAAGATAAACCTGAAGTGATAAAGAAACGTTTTACCGCTCTATTTCAAAAAGTTCAGAGTCTTAAAATTACCGCAGATAACAAGATAAAATCTGGAACTTACGGTATTGATTTAGATAAAGTTAAAGTAGAGTTTGAACCTACTGATATTAAAACTAAAAGACATACTTATACGCTATTACATTCTCTGCCTAACGCAGATATTTGTGACGTGTATAAATGTAAAAATGAAAAAGGCGAAAAGCTTATTTTTAAGTCTAGTAGAAATCAATCTGATAATGATTTAGTTTTAAATGAAATTGATTCTATTAAATATATAGAAAAACACAGTGATTCTTTATATAATCAATTCTACCCAAAAATAATAGATTCATTTAAGATAAAAGATGCTTCTAAACTTCAACGTCAAGTAGTAGTATTAATAGATTATAGAGAGAAAGGATACATTTCTTTATTGGAAGTTAGAGATAAATTCAAAGATGACTTGAATCCAAGACACATAGTTTGGATATTTAAGAGGATGCTTATGGGTTTAGGATATTTGCATAATCAAAGTATGACTCATGGAGCTATACTTCCACAGCACATATTAGTTCATCCGGTCGATCATTCGATTAAAATTATAGATTGGTCTTATTTAGTTAAAGGCCAGTCCAAAATCAAAGCTATAAGCTCTGATTATAAAGCATTCTATCCAATTGAAGTCTTAAAGAAACGTCAACTGGGAGGATACACAGATATATACATGGCTGCAAAGACTATGCAATATCTAATTAAAGGTAACGAAAGAGTTCCTATAGGACTTATTAATTTCTTGAAATACTGCACAATACCAGGACCTAGTCATAGACCATTAGATGCTTGGTTATTGCATGAAGAATTTGATAAAGAAATGACGGAAATATTCGGAAAACCTAAATATATTGAATTAAAATAAGGAGAATAACATGGGTGGAAGTTCGTGGAGTGATGACTTTTATACTAAAAGTGCAACTACAAGAGCTAAAACAGGAACATCAGCTTTTGCATACACTGATTCCGTACGTTCAGGTTCTGTAGACGCAAAAACTCATGATGATTTAAATCCTATGAACATAACGAGAGAGTCTCGTGATAGCGATGATCATGCAAATTCTAATGCCATAGCTATTATGTTTGATGTTACTGGTTCTATGGGAAGCATACCAATAAAGCTCCAAGAAAAATTAGCTGGATTGATGGGACTTCTTGTCAAGAAAGGATATATCGACGATCCGCAACTTTTATTTGGCGCAGTTGGCGATCAAAGAGCTAGAGACAGATCTCCAATTCAGATAGGCCAATTCGAAAGTGGCAATGAAATGGAAGGCGATCTAAGTAAGATATATTTAGAAGGCTGTGGTGGAGGTAATGAAGGTGAATCTTATGATTTAGCTATGTACTTCTTCGCTAACAAAACTTCAATTGATTGCTTAGAAAAACGTGGAGAAAAAGGTTATCTATTTACTATAGGTGATGAACCCTTTTTTAATACTATTCGTAAAACAGACGTTAAAGAAGTTTTTGGCGATGATCTTCAAGCAGACATTCCTATTAAGGAAGTAGTAGAAAAACTTCAAGAAAGTTATAATTACTTTCATATTCTACCTATGCAAGCTCATTGGAGTTCTCAATCTAAAGCTGGTTGGCTCGATCTTCTTGGTCAGAATGTTTTAATGCTAGATGATAGTAATGCTGTTTGTGAAACTATAGCGTTAGCAATTGGAGTTCATCAAGATTCTGTTGATATAGATAATGCAGTTGTAGACTTAGCTGATGCTGGTTATGATAAAGCTGCTATTCATTCAGCTTCTAAAGCTGTAGCAACTGTATCAGCTGGAAAAGCTATTATAGCTAATGGTTCTCTTCCTCCTGCGGTAGAAGGTGGAACTTCAGAACGTTTGTAAAAGGATAGTGGAGTAGAAATGCTCCACTTTAAGAAATGAAAAACGCATATATAGTGGTAGGTCTTGGGTACGGAGATGAAGGTAAAGGAACTATAGTAGATTACTTAAGTGAAACTAAACAAGTAGATGCTATAGTTAAATTTAATGGAGGTTCCCAAGCAGCTCATAACGTAGTAACTCCTGAAGGAATGCATCATACTTTTTCTCAATTTGGCAGTGGTTCTTTTCATGGAACTAAAACGGCGCTATCTAAATTTGTATTCGTAGATCCATTAGCTATGATAATGGAAGGCAAATCTCTTGATAAAAAGATAAGTGAAAACGCTTTTAATTTAATGTATATCGATATAGAATGCCAAATAATAACTCCATATCATAGAACGTTTAACAGATTAATTGAAAGGTCTAGAAAAAGTAAACGACATGGTAGCTGTGGAGTAGGATTTGGAATCGCCAAAGAAATGTCTTTAATAGAAGATGCCCCTAAATTAAAGTTTAAAGACTTAAGTAAATTTAACGATACTGTTGATAAACTTTCTGAAATTAAAGCCTATCTTAAAAATAAAGCAGATTCTATTGGTATAGATGAGTGGACTGAAGATGATGGATTTTCGGAAGATGATATAGCAGAAGAGTTTTTAGATTTATATCGT
>Ga0164315_10000598_pt1 | contig 25569 bp, 24 predicted proteins | sample GuaBasSedimGuay6_FD_113737 | JGI IMG/M metagenome (GOLD analysis project Ga0164315, IMG submission 113737) | Subseafloor sediment microbial communities from Guaymas Basin, Gulf of California, Mexico - Guay6, Core 4569-2, 0-3 cm | ecosystem: Environmental > Aquatic > Marine > Hydrothermal vents... | reverse complement strand
TATAAGTAAGACCTGAATAACCGTGGAAGTATCGTGCCAATAAATATCACACTCATAGAACCATTCTTTACCGGTTCACATGCCGCCTGGGCTACTGAATACGCTCAGCATAGCGAGCATAACGTTGACATTCTGAGTCTTAGCGGAAACTATTGGAAGTGGCGCATGCATGGAGGCGCCGTCACGCTGGCACGGAAGCTTTTAGCGTCCGACGCGTTGCCGGATCTGCTGCTTGTCACGGATATGCTCGACCTCACCACCTTTCTGGCATTGACTCGCCACAAAACCGCCCGTCTTCCTGTGGCAATCTATTTTCACGAGAATCAACTCTGCTATCCCTGGTCGCCGAAAGATCGAGATATTCTTCAGAAACGTGAGCACCATTATGGATTTATTAATTATAGCTCTGCGTTGGCGGCTGATCTTGTCGTGTTCAACTCAACGTATCATTACACGGCGTTTTTCGACGAACTGCCCCGCTTTCTGAAACAATTTCCCGATCCTAATGAGTTAGGCACGGTGGCTACCATTCAGGCCAAGAGTTATGTCTTACCTCTCGGGTTAGATTTGCAGGAATTTGATCGTCCTGAATTCCAGCAAGTACGACAAGACGATCCGGATCCGCTCATTCTCTGGAATCATCGGTGGGAATATGATAAAAATCCCGAGGAGTTTTTCCAGGCGTTGTTCAGGCTTGATGAGCAAGGCCTTGATTTTCGTGTGGCGATTCTTGGAAAACATTTCCGCCAACAGTACCCCATATTTGAAACGGCGCGTAAAACGTTGGGAGACAAGGTCGTGCACTACGGCTATGTCGAAGATTTTGCGCATTATGCGCAGTGGCTTCATCGCGCCGACATCATCCCAATAACATCGCGCCAGGAGTTTTTCGGGGCAAGCCTCGTTGAAGCCCTGTATTGCAGTTGTTACCCTGTATTGCCAAAGCGGCTCACCTACCCGGAGCTACTTCCGTATGAGACGTACCCTGACATCTTTTACCAGAACTTTGACGACCTCGTAGAAAAACTTGCGGGGGCGCTGCTTTCGATTGAGACAATCCGGCAGAAGTGTTTTCGCCATTGTGTTGCACAGTATTCCTGGCAGAATATGGCTTCTGTGTATGATTCGATCTTCGACGCTGTATAGTCGTAGGGTTAAGATTCAGGTGATCGAGACGATGCCTGGGCGCTCATGGATGCATGGATCGACGAGGTCCTGGGCCTGACGTTTGGAGACGAAGATCCCATCCTTTTCGCCCTGTTTGAAATGCGTGATTTTCCGCTTTTTGATTAATCGCTGAACACAGAAAGGGGTCACACACAGAAAGGGGTCAGGTCTCCACTATTGACAGAATTCGACAAGTTGTGAAGAGTGGAGACCTGACCCCTTTTTAAAAGTCGTAGCTATCTAAGTAAGTATCGGCTGAAACCATGCCGTCAGCAGCACGAAGATCACGCAGGCAAGTGCACCGGCCTGCCATCTCCACCCGAACGGATTACGGACAAACCAGTAGTAGACCAATCCTATAAGAACCCCTGACAAAAAGCCGAACAAGTGCGCCATGATGTCCGTGTGGCTGGACGACCCTAGGAATGCCAGGAGTGCCAGGCCGGCCCCCAGGGGCAGCAGAGCCTGAAATCGGGTACTCGGTGTCTGTATCTTTTTCAGGAACTGGTAAGAAGACAGAAGACCCAGGGCGCCGAATACGGCTGTGGAAGCGCCAATGGAGCTGTGTCCGTATCCATAAACATAGGCGTTGATGAGATTGCCGGATATGCCGGAAGCCAGGATCAAAAACCACCCCACACCCCACCCGGTAATGGAACAAACAGCAGTGGCAAAGATTGCCATCCCCACTATATTCCCGGCAAGATGTACACTGTCTGCGTGAAAAAGCAGTGCTGTGGCGCAACGGTACCATTCGCCGCTGACAACATGACGTGCGGATGATCCATACAGTCGGTGAAACATGCCGACATCATTCCCGAGGGTTATGGCGACATGCCAGGCAAGCAGAACAAATACACCCCATGCACCTGCCCAGGTTTTCCGGTAAGTCGTCAAAGGTATTTCTTTTGAGGTTTTGAACGCCTTGTTCTCATCGAGGTAAGTCTTTAACAGGCCCTTGGCCGCTTCCGACCTATCTTCCGCAACCCACAGAGTCCAGCCCTTTTTCCCTTGCCGGGTCTCATGTTGTATCCCTGAGGATAAAAGAACGAGTCCAAAAGTATCTGCCTGTTCTTTGGTAAGGCGCTCGAGAAGAATCTGCATGTCGCTCCCCTGTTCTCACAGTATCAACACTTCGACATTCATTTAGAATATTCATAATTTGTTGGGATATTTCTTGTCAATCTCTTTTTTAAACAGTAATTAATCAGAAACTATATACTAACTTGCTATTTTTTGTATTCTCAGTATCTCTGTTGACAAATACAGGATAGGTAATAAATGATAAAAGTAGGTGTTATTGGATATGGATATTCTTCTCAGACATTCCACTTACCTTTGATTGAATCACTAGAATCATTTGAGTTAACAGCAATCAGCAGCTCGCAAACTGAAACAGTTCGAGAGAAGTACCCGACTGTTTCAATTTTCGATACCGTTCATGATTTAATAGTCAATTCTGGGGTTGAATTAGTTGTTATTACAGCTCCTAATGATGTTCATTTCCCATTAGCAAAGCTATGTCTGGAACATGGGATTCATGTAGTCCTTGAAAAATCGATGGTAACTACAAGTTGCGAAGCAGAAGAGCTAACTAATTTTGCTAAAAGACAATCCCTTATATTGTCGGTGTTCCACAATAGACGCTGGGATGTTGATCAGGCGATTTGTCTTTTTGGTTTGCCCGATTCACTTACAGCCAGGTGTTTAACCTTGCGGAAGAATTCAAACACTACTGATTATTTTCATGTTTTACTCCACTATAAAGCTTTAGAAGTAGTTCTTCATGCCAGTTCATTTTCAGCGGGTCCAAATAGGCGCTTCCACATGGAAGGTACTAACGGAAGTTTCGTTAAATACGGATTTGATCCACAAGAGGAACAATTAAAAAAGGGAATTGTACCATCAGAAGCAATATTTGGTTTAGAAAACAGCAATCAGTTTGGAACTCTCTATATGGAAAGCAACAATACACAAATCGAAACTGACAACACAGTCAATACGTCCATCAGTGCCGTGAAACATTCGGTTCGAGGCCTCGTCCGCTATTTAGCCAACAGGCAACCGTGTGCCCCGGTGTCGCCACTGTGAGTGTCGGCCGCTCCACCCGGCAGCGGTCAAAACAATACGGGCATCTCGTATGAAACAAACACCCGGAAGGCGGGTCAACAGGACTGGGAACCTCTCCCTCCAGGGTAACAGGTGACTGTTTTCGGTGTGGATCCGGTATGGGGACTGCGGAAACAAGCGCCGCTGTATAGGGGTGCCGCTGAACGCGGCTGAACATGGTTGATGGCGCCATCTCCACGATAATACCTAGGTACATGACGGCAATACGGTCACACATGTGATTGACCACACTCAAATCATGAGAAATGATCAAACTGGAAAAATCAAATGACGCCTTGAGGTCCGCCAAAAGGTTCAACACCTGGGCTTGAATGGACATGTCGAGGGCACTGACCGGCTCGTCGGCGACTATCAGGCCCGGGTTAAGACAAAGGGCCCTGGCAATACCGATACGCTGCCTCTCGCCGCCTGAAAAGGCATGGGGATATTTGTCCAGATCAGCTGCCTTCAGGCCGACTTTTTCCAACAGATTCACCGCCCTGTTGTAAAGTTGCTGTTTGCCGACCTTCTGAAACGAACGCAGGGGTTCCGTGACAATCGACGCCACCGTCATCCTTGGATCCAGACTTGCCTGGGGATCCTGAAAAATCATCTGCACATCTCGGCGAAGGGATCGCATCTCTCTTCGATTCAGGTGGGTAATCTCCACGCCATTAAGCCGGATGCTCCCGGAAGTAGGCTCCAGAAGTCGAAGTATGATGCGGCCCAGGGTGGTTTTACCACATCCGGATTCACCCACAAGGCCAAAGCTTTCACCTTTGTGTATCTGGAAAGACACACCATCAACCGCTTTTATCAGGGATTTCGGCTTTGACCAGAGACCACCCGTCAAAGGAAAGTATTTAACGATGTCCTGAACATCAAGTATGGGTTGTTGTGGCATGTCTCTCGATTCCAACAATAGGTCACTTAACGGTTACAAAACGTTTATGTTATCGTGTAACCCTTTAAACTTGGTTATATGTTCTTTGGGTTTTTTGGGTTCTTTGAGTTTATTGCGTTGTCTATGGCAGTCGGTTGACTTGTTTGTGACCAAACCGCAACAGCAAGCACATTCCCCGTAGCTTGTTGGAGCGAAGCGGAAATCCCCGTTTATTGGGGCCGTGGGGTTAGCAAGGGAATCTGAATTAGATAACAACACTTCCCCGATCCAACAACCCAAAAAACTCAACAAACTCAATGAACTCATTAGGATGATGCATAGAGCCAGCATCTCGCCTGCTGATCATCCTGAACCGGCAACAGGACAGGTCTTTTTTGTCTGCACGGTTCAAAGACCTCGGGGCATCTGTCTGCGAACCTGCATCCGGATATGGGTTTGTACAGGGAGGGCAGTGAACCCCGTATCTCCTGCAACCGCTTTTTGGGCCCATTTGTGGATGTTCCCATCCGAGGTATGGACTTCAGTAACCCCTTTGTATAAGGATGTGCGGGCTTGTCAAATATGTCAGTAACCGGCGCCGTCTCTACAATCTGTCCGGCATACATGACCACCACCCGGTTGGCCGTCTGGGCCACAATACCCAGGTCGTGCGTTATAAACAACACAGACATCTTGAAATCGGCCTTGAGATTTTCGATAAGGGTAAGTATTTGCGCCTGAGTACTCACATCCAGCGCGGTGGTGGGCTCGTCTGCAATTAAAAGACCGGGTCTGCAGATCATGGCCATGGCGATCATCACACGCTGACGCATACCGCCGGAAAGTTGGTGAGGATATTCCTTCATCCGCTTCCGGGCCATCGGTATTTTAACACATTCCAGCCATGTCGCCGCCGACGCGTAGGCTTCGGTTTTTGACAGTCCCTGATGGACCATGAGGGGTTCGGCAATCTGTCTGCCCACAGGAAGGATCGGGTTAAGAGATGTCATAGGTTCCTGAAAAACCATCGAAATATCGTTACCCCGCAATCGACGCAGTGCTTCCGGGCTGATGCTCAGAAGATTTTCCCCTCTGAACAGAATGCGACCGGATTCGACGACGCCCGTTGTCATATCCACCAGGCCGAGAATACTCAGGGCCGTTACACTCTTGCCACATCCGGATTCCCCCACGAGTCCCAGGGTTTCCCCTTCCTCCATGGAAAAGGACACGTGGTCCACCGCTCCCCGAACACCTTGTGGTGTATCAAAGGAAACAGACAGATCTTGGATTTTTAGAAGCGTTGAAGGCATTGCAGTTACCTGTTCGCAGTAAGCAGTAAGAAGTAAGTGGTAAGCAGATTAAGGCTTGAAAACTTATTGCTCATAGCATATACGGATCCAGATTGTCCCGGATACCATCGCCGAGAAGGTTAAAACCGAGCACGGTCCAGGCGATGGCAACGCCTGGAAAGATCGACATCCAGGGTGAAATCTCCATAAATGTCTGTGCTTCGTAAAGCATCCTACCCCACGAGGCATGAGGCGGCTGGGTACCGAGCCCCAGATAGCTCAAGCCTGCCTCGGCCAGAATAGCAACAGCAAATTGAATGGTGGCCTGGATAATCAGAGGAGATATTAAATTCGGCAGTACATGGCGAATGGTGATGGACCACTCACTGGCGCCGCTGGCACGGGCTGCATCAATAAATTCACGACCCCATATAGTCAAGGCTACAGCTCTGGTGAGCCTGGCAAAAACTGGAATATAAAAAATACCGATGGCCACCATAACATTGCTGATAGAGGGCCCCCATATGGCAGAGATAAGTATGGCTGTCAAAACGGCCGGGAACCCGAAGAGCAGGTCGGAAAACCGCATAATGGACTCGTCCGCCCATTTCCCGAAGTATGCCGCAATCAAACCCAGGGCAACTCCCGCCATCATACCGATAGCAACAGTTGCCAGACCCACGGCAATCGAGTTGACGGCACCCACCATGACGCGGGACATAACATCCCGTCCGTATTGGTCCGTACCCAGAAGATGGCGAAAAGATGGCGCCTCCAGCCGGTGTCCGGGATTCATTATGTTGGCCTCATAAGGCGTCCAAACAAGACTGATGGCCGCTGCCAGAACAACTACGGCTGTTAACACAAGTCCGCATCTGAAGTTAAGATTTTTTAAAGGCTTCTTCATCTTTCAAGTCTTATTCTGGGATCGATGACTGCGTATGCCAGGTCCACGAGAAAGTGAACAATGACCACCGCTGCAGCCATAAACAGGACGATTTCCCGAACAACCGGCAAATCTCTTTGCCCGATCGCCTGGAACACCAGACGCCCAAGCCCGGGCAGGTAGAAAACATTTTCAATGATGATGGCGCCGGCCAACAACTGCCCCATCTGAAGACCGAGAATGGTTAGCACGGGAATAAGTGCATTCCGCAATGCATGCACATACAGAACGGTTCTTTCCCGGAGCCCCTTTGCTCTGGCAGTGCGAATATAATCCTCTTGCAGCACATCCAGAACAGACGAACGGGTTACGCGGGTGAGAATGGATGCACGGACAACCCCCAGGGCAAATGCCGGCAAGAGCAGCGACTTAAAAGACCCCCGGAAATCGGCCATCCACCCTGGAAATCCACCCGCTGGGAACAACCCCAACTTAACGGAAAAAAAGAGTATCAACAAAATTCCCAGCCAGAATTCAGGTATTGCCAGGCCCAGTTGTGTGAACGTCATCACCGAGATATCGCCGGTCCGATTCTGGTGACGTGCCGCAAATATTCCCAGGGGCAGAGAAATGGCCACGGCGATTATCATGGCCATGAACGCCAGCGGACCCGTGACGGCCAGACGGGAAAGGATCAAATCGAACACAGGTACATCATAATGGATAGAGCGACTGCCGATACCGGAAAGTGTACGACCGATCCAGTTCATATACTGAGTCCAAAAGGGTTGGTCGAGACCCAGTTCACTTCTCAGATTGGCCAGGGTCTCCGGCGTTGCATTGATACCCAGGATAATCTGGGCCGGATCACCGGGCAGGATAAACAGAACCGCAAAAACAATCCATGAAACCAGGAACAGAAGAATACCAAGGGTGAAGATTTTTTTGATGAGATATTTTGACATATCACATTGAAATAATTTTAAATTCGAAAACCGAAATACGAAACAAATTCTAACATAAAATCGTTACACGAGCATAGACAAGGTTTTACTTTTCGAGCCACACCCGGGTACAATCCAGAGCCACAGTTGGATAGTTCTCCCACCAGCCCATGACCTTCTTTTTCATGGTAGGCAAGCCCGATACCGAAAACAAATAGCCATTGACGGCATCATCGGCGATAATTTCCTGGCACCTACCGAACCATTGGGCCTTCTCTTCTTCATTGGGTGCTTTTAGAGCCTTTGCATATGCATCTCTGAATGCCTGAGAGTCATACTGAAAGTAATAGTCCGGATTCGCATAGATGCCGATATCCCATGCCTCGACATGACCAATCATGGTCAGCTGGTATTCTCTTTTCTTGAATATCCGGTCAATCCACTGGCCCCATTCCACAATTTCAATCTTCAACCGGATACCGACTTTCCCAAGCATATCTGCAATGACTTCACCCGCTCTTTTGGAGTAGCTGTAGATAGCCGGTAGTTTGATGGTGGCATCAAAGCCATCCGGGAAACCTGCCGCTTTCAACAACTCTCTGGCTTTCTCCGGGTTATAGGAAAATCTGTCCGTTAAATCGACATAATAGGGGGTCGACGGGGACCAGTGTGAGCCGATAGGTGTGCCATAACCGAACATCACCAGGTCCACAACCGTCTGCCGGTCTATGGCATATGCCATGGCCTGTCGAACACGCACATCGTCAAATGGTTTGGTCTTATTGTTGGTGGACATGATGACTTCGCCGGTAGTCGAGCCGGCAAAAACCTTGAACCGTGGGTCCTTTGACAACGCTATCACCGACTCCGGCGCACCGATATAACCGATGACATCGATATCGCCGGCTTTAAGTGCTGCTATCTGGGCACTGGTATCACCAATAAATTTAAAGGTCACCCTGTCCAGATAAGGAAGTGCCGGATCCCAGTAACCGTCAAAGCGCCGCATTTCCACACGGTCTCCCCGCACCCACTCGACGAACCTGAAAGGCCCGGTTCCGATGGGGTTTGACTTGGCTGACTCGTAGCTCTTCATGGGGAGCATCACGGCATCTCCTTCGGCCATGTGGGCGATGAACAGAGCATCCACTTCCTTGAGTACGACACGAAGGGTATCGGTATCAATTATATCGATATTCTGAATGCCCCTGAAATACTCCGGATGTGGATTGACAGTCCCTTCACCCATGGCTCGTTCAAGATTCCATTTGGCCACCTGCGCATCAAACGGTTCACCATTGTGAAACCGTACCTCTTTTCGAAGAATGAAATCATAGGTAAGCCCGTCAAATGACACCGACCAGTCCGTGGCCAATCCCGGTACAAACCGGCCGTTGCTGTCGACCTTGATGAGCCCTTCGAAGATATTCGCATACACCACCCTGTCGATGGCAGAAGCCGTATTGGCTGTGGGGTCGAGTCCCAACGGTTCCGCTGGTTGACAGACAGTCAGGCTGCCTCCTTTTTGCGGACTCGCTGCCACGGCATGAAACACAGGAATGAAAAAAACCAGCAACAGGACGAGAAATACAATTTTCTTCATGGGGTCTCCTCATGGGCTCTGATGATAAATAATTCACATCACGTCAGGATATCTTTGACAATGATCGGTGGACTATAGGGTATTTTTCGATGAGATTCAAGGGGATAAGTCTTGACCCAACTTTTGGTTTTCATCTTGATAGGGCGAAATGGGTGATCCGATGGCAATTTGAGCTGTTTGAGCCATAGGTCTGTTTATTGCTTACAGCTTACTGCTTATTGCTCTATCCGGCAGGTCCCTGAATGCCATGAAATCCCCGTGGGTTTCAGCAGCAAGGATTCCATGAACAATGGCTCTCGACATGCATTCGGCAGCAGCATGACCCATATCGTTCATGGCCTGGGCCTTATTACCGGCCAGGACACCCTGAGTATCCGGCAGCACTCTCTTGCCGGTTGCCAGGCAAAAGAGGGTATCCCCATCAAACATGGTGTGTGACGGTCTCACGGCCCGTGCCAGACCATCGTGTGCCATCTGCGCAATTTTCTTAGCCTGGGCCTTGGTTATCTTTGCATCGGTTGCGACAATACCGATGGTTGTATTGGCAATGGGCGGCGCCGGCAGTTGTTGAGGCAGCCGGACGCTTCTTTTTCCCTGATCACCATACTCATTCTTTATCCCCGTATCCCGCTCCCATATCATACCCGTATCCGGGTTTACTACCGATCCGAACGAGTTGACAGCTACAACAGCTGCCATGGTAATCCCATGTGCCATCACAAGACTTGCTGATCCCAAACCGCCCTTAATGGCGCCGGACACTGCCCCTGTACCTGCGCCTAGACAGCCTTCCGAAAGAGGGCCATTGTGAGCAGCGTCACAAGCCCTGGCACCCCAATCTGCTTGAATCGGAGGAATAAAATCAGCACCCCGCCCCAGGTCACACAAGACCGCAGCAGGCACAATGGGCACTACGTGGTTCTCATCTTCATCCATGGGAAATCCAAGATGTCTATCCGCCAGCCAACGAACGACCCCGTCGGAAGCCGCCAGGCCATAGACAGAACCTCCGGAAAGCACCACTGCCTGTACACTCTCCACCAGGTTGATCGGGTTCAGAAGATCGGTTTCACGGGTACCGGGAGCAGACCCCCGAACATCAACCCCGGCAACAGCCCCCTCCTTACACAAAATAACCGTCACACCACTGGCGGCCACTTTGTTCGTGTAATTTCCGGCCATTATTCCGGCTACGTCCGTAATCGAATTGTGCTTTCCCACTATCGCCATCTCAGATTCCTCACATGCCTTTTCTCTTGACACCAGACAAGCTATCATTTTCTTGGCATGATGAAAAGCCCTTTACCCCATAGTTGCATAAACAACATGGCAAAGTATAGATAATGAGTCGTTATTATATACAATACCGTTGCGATAGCGCCATTTTCTGGATATTCCCCCAGATGAATTCTTCCGACTTCGCTCTTCGAGCTACGCCGGGACAAGAAGGATGGCGTCTATTTTGCCATGTTGTTTACCCTGCGGGAAAGCCGGAGAACTTCAGATCCTGCGTTGCTGAGGGTTCGAAGTAAATAACTACGACGTCACCCTCAGACGCCTTGACTCTGAAGCTCTCCGGCTTTTGCAACACTGAGGTTTACGCTGCACTCAGGGTTCGAATACCCCGAAGACCTTGTCCGGCGAGGCTTATACAACCCTATCAGTTCCCTCCCTTTTAAGGTGGTGGCTATTTTTTAAAAAATACCACATATAGTACCACAAGGTTCTTGACACACTATATATCAAGCTCTATACTCTTTTATTCACAGTTGAGACTTTTGTCTCCCTGATCTTTTTCAATCCAAATCTTGCACCACCTTATATGCAAATATACCCCTGGTTCCAACCTGGGTTTTATTTATATTTACCCAATAAACAGAATGTATGAAAACGGAGGATGTTTATGGCTACAATGACGATCAAAAGACTTCATGAACTACTGGAAAACAATGCGGACAAAGATGTCCTGGCATGGGCAGGGGCCTGTCACGACTGCAAGTCCGAAGCCCAGGTAACGGCTACACCAAAAGAAGACGGCATCCATATCGATGGGGGAAGCGTGTACGAACCTGCCTCCGACAAGTTCATGATCAAGTGTAATGCCTGTTTTGAAAAGGATCCGGTTCTGAGAAATTATCAGGATTGTGAGGTCTACAGCAGGGTGGTAGGGTATCTGCGACCCGTTGCCCAATGGAACGATGCCAAGCAGGCGGAGTTCAAGGACAGGAAACTGTATGATCCAAGCATTTGCTAATTTAGGTTTTAAATAAACTAAGGTCCGCCAGAGACGCTGTCACTGGCGGATCAGTTATTTTCGCTATCCTGTGGATTAACTTCCGACGGTTTGCTCGCCACCTGGCAAGCATTGCGAACTCATGTCGATACACCTAATTTCGGGAGGATATATACCTGAAGTAATATCCAAACACCTACAATGATGAACAGTATAATGGTTTCTTTCATGGGTTTCCTTTCTTGGTGCCGTTCGACACATGGTTGCTTTCAATTTACACGCTTTTATCTTGGGTCAACCTAAGCCCCAATACAACAATTGTCAAGGCAATTGCCATCTATAAGGGTTGTCATAAATTTTCATGCTCAACTGCATCACTAGCATAGTGCCCTGCCGGATCGATGATGTTTCTTGACTTGACAACAATAACCAATTCATTCAATTTTGGCGTAATGAAACACAAACGAAAACATTTCCCGATACTTTTTACCGCCCTTTTCGGCACGATTTTCCTGTCTCTTCTCTTTATCCGTATGGGAATATTTGACAGTCAGCCGGCCCGGATGGATATCGCCGATATATTGTCATCTGAAATCATTGCAGATCGGGACACCTGGATGAATATCTTCCAGGGCAAGAAAAAGATCGGCTTTTCCCATTCACGCTATGCACGCCTGGAGCAGGGATATCGTTTCAACGAAACCATGTTTATGAGAATAAACACCATGGGGATGATTCAGGATATTGGTCTCAATACCAGCGGTACCCTTAACACGGATTTCTCGCTCAAATCATTTGATTTTGAAATTGCCTCCGGACGTTTCAATTTCTCTGCAGCCGGTGACATAACTGGCAAGACCCTTAAGGTGAACACCCAAAGTGCCGGTGCAAAACAGACTTACCAATTAACCCTGACCGACAATATCTACTTCACTTCCGGCATTGTTCAAGCAGCCAGCGCCGGCAAATTAAAACCGGGTGACCAGCTCACATTAAAGGTCTTCGACCCTATTGCCATGGGTCAGGAATCGATTCTGCTCCACGTCCTTGAAGAAGAAAACATCACCATCATGGAACAGGTGAAAAAAGCGACCAAGATTTCACTCAAATTCAAAGGCGCCACCCAACTGGCGTGGATGGATGAAAAAGGGGACCTTTTAAGAGAAAAAGGCATGCTGGGAATTATCCTTGAAAAAACATCCCGTGAAGACGCCATGTACGGCCTCCCCATCCAGTCGAGTCAGGATCTCACTAAAGCCGCATCAATTCCATCCAACATCGATATCGACAATCCGGACGGACTGATGCAGATGCGATTCGAGATAACGTGTTCAGGTGATTTCGCAGAACAGCTTCAAGGAGGCAGACAGACCTATAAAGCCCCGGTTCTCTCAATCCAAAAGGAATCTCTCGACGATCTTCTGCAACAAGATCCTCCTCTGGTTCCCATGGAAAATTTCACGACCTTTCTGGCGCCCAGCCCTTTTATTCAGTCGGACCATCCTGCTATTCAAAAGCTGACATCCGATCTGGTTGCCGAGAATGACCTCCCCCTTGAAAAAGCGCGCAAACTGGTTGCCTGGATACAGGCACATATTCAAAAACGCCCGGTCATATCTCTCCCGGATGCTCTGTCCACCCTTGAAAACCGCATAGGAGACTGCAATGAGCATGCGGTGCTCTTTGCAGCGCTGGCGAGAGCTGCCGGAATCCCCACCAAGATCGAAGCCGGTGTGGTCTTTCTACGAAAACGTTTCTTTTATCATGCCTGGAACAGTATTTATGTCGGCAGATGGATCACTGTCGATGCGCTGTTTGACCAGATACCGGCCGATGTCACCCACATTCGTTTTGCCGGCGGCATGCAGAAAGACCAGCTCGACATATTGGGCCTCATTGGAAATTTAAAAATCCGGATTCTGAATGGAACATCAAATGATAGAACTTAAAAATCTCACCAAACGCTACGGCGAAGTCGTTGCGGTCAACGATCTGAACATCCAAATCGCCCAAGGCGAAATTTTCGGGTTCATCGGGCCAAACGGCGCCGGCAAAACAACGACCATCAAAATGATCGGAGGCATACTGGTGCCGACTATCGGAGAAATCCGAATCTGCGATATCGCTATGGCCGAAAACCCGGAAGCGGCAAAACTTAAGATCGGATTTATTCCCGACCGGCCATACCTTTATGAAAAACTCACCGGTATCGAATTCTTGAAATTCGTCGCCGATCTGTATCACGTGGATGCCCGTCATTTCCTGAAGAAAGCGCATGAAAAGCTGGAGCTGTTTACCCTCTCGGACTGGTCCGAAGAGCTCATAGAATCCTACTCCCACGGCATGAAACAGCGGTTGATCATGGCCTCCGCCCTTCTGCACGAACCGGAGGTCATCATTGTCGATGAACCCATGGTCGGACTCGATCCTCTGGGTATCAAGCTGGTCAAGGATCTTTTTAAACATCTGTCCGAAAATGGTACCACTATTTTTATCTCCACGCATACCCTCCAGGTAGCGGAGGACTTGTGCCATCGCGTGGGCATTATTAACAAAGGCGCCCTGATCGCAATCGGTTCACCGGAAAAACTGAAACAAGACCTGCAGGCCACCAATGCCGACCTGGAGGATGTGTTTTTAAAATTGACGAATCCGGGGACTTAAAGACGCTTTGCTGTCATTATAGATCGTTTTAGGTTTTATGTTTTAAGTTTTAGGTATGAGCCATCAGCTTTGAGCTACAATAAATAACGCGCGTAGCGCTAATGTCGTCCGAAGGACAAATGACGCACGCAGTGCTAATGACAGCGGCAGGATATATATATAGTTCCTTGTCCTGATTATCTCAACAATTTGGTAGAAAAACATAAGGTCGATACGTAATCATGCATGACATCCTCACCCTTGTCAGACCCAGAGTCTTGAGTTTCAAGAACGCCTCATTTTTTCGGGGAAATAAACAGGGCAGCCTCATAAAGCTGCTGCTGTTTGGTGGTATCGGATTCACTTTCTGGGGCGGCATCTTTGCGGTGTCATTCCGGGTTCTACGTTATTTTAAAGGCGTTGAAGAGCTGGGCGATCTCCTTGCATTCAAGCTTTTATCCATGATTCTTATCACGCTCCTGTCTCTGCTCATTTTCAGTAGTATTCTCACGTCCCTGTCCAAACTCTTTTTGAGCAAAGATCTAAACCTGGTACATGCCATGCCGGTTTCCACTTACCGGATCTTTCTGGCCAGATGGATAGAAAGTACGCTGGACAGCTCCTGGATGGTCGTCATCTACCTGCTGCCGGTTTTTCTGGCCTATGGAATCGTATTCAATGCGGGTCTGTTTTATTACGTTACCGTTGGATCGGCAATTCTTTCCCTGGCTGTCATCGCCTCCTGCTTGAGTGCCATGATCGTGGTATCCGCCGTTGTCTTAATACCGGCCAATCGTATTCGGAATCTCTTTGTCTTCCTGGGCCTGTTGCTCTTCATTCTCCTTTTCATCGCTTTCCGTCTCCTGAAACCCGAAAGACTGGTCAACCCGGAGGTCTTTTCAACAGCACTGATGTACCTTTCGGCGCTTAAGACACCGAATCTGCCTTACCTTCCCAGCACCTGGGCATTTGACGGTATTCAGGCCGCAATCAATGGGTCCATCGTTGAAACCCTCTTCCATATGGGTCTTTCGTGGTCATGCGTCGGCATGATGATGTTCCTGATGATCATCATGGCCGACAGACTCTATCTGGCAGGATTGTCCAAAGCCCAGACGTCACCGGCCAGGCTTTTGAAACATAAAATATCGGGCGACAGAATCTTTTTCTTTCTACCGGCACCCCTGAAAGCGCTTGTGGTAAAAGAAATCAAATCGTTCTTTCGAGACCAGACCCAATGGTCCCAGATATTTCTCATCGGTGGTCTGGTGTTGATTTATATCTTCAATTTCAAGGCGCTTCCCCTTGAAAAAGCCCCCATCAATACCGTATACCTGCAGAATCTCCTGTCTTTTCTAAATGTAGGCCTGGCATCATTTGTTCTGATTGCCGTTGCCGGACGTTTTGTCTACCCGGCTATCAGTAACGAGAACGAAGCTTTCTGGATTGTCAAATCGTCACCCATCTCCCTGCGGCAATTTCTATGGGTGAAATACTTCATTTACCTGTTGCCACTCCTCATCCTAACGGAAATCCTCATCATAGTCACCAATATCTTTTTGAATGTCACACCCTTTATGATGTTTCTATCCACCATAACGATTTTTTTCATGGTTCCTGGCGTGGTGGGCATCGGCATCGGGTTCGGGGCGGCTTACCCGAATTTCAAATCGGAAAATCCAGCCCAATCAGTCACCAGTTTTGGCGGGCTGCTTTTTATGATTTTGTGCGCTGCGTTTGTCGGCGGGATCGTCATGCTGGAAGCCGGGCCTGTCTATAACCTATTCATGGCAGGGTTTCATCAACGAACATTGTCCATTCTCGAATGGGTATGGATCATCGGATCTTTTTCGCTGTCTTTGATTATTTGTATGCTGGCGTTGATCCTGCCCATGCGTTTCGGAGAGAGAAAGCTAGCAGAGCGGGTCATATAAACCCCAACATTGGGGTAAACCTTTCCGGCACTCTGGGAGTTGCGCTACTTGATGATGAAGACCGAAACATCCCTGGCAGCGTTGAGAACCTTTTGCGAGGTGCTCCCAAAAAAGAAATCCCTTATTCCGGAAGTCCCTCCCCTGCCGATAACCACAACTTCATAGCCGTCTTCGGCCTCGCGAAGGATATCTCTCGCAACCCCCTCTTTCAGGTCTTCGTGTTTGGTGCTGATGTTCGTTTCCTCGAAACCCTTGTTTATGAGTGTCTCTTTTGCCTGTTGTATAGCGGTATCCACTAGCTCCCTCTTTTTATCTTCCATGCTGCAAAAAGCACTTTGTTGGGACTTAAAATAAGGGATCAGTTCGGGGCTGTTCATTTTGCACAGGGCCCCTGTATCGATAGCGACGCTGAACAGGGTGATACGCGAATCCCTGGCAAACGTTTCAGAAACAACGACAACAGCCCGCTGGGCATTCTCCGATTCGTCAACTGCGATCAAGATATTTTTGCTCATGGGGTATCTCCTTTTTTGTGGCATTCACAATCTTTTGAGATGGCTTCTTAAAAAAAGGCAGTGTGTTGGTAACACACTGCCTTCAATAACATAATACCCAAATAACAGTTTTCAAGGTACCTATAAGAATTGTCACAAATGAGATCCAAGAGCGTGACGGCTATAGATTATGATCCCAATCCCATCCGTTTGTAAAACTCAGGGATCTGCTGGATATCAAATGGAGGGACCTCGTCAATAATCTCTTTCGAAGTAATTGGATCCAACGGCCAGTGATCCGGTTTTCGGGATGCCATCCGGCTGCTGATCCTGTTGGCATAGCACCCACACCCCGGTACCTGAAACTGCTCACTCATGGTCTGCCAGATATCCTCGACAGCCTCCTTCAAAATATTGCCAAAAGATATCATCGCAAAATCACAAGGGCTCACATTGCCCTGGGAATCAATAAACATATAATTATACCCCGCGCCACAACCATAATATTGCCGGCTTTCAAAATAATCATAAGCAAAGACGCCTGGGTAGCCAGGTGTTGCCGTGCACATCTTCTGTATTTCAAATATAGTCTGTACATGTTTGGGTGACAGCAGTGCATCGGGGGTTCTCGTCAGGTGGCCACTGAGGATGGGTGATGTCAAGCGCATGTCATTGACACCCAGATCACGAAAAAAATCGATGGTCTTAAACAACTCCTCACGGTTGTCAACAAGATCCCGGTCCGGAACAAACGATATCGCCACATAAAACCCCGCTTCCTTGAAAAGCTCAATGGCTTTGACGGCACAGGCGTGCATACCTTCTTTTCTTCTTCCTTTATCGTGCCTCTGAGCTGAATAGTGGTCAAGGCTGACAATGGGGATCCCCAGTCCAGCCTGTTTGAGGCGCTGAACCCGTTCCCGTGTAAGACGATATCCGGTGGTAAAAAGAAGGGACATGGATCGTTGATCGATACAGGCAATAACATCTTCCAGGTCTTTGCGAAGGAGCGGCTCGCCGCCGGTCAGACCGATAACACTGGTTCCCATTCCCTGAACCGAGGCAATGGACTCTTTCAGGTATGCAAGAGACAGAACGTCCTTTTTGGCTCGATCGGCAAAGGAACAGTGCCAGCAGTTGCATGGACATTGTGGCGTAATAGCAAAGTTCACGATGACCGGCTTAGATATACCTGACGCTGTTGAAACAACGCCCTTGAGGAACCGATCATAAGCCGGCGAAGGATACGCTGGTGTGAAGGTATTCGAATAAATCTTGCCGTTTAACCGAGTCAGCTTGCTCTCCTTGGAAACATAGTTCAGGGCCAGCTTCTGCTTGATCGTCAACCCCCTGAGTTCCTTGTGAAGCCCCATTTTAAGCGTCGCCATCAGCCGCCTGGGTCCATAAAGTTGTTGTCCGTTCATATATCCGCCTTTGCGCTCCAGGTGAATAGAAACTATCTCAAAAATATCGTTTGACTCAAATTCTGCAGTATGGATGTTTATCCCGCTGAATCAGCAAGGCGGTTCGAAACATTCATTTTTTGAGGATGTCTGCCAGCATACATCCTGCTGACTCTTTTCCAGTCGGATACGCAACCACTCTGGAATTTTCATCTTGTCGAAAGTGTCCATATCGATACAGACCGTGACATTATGACCGACAACACGCGGCAATTCCTCGGTTTCCCGGAATACCCGATACCCGAAAGTTATGGACGTGCTGCCCACCTTTATGACACATACCTCGATCTCTATTTTATCACCATATCGAAGTGGTTTGGAAAAATCCGTCTCCAGGTGAACCGTGGGAAGACCCATGCGATGCTCGTTGACAACCGTCGGGTATTCTATTTCCAGTTCATGGGAAAAAAATTCTTCTAATGCAATATGAAAATAATGCAGAAATCTCGGGTAGTAGACAATACCGGCACGATCGATATCGCCAAATCGAATTTTGAGTTGTGATCTGTATGCCATATTGGTTTTCTCCTTGCTGAAAGTATCGGGGAATTATTAATTTTTACCTTACTGAAGAATGCCTCATGCATCAACTCTGTTTTTCGAACCGATTAACCTTCATTACATCTTGTCAGGAGAATCTTTTCCTGCTAGCTTGAAAGTTTCAAGGATTCGCGCAAAAAAGGAGTTGATATCATGGTGTCCGGTAAATATCCCCAACAACCTGTCATTGCAGTCGGCGCAGTCGTGGTGCACAAAAATCGCATATTACTGATCCGTCGGGGTAAGGAACCAGCCAAGGGAGAGTGGGCCATACCCGGAGGGCGTGTTGAGTTAGGAGAAACCATGCGTGAAGCGGCGGCACGGGAAATTATGGAAGAAACCTGCGTTTCCATCCGTCCAGAAGAATTGGTATATTTCTTTGAAACGATTCAGCCCGACCCAGACGGCAGAATTCGGTTTCATTATACCATCTTCGACTTCATGGCTGAATACCTGGCAGGCGAACCCAATCCCCGGGACGACGCCATGGATGCCAGGTGGGTATCGGCAGAGGACGCCAATACCTACAACCTGAACACCAAAACCCGGGATCTTCTGAATCGAATCGGATTTATCTCCTGAACAAATTTGTTTTACGGATTTATTTACGATGTCAGCTTCGATGAAATGTTTGCCACATGCCGGCCCTGAAATCGAGCAGCTTCCAGTTCGTTATCACTCGGCATTCTTTCACCAGACCCACCGGCAATTGTCGAAGCACCATAGGGAGAGCCACCGGTTACCTCGTCGATTCTCATCTGACCCTGAAAAGCGTATGGCAGTCCTACAACCACCATGCCATGGTGCAGCAGGGTTACATGAAAGGTCAGGAGGGTCGATTCCTGACCACCATGCTGGGTCGCGGTACTTGTAAAAACACTACCGGCCTTGCCGACCAGAGTTCCTTCAGCCCACAACTGCCCGGTGGCATCCAGGAACTGACGCATCTGGCCACACATATTGCCAAAACGGGTCGGTGTGCCAAAAATTATTGCATCCGCCGATGCCAGGTCTTCCACTGTGGCGACCGCTACCTCGGCCTGTGACTTTTGGGCATCCAACGCACCCATTTTTTCAAGAACCGTTTCCGGTAATGTTTCCGGTACGCGCCTCAGAACCGCCTCCGCATGCTCTACCGAATTGACACCTTCTGCGACTGCCTCTGCCATCCGGCGGATATGCCCATATGTCGAATAATATAGTACGAGTACTTTCATATCGTTGTCCTCCTTATTGTGTAATGCAGTTATCTATAAAGCCCAAGTTACATAACGAACAGAGGTCTTCGGGGATTCGTTTTAAAGTCGGGCAACTGTTTGAGCCCATTTCATTTTTTTATTGCATGTTTCCTGTTTCTGGTTATCATATGTTATGGTTCGATCATATAAATTCGGACTTGTTACATACGGGTCCGGTGGAAACAGGTGAATTGGCAAGGGAGATTATGTCATGAAAGAACTCATCAGTAAAATTGCGCAGGCGCTGGTCGACAAACCCGAGGTTGTGTCGGTTGATGAAGTACATGGCGAGCATACTACGGTGCTGAAACTGAATGTGGACAAATCAGACCTGGGAAAAATCATCGGTAAAAAGGGAAACACCGCCCGGGCCATCCGGACACTTTTGAGTGCAGCTTCCGGAAAAGCTCAAAGGCGTCATTTCCTTGAAATTGTTGAATAAATAATATCGTTATACGATTTTATTGAGCCTTTTAACGCCTTGCTCAGGGCCAGGATATGCAACCATTGCTACAGTGGGCTACCCTTCTGAGCATAAATCGTTTGCTAAGCATGATCTCACCTCCCCTCGTCCTGTTAAGTCTTCCCCATAGTTGCATAAACAACATGGCAAATAATAGATAATGACCTGTTAATTTAACCAATATCGTCGCAATAGTACCAACCCCTGGATTTCTCTACTGGTGTATTCAAAGGATGGCATCTTTTTTGCCATGTTGTTTACCCTTCGGGAAAACCGGAGAACTTCAGATCCTGCGTTGCTAAGGGTTCGAAGTAAAACACTACGACTTCACCCTTAGACGCCTTGACTCTGAAGCCCTCCGGTTTTTGCAACGTTGGGGTCTTCTCAAATAAATTTCGCTCCAAAAGCGCCTTCTTCAGACCACACAACACTGGCATCCCGGTTATCTTCTTGATTGTCACACGATATGGCTAAACGGATTTTCATCCCCTTCTGCATGCAACCAGGCGTCTTCGCAAGAATGCTGGCACCATAGTTGCTCATATTTTCAATGGCACCATTGTAGGTTCTCTCTCCTACAAGAAATGTCACGTCCCTTTTACAGATGGTTCTACCAACAAATCTTTTATCGTTCATATTGCCATCCCTCATTGTTTTTCACTGCTATGCCATTACGCCCAAATATAAAACCTGAACTGAGCGATTTTTATCTCGATCTGCACCAATCTCTTGTGGATAAAGGGTTCGCAAAAAGCCTCGACAGATCCACTGGTATGCCTACGTTTTTTTCGAACCCTCCTCCATCAAGATCTCGGCACATCTCTTCGGGAAAAATTGCTCAGTTCAGATAAAAGTTACCTTGTCTTTTATATACTACATCGTGGTATTGTTTTGTCAAGTTTTATTGACCTTCGAAAACACCCGGGTCTGAATAATTCAAACCATTTTCTGATATTTTTAATCTCGATGATCAGGTTTGAATTTTTTATTTACCGGTGATAATATTACAAAGGTCTAAGCTGAGCGATTGTCGAGGTTGCCGTAGCTAAGCAAGTTGAGCATAGCGAAATCCCGCCCCGCGGGAGAAGACGCTGTTCCGCTCTTGTTGGGGCGTAACTCGAAGAGCAAAGACCAAATAGTGAACTATGCGATATGGCATCTGACGCCGTAGATGCGGTAAGATCGGCAATCCCAACGGGTTTCAAATTTCAATGAAAAAAACAAAAACAATCATAGCGATCCCGTCCATTTCCGACTTCTACACGACCACCCATCGCCTGTCGGCTTTGGGGGAAAAAATCGTTGAAAAAATTCTGCAAAACCAGGGATGGAACACCCGGCTGCTGCATTTTCCCAGAATGGGGAAGCAAGCTCAGCCATTACCACCATCCCTATCCCATTTGAAAAACTATCTAATTCCGGGCGAATTCGGTCCCACCGCATTCTTCTCTCGATATCAGCGCTTTGGCCCCTCTCCTAAAGACAGTGCAGTCACCATTCTATCCGAAAATCCCCATGTTGTTTTCCTTTCATGTTTTGCCTTTGCCTATGCCGACGATACCCTGTCCCTTGCCAGACATCTCAAGCAGCAAAGCCCATCCGTACCTGTTTATGTCGGGGGTGCCGGGGTCAGCGTGTTCCCGGGTTATTTTCAAGCGGAAGAAAGTATCGATGCAGTTATTCCGGGTGAAGCAGAAAGTTCCCTGACAGCTTTTCTTGGAAGCAACACGGGTCCTGATCGCAGTACCGACCCGCACATTGAACACCCGGATAGCATTGACTTTTCCATTGCAACGACGGGGTCTTCCAAAAACGGTCAATGGCTGACAACGACTCTCAGCAGGGGATGTCCCCGAAAGTGCAGTTTCTGCGCCAATCACCTTACCCATGGCAGATCTTTTCGAACCGTACCCATTGCCGCGTTTTTATCGGCCATCCAGGCCTTCCCCAAGGATATCCCCCTCCATATCAACTTCGAAGATGACAATCTTCTCTTGGACAAGGAATATTTCTTTGCCATACTGGAAGCCGTTCGAAACCAGTTCCCCCTGGTGGATTTCAGCGCAGAAAACGGAATGGACTACCTATTGCTCGACATGGACACTATAGACAGACTCATTACTCTCGGTTTCAGGCAGTTCAATCTTTCCATGGCATCTCTTTCCCCTTCTATTCTGAAAGATTCTCACCGCCAGGGTGATTCAGAACACCTGCAGGAGATCCTCCGTTATCTGAGCCGAAAAAAAATCCCCTCCATCACCTATTTCATTTGTGGCCTGAAACAGGACACCACCGATTCCGTACTTGAAAACATACGCTTTCTATCCAGGCAGACGACACTTATCGGCATATCGCTGTTTTATCCGGTACCGGGCCTGCCGGGATTCAAGGAAACGCAACCTTTTTTCGAATCCGACTCCCATCTCTGCACCGGAAGCGCTGCTTTTCCATGGTCCGGGTCCCTCACCACCGCCCAGATGATTACCGCCTTCCGTATTGCCCGTTTTGTCAATTTCACGCAAAAAAAAGAATATCAACCACAAGAGATCGACCTGCTGACACGAATCCGAAGGGAAAGAAAACTCTATACTTTCCAGCGAAAAGGCAGGCAAAAATGGATGATACATCCTCCGGGTCTGGATATAGAGATGGAAAATGGATTTTTCGAAGCTGTCCGTACTTAAAAATTATTTTTAGATGTGTTTCAGAAAAACATCTTGATCTTTATTTTGTATAGAAAGCCAAGGAGGAATTCAATTGGCTACCAATCGATAGGTTTTGAGATATTAGTACCCGGAATTGGATCAGGGAGTTGACAGGTTTTTAAAGTGCTTATTAATATGCTTTTAGTAAAATCAGCATGCTTTATAAGTGCTTTTGAAGGATGACGCTTTCTATTCGTCGATGGGAAAATCAAACCAACCATTTTTTTATTCTGCTCTTTAATCAGCCGGAGAGACTCTGCTAAGTCACTATCGTTTGAAACAATCACCGCACAATCATAATGATCTAACCATGCATCATTTAAAGCATGGATAGCCAGGTTGACGTCTGATCCCTTCTCCTCAGTTTTTACGATATTGGCAAATTTGATTTTCTTGCCAAAGGTTTCAGCACCAATTGGGTATGCTAATGGCGCGTTGATTGTATGGCTATTAAACTGCCCGAAGTGAACTGAAAGTTCTGGAATGTATTTTTTTATTGCCCGTAAAAATGTTTTTTGACGGAGTGGTTGTTTTGGATCAAACTTGCCGGTAACACGAGCAGTAAAATATTTAATGGCAAGAATATCATGTTTAGGATTAAGCACCTTTTTAAACAACGACATGAAATCGACCCATTTATAAGGGGTGTTTTTTACAACGCCATAATAGAAATTAAAACCATCAATATAAATATAAGTTCGCATTTTTATTTGTTTCAAATAGCAAGGACCACCCTAAGGTGGCCCCGCGCCCAAGGTCGAAACCATTGGGGTAGTTAGTCTTTGAATAATTGTAAATTTACCATTTTATCATTAATTGTCAACCCAAAACTAAAAAACTTGCTATGTGTAGAGATCCGGAACAGTTTTGTTTTCAAGATAACCACAATATCAAGCCTCTATGTACTCATTCTTCAGCGTCTCCAACGCCGTTTCTCGTATCTGATCCAGGGATTGCTGTACATCGGCAGGCATTTCCTGCGGCTTGTGGTTTTCAATAATATCAATGGCCTTTCCGACCGCTTTTTGTCCCCAGGTTTTTTGTCCCTGGGCCATCCAGGGTTCAAGGGTTTCACGGTTGCAGAGCTGGGGCTGCCAGTGTTCCTGCTTAAAATATTTCATGGTCTGATCGGTTGAAATAAATGCGCCCTGAGGACCGACCTGGCGAATCACATCCATGCCGATATGTTCCGCATCGATGTCAAAACCGCGAACGACACGCCGCACGTAACTGATTATCTCTGCGTTCATCACGAGTGCGGCCGGGGAACCCACCAGACCCTGCCCCATGTAACCAATATCATGAATCAGATTGGCACCGTCCAGCCCGGCCATGAGTAAAGACATAGACCATTCCATGCCGGCCTGCTCATCAGGTGCGTGTGAGTCGCTGACCCCTGCTGTTCCCCACATGGGGATGCCGTAATAATGATAAAGATCTGCACAGGCCGACAAGGCCAGTCTGTATTCCGGGCATCCATATACGCATGCAGAGGTCTTCATATCCAGAGTCGACATGCCGAACCCGGAAATGATGGGCGCACCCTTGCTCCTTAACTGATGAAGAACGATGCCGCTCAAGGCTTCGGCATTTCCGACGGTAATCGCACCGGCCAGCGTCACCGGTGCACTGGCTCCGGACATCATCCCGGGCGTATAGTTCACTGGAACTGCGTTGTCGGCACAGAAAAAGAGTTTCTTGATGGCGCCCGAAGAGTGGAGCAACGGTGTCAGTGGCTCAGCATAATGGATATGAATCGGCTTCTCCCTCAAGGCCTCTTTCCCACCAACGACAGCCGCCGCCATCTCATTGATGATGGCGATATCCTTTGTCCCTGCAGCCGTATAAAAAATAGGCTTTATCGAATTTTCCAACTGGGTCTTGAAGGAATCGATGTACATCAGGTTGGTGGGGGAGTCATATGGCAGAGCATAAGAGCCCAGAAAATCAATCTCTTCAAGGAAATCAGCCACTCTGGCGGCGTTTGCAACATCCGACAGTCTTGATTCTCTCAGCTTTCCGGACGCCAGGTCATAGGTCTTGATCAAATCCGTCCCCATCCCGAAATAGGTCTTATTGCCTTCCAATAGCATGGCTTCCTGACCCAACCGGTTATAGATGGTGATCCGTGAGGGTGCACTGCGGATGCAGTCCTCAACCAGCCAGTTGGGAATCTGGACGACATTGTCGGACTTTATCCGACATCCGGCATCAGCCATCATGTCCAGAGCCTCTGGATGCATCACCTTGACTCCGATCGTTTCCAGAAGTTCCAGAGTGGCGCAATGAATATGTTTGATCTGGTCCCGGGTGAGCACACGATAGGCCGGCAAACATTGAGATTTAAAGCCTGTGTTCATTACCATGTGTTTCTCCTTATAATAAAAGCATGCAAAGTTTTATTTATGCTGGAACCTTGATGAATTCGTAAAAAGTCCGAAACTCCGTCATGCCTGCGAAGGCAGGCATCCAGAAGTAATTGAAAATACTGGATTCCCGCCTTCGCGGGAATGACGCTAAAGGGCGAATTAAGAGTTTTTACGAGTTCATCAACCTTAGTTGAGCGTTTTAACTTCTGGAATTCTAAATCGACAGCATTCCTATAAGTTATAGTGAATTGAACATTCCAAAAAGTTAAAACCTCAACTTAGGTGGAAAAGATTCAGATCACGTTGCATCATCCCTTTGAAATCAATCCTTCCCATCTCTTCCATGGCTTCCGGCACTCCAATAAAAACGATCCGGTTCATGAGAGCTGCCATGGTTTTCTTCTGCATGATTTTCTCAAATTTGCCATGCCCCATTACCCAGTTGAACAGGTAGGTCCCTGTGCTGGTTTTGAAAATACCTTTGGCCCTTACCATGCCATCGGGAATCAAGGTCATCATTTCTTCAAACTGACTGCAATCCATCCCCTTCCAGGCAAAGGAACCAGACACCAGACGATCCGGGGGCGTCATCGACGTGCCTGG
>Ga0164315_10000597_pt1 | contig 25581 bp, 22 predicted proteins | sample GuaBasSedimGuay6_FD_113737 | JGI IMG/M metagenome (GOLD analysis project Ga0164315, IMG submission 113737) | Subseafloor sediment microbial communities from Guaymas Basin, Gulf of California, Mexico - Guay6, Core 4569-2, 0-3 cm | ecosystem: Environmental > Aquatic > Marine > Hydrothermal vents... | reverse complement strand
TAATCCGGAAATTAAATTTACAACATGGATGTATAAAATTGTAACAAATACGGCAATAGACTTTCTTCGATCAATTAAAAAAATGAAATTGGTAAACATTGATGATTTTCAAGAAAAAATTATTAGCACATCTGCTGACAATCCGGAAATACAGTTAAACAATAAAGAAACAGGGCAACTGATAAGATCTATTTCTGAAAAACTTTCTGAAAAGCAAAAACTTGTATTTGTATTAAAAGATCTGCAAGGTTTGAGTTCGTTGGAGGTTGTTGATGTATTAGAACTATCAACAGATTCAATAAAAAGTAATCTTTATCATGCCAGAAAAGTGATTAAAGAAAAAATGCAGAAAATATTGTCATATGAAGGGAGGGTTTTATGAATTGTAATCTGATAAAACAAAAAATCGACCATTTGATTTTTGAGAAAGATGATCTTTTAGTTACAGAGGTGGCCAATCATATCCAAAGTTGTGATTCATGTAAATTATATTTTAATGAAAGCATTTCAACAAATAAAATGTTTGATCTTTTGAAAACGGAGCCAACACTTCATAATCCTACTGAATTAACAAACAACATATTATCCATAATTAAGGATGAAGATCAAATTCCAAATGCAACAAAAATAATTGGACATCACAAAATCTTACAACTAGTTAGACGATCATTAGCCGCAGCATCTGTTTGTCTTATGATAATTTTTGGAATAGAACAATATATTGTATTCGATAAAACTTTAAAACTGGAAAATTCTACTTCTAGAATATCTAATGAGCATGAAAACATAAGTCTTCAGAAAATTGTACAATTTAACACAGGCATGCATATTGATTATTATAAACAATTAATTATCACAGGATTTGACAATCCTAATCATCGAAAGATTAAAACCAGACTTATGCTGGCAAGATTATCAGCAATAAGCATGAATGAAATAGATGAGCAAAAAATACGTCAGTTACAGAGGGTTATTTCTACAATGAATAGTAATTAAATACTCAAAATTAAAATTAGAAATCATGAAAAGGACAATCATATTAATTAGTTTATTCATCTCAATATTGATAATAAGCAGTTGTAGGGAAATAAGTATTAGCACTGTTGTTAATAATGATGGTTCGTTCACCAGAATTGTTACTATTACTGGTGATTCATCTGATGTTTTCAAATCAGGCTTGCCTTATCCGGTGGATCATACATGGGAAATGGATTTTAAGAAAGATACAATCGGAGATAATTATGTTTTGACCTACACAAAATCTTTTAGTAATAGTACTATTCTTGAAAAAGAATTTAGTGATGATACAAGTTGGAGAAGGAAGTTGGACCGAAGTATTCTTATTGAAAAGAAATTTGGGTTTTTCTATTCTTATTTGGTTTACAATGAAAGCATTGGCACCACAAATCCTTTTAAATTAATTGATTACACTGATTACCTCAGTAAAGAGGATATGTTATGGTTAACGGGTGGGAAATTAGCTTTCAATAGTATTGATTCAGCCAACATGAAGCAAGCTGATGATAAATCAGACAAGTATTTGGAAGCAACTTTGACGGCTGAGATCGTAGCCATATTAAAGGAAGGGATAGTTCATTTAAATAAACCTTCTATTGTTCCTAACCGAGTGGATTGTTTTAAAGATAGTATCGCATCAAAAATTGATGCTTGGGATTTAGAATCTAGCAGCGACTTTGTTGATTTCTATGCTAAGTGGACTAATAATAATGAGATTTATAAAATTAAGGAGATCGAAAGCACCCAATTTAAAAATCTGGATAATAAAATCCAATTTCTTATTAATATCTTTGAAATGGAGGACTACAAAGTGACCGTTGAATTACCAGGAATAATAACTGAAACAAACTCGATATCCACTAAAGGCAATCAAGTACTCTGGAATGTAAATTCATCATCAATTATTTTTGAAGATATTAATATGGTTGTAGAATCCAGAGTTGTAAATAAGTGGATGTTTGTAATTACCGGGATAGTACTTTTATTGTTAATTGCGCTAACAATTTACAAATCCACAAGATAACATTATGAATTTACATTCGGACTTAAATCATTAATAATCAAGGTTCAGGATTCTATCTTTTCCCATTTCATAGTGTGCCAAAAAAGATACTTTGAGCCAACAACTTCTATCTCATTTTGTCCTACATTCGTGATCTTCAAATTAAATATCATACCCTTTTCAGGTCCGTACATCTCTCCATTAACCCATTCATTTTTCTCTTCGTTGAATTCTAGATTATTGATGATTACCTTGCCTATTAATAGTCCATTTTGTTCTGATTCTTCCGGATTATTGATGTCTTTTGTCTGACCATCTTTAAAGTTATTCAAGGCAATTATTTTACCTGAATAAGTATTGTCATTTTTGAAAATCTCAATATCTAAATCATTTGGTAAATGATATTTGCCAATTATTTTATCAGATTGCTGAGCAAGAGTTTGTAATGAAAGAAAAATGATAATTGATACTATAAAATTTAGTTTTAACATAGATGTTTCTTTTTAAATTAATGATTGTTGTAAAATGATTATTATTAGATGCTAGTGCCAAAAAAAGCAAATTCTTAGGAATGCAAGGATTAATACCCAAGGAACTGTGTTAAAAAACAAAACATTTTTTATTTTTTTGTCATTTCGAAACCGCAACACAAATCGTTTTAGTTTTAATCAAAAAGCAATAGCGGTGAGAAATCTCAAAAAGCAAGAACCACTTCCTTAGGAGATCTCTCCATGCGTAAGGTTTTGCTTCCGCAACACCTTACTTAGTCGAGATGACAGCCTGGTTCTCAGAAGATTTCTCCACTCCAAAACCTCTCCTCAAGTCGAGGATTTTCCGGTCGAAATGACAGTAATTTCTATTAGAAGGATTTAAAAATTGTATTTAATTTTTGTGTAAATCATTGAGTTGTCGGCATAACGCCCAAACATTCCTCTTTCATTACCAACGAAAATATTCGAGCCCAGAAGTATTGAGAAACTATCGCTAAAATCATAAGTAACTTTTGGACGAATCAAAGCATCGCCATAGTTAAGGCCAACATAAGAGAACAGTTCTAAATGCAAAGTTTCACGCATGGCATCGTAACGAGCCAAGAAAGTCATGGTATTACCAAACTCTTCTTCATCAATAAAATCGTTGTAATCCATAATATATTTTTGGATAAACTGTGCACTTAATTTCAAATGACCTACACCATAATCAAGTCCAACAACATAATGCAAATAGTCCTTTTTAACAAGGGCCCCAGCAGCCATTGGATCGGCAGTCTGGAAATATTTACCATTGTAATAAGCGGCCTCACCACGAATAACGAAACTCTTTAATGTTGAGGTAAATGATCCCCCGGCAACTGTTAACCGGTGATGCTCTGGAGTAATCAATAACCCACTAAGGACAGGGTTTCCCATGGAGTCCACTTGAAACTCTTTTTCAATGTACATGCTTGGTGTAGCATCCCAGGTGTAGGCTCCCATCAAATCAAAATCGATGGCTGATGATGACAACGAATATTTCAAATAAACCTCAGAATTTTCAAAACTTGCAGTAATATTTTCTTTTGAATGATCGAAAGTTGGTGGTGCTGGAAATTCTGGTGGTTTATACCAAATAGACCCTGGTCCGGGAATTTCGTTACTAGCAAAGATTGGCTTAACAATAAGTTCAAGCGTACTATTACCAATGTAATAATCCACTTTAGCAGCATAAACCCCTATCCTTATTTCATCAAAATCCGGTAACAGGAATTCTTGCAAGTCCAAAGGTGAAACAATATCAGTAATAAACACACCATCTGCTTTACCCCATACAATTTGTTGCTTTCCCACTCGTATATCAAAATTATCGAAATAGAGGTCAAGGTAGATCTCGCGCAAGCGGAAGTCGAGACTATCTATTCCATAAGAATAAATCATCGGATTGGCTTTAAATGCAACTCGATCTCCCATGGTTTCAAAATTAAGATTAAGAGTGTTTTGGAGCATATTGAATTCTCCGTTGTTGTATTGCACCCCTGTATAATTTCTTACAAAACCATTAATATCAACATTTTGCGAAAATGCTAGTTGGCCAATTGAAAGCAGAACTGCTATTAATAAAATTTTAGTTTTCATCTGTTCATTTTTTTCTCGCAATCCCGAGTGCTCGGGACAACGTAGTTGTTTTTTACTTAAAATATGAATCATACAATTCTAAATGCTTATTCAAAGCAATTACCGTAGACTGGCATTGTTTTAAATCACCTTCTTTTAATTCTTTAAACCATTCAGCCATTGGGTGAAGATAATTGTGTAACTGATTATGTGCTTCACCAGTCATATCGCAGCGTTGAAATATGTGTTGAAATTCTTTTCGAAGTTCAGCCCCCAATTCTCGATAATCTGAAAGTTTACTGTTGCTATTAACACTTTGCATTAGTTCTTTCATATTTCTAATGCCTTTGTTTGTAGCAAAATTTACTTTCCACTTTTTACCGTTTTCGAGAGTTACAATATCACCTTGTGATTCATGTACTTCAGCTTCTTCAGTTTTCTGATTAGTTGATTGATTTCCACAGGATGTCATAAAAATGATTACTGCAATAATTGTAAGGTATTTCATATCTTTTTAATTTATTCGTTAAAATTTAAGTTTGTCAGTCATAATACCAAAGCGAATAACTTCTATTCGGTTGTTGAAATAAATATTGTAATAGTCCATGCCATTGTAAACCTGAACAAATAGGCCGATATCTTCTAAAAACTTCGGATGATAATAAAAAGTAAGATTTACATTAAGTCTGTCCAAGGCAAAAGTTTGCCAATCATTCACATTCCCAAACATCCACATAGCCTCCGCTTTCAGCGATATTTGCGCACGCTTTTTATCAGCATTCTGCTTGCCAAGTGGCATTTTATAAATGGAAAACCCATTATGCCACCTAAGCATACTGTAAATTCCTTCCAGTTCTTCATTGGACCAGCCCGGAGGGTGATATTCAAGGGAAGTAGAGTAAAATTGAACTGCCCTCAAATTTTTATTGTAATGATTGTTTACAATTCCAAACTCAAAAAAGTTTGTTGCGAAACTACCAGAAGTCAGGTTTATCTGTCCATCTGGTAAGTAAAAGTCTCCATCTTGTCCGTTTGAATGATGTACAAACCTTCCAAAAAGAGAGTATTGATCTTTCTTTGGTTTATCAGTAAGTTTGTAATAAACAGCAAGTTGCGGCATATAACTGGGGGTGCGTACCGGCATTGACTCTTCCCGATACATTCTTAAGATTATCTGTGGTGTAAGCACACCCATAAATCGGGAGTTCTTACTTTTACGGATCATGAAATTTGGAATAATATTACCTTCAAACCACAAAGGTTCAATATTACCAATATCCAAAGGAAATGTAATGTAACTATTACCCTGATTTACACTTGCAACTGTAGTTAGGTTAATTTGTGGAATTGTATTATTCTCCTGTCCAAAGCCGGAAGGCAATAATACAATTACAAAAATAAATATGACAAAAACTTTGCTCATAAAAATGCTACTAACGATAAATTGCTATTCCAAAACCAAGTTCAATAATATCCGACATTGGAATGGAAGAGTTGCCAACTTTACTTGCCACATACAAACCTCTTGTTCCAGCACGTACATAGAATGCTGTGCCTGAAGCAGGAGTTTTGTTTGACAATAATTTTGTTTTTATTTCTCCACCTATGAAAACACCAGCATTCCTGCCTGGCGACCACCAATAATAATCTTTTGGATAATTATCAGGCAGTTTAACCCAATATTCATTTCCAAAAGTATGATGTAAATACCATCCAAAATTTAAAGGTAATATTTCAATGTTTTTTGATGCCTTGATTCGAATAAGTTTAGCAGTAAATTGTAAACTAACACTATGCAAATCATCCACAGTAAACTTGTCTGGCACATAACCGTAAAACATAGTCACATCTATTCTATGGTCAATAAAAGTATAGCCAACACCTGCTGACAAAAAACCTATGCCACCAGCATATTGTAATTTTACATAATCGGGTAAAAACTTACTAAAGCGTGTAGAATCAATTTTATTTGATTCTTGTGCACAACTGGCAGAAATACCGAATGTCAAAGTAAAAACTAAGACAAGCAATACTTTAAAACTCATATGTTCCAACTTCAAAATTACCATTTGAAATATTAATTACATTATATTTTATGTGTTCAACACCATAAACATTGACATACGGAGTACTATCGGAATACGGAAAATAAACTTCATGATGATGTCCATGTCCATGAACAGTAAATATTACATTATTATATTTAGCGATAGTTTGGTGAAAGTCAACTTCCAATGTGCTGTCAAAATCTGTAGCCAATGGAGGCACGTGAAATATGACTACAGCATTTTCGAAATCATCAGCAGTTTGTAACTGTGAGTCCAACCAGTTAATGTTAGGAACCTGACCATTAAACTTAAATTCCATACTGTTTGTATTAACAAAAATGAATTTTGTTTTAGCATAAATAAAACTAAAATTGTACTCACCAAACATTTCACTGTAAGCCAAACCACCGTTTCCTACCATATCGTGATTTCCCAGAACTACTAAATAAGGACAATTCAAATTCAACAAAAATGAATTCCCCCAAAGGTATTGTTGTGGTAGTCCAAAATCGGCAATATCACCAACATGTACTACAAAATCAATTGGATTGGTTTCGTTCAAATTATTAACCGCAGAAACGAAATCTTCAAATTCATCAAAATTAACATGGGTGTCACCAGTAAAGGCAATTCTAATTGTATCACTACTTTTCTTCGTTGATAATTTTTCGATATTGGTAAGATTTACATCTTTATTTTCACCCTCAAAATCAATAACATAACTAGAATAGTCAAACATATCCCCACATGATGTGAGAAACATTATGGCTGCTAGAAATGCTATGTTAAAGGTTAGTTTCATGTTTTAAATAATACAATGATGTAATTAAATTATGGTTTAATGGTAAAATAATATTAATGGATAATTGAATAATTAATCCATCATACTATTATTTTACATACCTCTAGCCATCATTCTCTCAGAGAATTTAGAACTTGAAATATTTGTATTAATTTCTACATTATCTAGTACCATTGTAGTTCTATGATTTTTTTGTACATTTTCCATTTCAGAACTTGTGATAACCAGGAATCCAGATATATCTTCAAACTTCTTAATCTTTAAGATTTTAAGCAAATCCTCATCTTCGTCATAAAACTCCTTTTTCAAACCAATAAAGTTATCTTTTCTAACCCATGTTTTTGTTTTAGAGTACATATACTCTTCGTCTTTAGGAGTACTTATAACAACATAATAATCTACGCCATCAATTGTTTCTTCACCAACAAGTTCGTGAGTGTCATCATCTAGTTTGCGATCGCCAAGATCATCATAGGTAAAGTCGGAACCCATGAAGTAATCGCTTTTGCTGTCGCTGGAAATCCTTTTGGTTTTCTTTAAAGCAGGTAGATAAATCCATTGATCATCGCTCTTGCTTTCGTCATCGTATGTCCAACTCATAAACGAAGTGTTTTTTACATCGGCAGGCGATTGGAAAAACATAATGCTCTTCTCAACATCACCCATCTCTTTTGTAAACTGCTTAATTATTCTGATTCTTTCTTTACCACTTTTATTGATTAGTGTCATGGTTAGATTTGAAGTTTGATCATCACCTGTTGGAAGATTGTAAACTTTTTCTACAATTTCTCTTCCTGTTAATTCCTGCGCTACTATCTGACTAGTAAACCCGGCTGCAATTATTACTGCAACTAATACTGATGTGAATTTTAGTGTTTTCATGATTTTATTATTTTTTCTGTTAATTTTCTTTGCCGCAGAGACGCTAAGGCGCAGAGTTATCTGGGTTATCACCCTCTTTGCACCTTAGTGTCTTTGCGGTTTATTTATTATTCTTAAAATACAATTTTGATACATTTAGTAATACAAGCATAATTGTAAGTGTACCAACAAAACTGGTAAACATGTTTAGCGAAACTAGTGCTCCAAGTTCACGGTTTGGAGGAAATACTGAGAATAGCAGCACCAGGAAGCCTGCAATTACCACAATGGCATTAAATAAAATTGCCCTACCGGAATGTGACATTGTTTTCTGGGCAGTAAGTTCTTTATCACCAGTTTTTAATGCATTAATACGATACTGCTCAAGAAAGTGAACCGCATAATCAATTCCAATTCCAATGGCAATACTCGATAATAAAGCGGTTGTTGTGCTCAGTGGAATATCTAAAAATCCCATTACACCAAAACTAATTAATGCTGTAACTAAAATAGGGACGGCTCCAATAATACCAGCCTTTATATTTTTAAACATAAAGGACATGAGTACAACTACAATAATTATTGAAAGTATCAAACTCATTATTTGTCCTTCCAAAATTAAGTCTGTAAATATTAAGCCTTTGTAACCGCTACCGGCATATTTCATAGTAATACCCATTTTTGCAAAATCATCCTTATAAGTATCAATTATGGCTAGAGCAGAATTAATGGCTTTTGAATTATCACTTTTCAACTGAAATGTAACATTCAGTTTTTCATAGTCATAGTCAACTACTTTATCAAGATTTTCGGGGTCACCCGACATTTCGTAAAGCAATAAATATTGGGCAACCATATCCTGGCTATCGGGAATTGTGTTAAACGCTTCATCATCGGCATTCATTACCTTATTCATACGATTCACATAATCGGCAAGAGAAAACGATGTACCAACAACTTCAAGATCATTCTCAAGTTGGTTCTGCATTTTATCTACCAGTTTAAGAGCATCAGGATTTTTAAAGACATCTTTTTTGCCCTCTGCATCCAAGATTAAGTTTAAGGAAGTGGTACCACCAAAATGGGAGTTGATAAACTGATCGGTAAGAACTATCTCGCTATCACTTTCAAATTTATCAAGGAAACTGGAGTTAATCCATATTTTCTGCATCCCTACAATCGACAATACAATAATTGCTGCAGTAGCAAAAATGGATACCTTTTTGTACCTCACAACTTTTAATGCAAAACTTTGGTAAAATGTAGAATTATTACTCGTTTTTTTCTTCTTCTTTTCTTTAAGTTTTGGAAGTCCGAATATCATAATTCCCGCAGGTATTATTACTAATGATAATATCATGGCAACCAACACACCAAAAGCAGTGAAAATTCCAAAGTATTTAATTGGATAAACCTGAGAGGTAAGCAAGGAAATAAAGCCAACAGCCGTGGTAATGGAAGTCATAACTACTGGACTCCACATATTCTTTATCATGTCCAAAACTGCTTCTTTTTTCCCAGCATCAGGGTTTTTGCGCTGAAACAAATGCAAGTGGCTGTACAAATGTATTCCATCTGCAACCCCAATCGCAATTAGCATTACAGGAATCATTGTGGAAACTGCATAAATAGGGATATTTACCAGAGCCATTAATCCAAAACTCCAGAGAGTGCTAAAAAATACAACCGACATAGTCAATAAAGTACTCCTAACACTCCTAAGCATTATGTACAATACAATTGTGATTACCAATAATACTATTGGAACCATACGTTTCATATCTTCAGGTCCAAGCAAAGCCATTGTACCTTCCACAATCGGACGGCCGGCAACATGAATTTTAATGTCTTCAGTTTGAAATGAATCAACTAATTCAAGAATTTCATTGTAAAACTCCTGTGTAAATACATCATCTCTAATCTCTGCAATAATAACAGTAACAGTTTCATCGGTTGACACAAGGCGTCCGATAACCATTTCATTATTTCTAACATTTTGCTGTAATTCCTTAAGTTTCTCTTCGGTTTTAGGCACTCTTTTAAAGAAACTTCTTACATCCATCCCCTCTTCATCACCCACAATATTATCAGCAGTGTAAAGTGAAGTAACATCTGCCTTTTCAATTTCATCCATTTTTTGCAGTTTTTTTGTCAACTGCTTTAATGTATCAATGGTTGCAGTATTATAAATACCGTTTTTATTTTCTATGGCAACTATAATACCATCGTTTATACCGAACCACTCTTCTGCCTGATCACTGTAAACAAATGCCGGATGATCCTGTGGCATATATTTATCAAGATTTGTTTCCATTTTAGAGTTTTGGCTCATGTAATAGAAAAAGATCACACTCAATAGTAAAGTTAGTACTATTGATAGCCATGGTAGATTCATTGATTTCTTAAGTAATTTTTCCATTATTAATTTGTTAGTTAGTATTTACTACTATTTTGATTCTAAAAAAAGGCTTGACCAAGCCCTTTTTTGAAATATTTAATTTATAAAACTTTTGTTGCTGTTGTGGGGCGAGGTGCTTTTACTACCAATATCCTTACTATTGAATCTGTATTATTGTAAATACAATGGACAATATCCTTTGGACTTTCAACAAGACTATTTGTCTCGACTCGCTTTTTTTCTTCTCCAATTAGCACATCTGGAGTACCTTCAATAACAAAAAAGAAAACGTCAACCGGAGTAATATGAGGTTTCAGGCTTTCGCCTGGATTTAGTTGCATATGAACAGCCTGAGCCGATTCATTATTGTAAATCATACGTGCATCAATCTGGTGCATATTATTTTTAATTGGTGTTTCTGAGACTATTGAAATATTCATGATTATCGTTTTTTATTAGTTTAGATTAATGTCTGGACAAGCAAGTATTTTGTCAAGTCCTTCTATTAGTTTACTTCCTTCTTTTCGAAGATCGAAATTATGGTTATTAAGATCCCAGCGTTTTACAAGTAATCTTAAAGAGCCCATTATCAGCAAAGCAAGTGTTTTTAACTCTATGTCATTTCTTACATTTTTTTCTTCCTGACCTTTTGCAATAATACCTTCTATTGTCTGAGCGTGCATATTCAGCACTTCTGTAATCTTATTCTTTAGCAATTTTTCATTTTTAAAAATCTCCTCAGAGAAAATTACTGATACCATTGAAGGTGTTTCTGAGAAGAGATCTAACATACGAGAAAACATAAAGTTAATTTTTTCAATTGCTGTCCCCTCGAAATCTTTCATCAGTCCTGACAACATTTTAGCCATTTCCTTAAAGTTATTAAGTATGCTTAGCAGTATCTCTGTTTTACTTTCAAAATGTCTGTAAATTCCTGGTTCAGAAATACCAATGGCTTTGGAGAGATTTTTAATGGTTAATCCCTGAATGCCCTTTTCATCTATTATTTTGATGGACTCTTCAATTATTTGCTGTTGCCTATCAGAAAGCATTTTAATATTGTTAGTTAGTATTCACTCGCAAAATAACAACTAATATTTTAAATGGCCAAAATATTTTAACAATTTTTATCAATTGCCTATTTAAACCGCTGATAAATAGTGCTTACGTAAATGTTTCAATAGTATTTAATCTATTATCCAGAATTTTTACTATTCGTGCTTGTACTTATTCGAATATCTTTGCCAAACAAAAATTAATCTGGTTTTTTGAAACGTTTATTAATCCATTTTGTAATTCTATTAATAATGGTAGATGTTGTTGCTCAGCATCAGTCAGAACAAACTTTTGTAGAATTTAAGGTTTCCAACGATTTTATGTTTAGCACCGATCACTATTTTTCAAACGGTTTGCAGTTACGTGTTTATGGTGACTTTTTATCGAAATCACCCATTAATTATATTTTACTCCCAAATTCCAAAACCGATAACACTTACTACGCACTTACTATTACTCAAAATATTTATACCCCAACTAAAATATTTACTACTGAAATTCAGTATCACGATCAGCCCTATGCAGCATATTTATTATTGGGTAACCGAAAGGAATCATACAATCTTAATAAAAAACTAAAAAAAGTTTCCGAATTTCAATTGGGTGTTCTAGGATCATATGCTGGTGGCAGAATATTGCAAAACTCAATACACACTTTCCTTCCTACATCCGATCCGGCTAAAGGATGGGAAAACCAGGTTGCCAACGATCTGGCAATTCAATACATGGCAAGTTTTGAAAAGGGATTGATAAATCATGATGTTTTTGAATTAAATGCCTATGCATCAGGAATTGTTGGTAACCCCCATACTGAATTAAGTTTAGGTACTTATTTAAGAATTGGCCGATTTGAGAATTTTTTCAGCGGAAATGGAATGGGCTATGGTAAACATTTTCAGGTTTATGTGTTTGGTGGTGGCGAAATAACTTATATGGCCTACAATGCAGTTTTACAAGGAGGTATGTTTAATCAAGGCGAAATCTTTAATGTTGATAAAATAAATTACTTTCTGGCTTATTCCAAAATTGGCGTTGCAATAGTTTACAAAAGTGTAAAACTTGAAGTTGCTCAGGAAATGCTTAGCCCTCAGTTTGAAGGTGGCAGTAGACATTTATGGGGCAATGCAAAAATTGTTGTAGGGTTTTAAAATGACAAACTCAAGCACCCACATTCTCAACTTCTCAACCATTCACACACTCACCTACTCAACTAACTAAATCTCCATCTTTTTCATATTTTTGCCAAAAAATAAATTATGTCAGAAACTAATCTCACAAATATTTCAGAATTGGGCGAATTTGGTCTGATCGACGAACTAACAAAAGATATTAAACCAAAAAATAAATCAACAGTATTTGGTATTGGCGATGATGCTGCAGTTTTGAAGTATCCCAGAGGAAAACGTGTATTAGTATCAAAAGACCTGCTTATTGAAGGAGTTCATTTTGATATGACATTTATGCCATTAAAACATCTAGGATACAAATCGGCAATTGTAAATTTCTCAGATATGGCTGCCATGAATGGCAAGCCTCTTCAAATGTTAGTTGGCTTAGGTGTTAGTAGTAAGTTTTCAACAGAAGCACTAAAAGAAATCTACGTCGGCATGAAAATGGCATGCGACAAATACGGTGTTGATTTTGTTGGTGGCGACACCACAAGTAGCACTCATGGATTATTTATTTCAGTAACCGTTATTGGAGAAGCCAGCGAAAAAGAAATTGTTTATCGCTCAGGGGCCAAACCCAACGATTTACTCTGTGTATCGGGAGATTTAGGGTCATCATACATGGGGCTTCTCGTTTTAGAAAGAGAAAAACGAGCCTTCGAGGCAAACCCAAAAGTTCAGCCCGAACTTGAAGGTCATGATTATATTTTACAACGCCATTTAAAGCCCGAGGCAAGAGTGGACATTGTTGACTCACTGAAAAAAGCCAAAATACTTCCTACCTCAATGATCGATATTTCTGACGGACTGGCCTCTGAAGTATTACATATTTGTAAATCATCGGAAACGGGTTGTGTTATTTATGAAGAGAAAATACCCATTGACCAAACAGCCTTCGACATGGCAAAAAAATTCAATATTGTTCCGGCTGTTGCAGCCATGAATGGTGGTGAAGATTATGAACTGCTGTTTACCATCGATCAGTCGGATTATGAAAAAATAAAATTGGTTGATGATGTTTCTGTAATCGGATATGTTACAAATAAATCTGAAGGTCAGCGCCTAATTACCAACGACAATCAGTCAGTAGATATTGAAGCTCAGGGCTGGGACTCTCTTAAAAAGCAGATTTAGGGCAATAATATCACTAGTTATAAATAAGGATGTTTAGGCATTTTAGTAGTCATAAATAATGATTTTGTTCCTTTAGAACTGGTAAATTAATAGTTCTGAAAGTTTTTTATAACTTTGGACGGTATTCTGTGTAAATACCTCAAAATGATTAATACTACTTCCTTTACTGCAAATACTTCCAATTCTATTATTGAAGATGTTCTCTTAGTTGATCTTCAATTTAGCATTCTCCATTTAAATATTATTGAAAGAAAGACTCTGAATATTAATGAGTAATTCAACTGATAAAATACTGCAACTACTAAATGAGATCAAGGACTTTGATGATTTCAAAGAACACAAAAGTGCCCTGTTGGAAACATTAAAACTGGTTGAAAAAGATGAAGAGTTTATTAATTTCAAATACGAGCGTGCGATTAAAGATAAAAACCATGCATTATTACTTCTGAACAAAAACTCAACTGATTTAAAAAATGCTAATGCCGAACTTTCACAAAGGGCTGAAGAACTTGATTCGCTACTTAACACAATACCAGCACTTGTCTTTTTTAAGGATATTGAATGCAAATATGTAATGGTTAACAAGACCTATTGTCAGTTTACAGAAATGAAAATAGATGAAATTGTTGGCAAAACCATGGATGAAGTAATAAGCGGTCATAATACTTTGGTCAATTATTCGGAAATTGAGAAAGGAGTAATAGAAAGTGGAAAGGCTGTGTACAATATCGAGGAGAAACTCATTAAAAATAATGATGACTTTTGGCTTTCAACCAATCTAGCACCTGTAAAAGATGAAAAAGGAAATACCATTGGTTTGATTGGTGTTTCGTGGAATATTACAGAGCAGAGAAATTATGAATTGCAGTTGCGTAAATCAAAAGACATAGCTGAAGAAGGTACTAAGGTTAAAAACCAATTTCTGGCTAACATTAGCCATGAAATAAGGACTCCCCTGAATGGAATTATCGGTATGTCGCAAATACTTACAAAGACAAATCTGGACAAAAATCAACAGGATTATTTAAGTATCCTAATTAATTCCAGCGATAGTCTTCTTTCTCTTGTTAATGACATATTAGATTTCTCAAAAATTGAGGCAGGTAAATCTGAACTCGAATTTAGTGATTTTAATTTTAGAGAACTTTTAAGCGACGTTAAAAATGTAATTGAGGTAAAAGCAGAAGAAAAAGGTCTTGAATTTGATATTGTCATAACTAAAGAAATACCTGAATGGGTTAATGGTGACCTTCACAAACTGAAACAACTAATCCTTAATCTTGCTAAAAATGCTGTTAAATTTACTAGTTCAGGAAGTGTTACAATTCATGCAGAACTAATTAAATCAACAAAAAAATATCACCAGATTGGCATAAAGGTTTGTGATACCGGAATTGGAATAAAAGATGAAAAAATAGATGGCCTTTTTGATGGTTTCTATCAACTCGACTCTACTACAACAAGAAACTATGGTGGCACAGGCCTTGGTCTGGCCATTTCTAAAAAACTTGTGGAAATGATGGGTGGAGAGATAAAAGCCACCAGTGTTTTTGGCAAAGGTTCCGATTTCTGGTTCAGTGTTAAACTATTTGCACCCAACGAAAGAAACTTATTTACCGATGTGGAAAACTTAAGACCAAAAAGCCCACTTAATGTTTTACTCGTGGAGGATAATCTTGTAAATCAAAAAGTTACTGAATTTAGCATCAAACAAATAGGCTACCATATCGATATTGCCAACAATGGACTGGAGGCCATTGAAAAATACCGTAATAATGATTATCATTTTATTCTTATGGACCTTCAAATGCCAATTATGAATGGTTTCGACTCTTCAGTTGAAATTAGAAAAATACAAAACAATGAAACGGAAAGACAGCACATCCCAATAATAGCATTAACAGCCAATGCAACAAAAGAAGATAGAAATAAAAGTTTTAAGGCTGGAATGGATGGGTTTATGAGTAAGCCTTTTAACTCAATAGAATTAAAAAAACTTTTAGTTAAACTTTCTGTTCTTTAATTTTATGCCAATTACTGAAATAGTTTTACTGATAGTTGCCGGGGTAATGGTAGGCTTTATCAACACCCTAGCAGGTGGGGGAAGCATCATATCATTATCATTATTAATGATGCTGGGATTACCTGCTTCAATTGCCAATGGCACAAACCGGATAGCAATAACAATTCAAACATTAACAGCCACCACCAGTTTCAGACAGCAAAAAGTACTCGACTTTAAGAAAGCAATCCATATGGCAATTCCAGCCACCTTTGGATCAATACTAGGTGCATGGTTTGCTGTGGACATAAATGAAGAAGTTTTTGAAAAAGCCATAGGTGTAGTAATGCTCATTATGCTGATATTTATTTTCTACAATCCCAAAAAATACATTTATGGTAGAAAAGACATTATTGAGAAACCAGTTACATGGAGAACTTATGTAATCTTTTTTGCCATAGGCCTCTATGGTGGTTTTTTACATATGGGAGTAGGCTACTTTCTACTAACGGCAATAGTTTTAGGAGCAGGATATGATTTGGTTAAAGCCAATGCCATTAAAGTATTTGTGGTTTTTGCTTATGTTCCGTTTTCCCTTTTAATATTTATTATATATGATCAGGTAGACTGGCTTTATGGTTTAGTTTTGGCAATTGGCAATGTTGCAGGTGCATTAATTGCTTCCCGTTTAGCAGTTTCAAAGGGTGTTGACTTTGTGAAATGGGTAATTGTTGTGGTAATCCTTCTTACCTCCGGGCAAATGTTCGGACTTTATGATTTACGGGAACTTATTGACCTTAATCTGATTAAGTAATCAGAATTTTATTGGCAAGCAAATAAGGATTAATATTCTCATACTAAACTATTAATTTTGATAAATTTGCAATAGACACAAACAATTAATGAAACGTCTGTTTTTATTATCTTTTCTGATTTTAGTGACTATACTTGCAAAGTCACAGAAAAGTTATCCTGATACTTTGTTTGCATACTTTACAGATGAAAAGATTACCCTTGATGGAAATCTTAATGAGCACTGCTGGCAAAATGCTTTTAAAATTTCTAACTTTACTCAGCGCGAACTCAATGAGGGCGAGCCTGCCACTGAAAAAACAGAGGTGGCAATAATCTATTCTACTAATGTAATGTACATAGGCTTTTGGGGGTTTGATAAGGATGCGGAAAAAATAGTTACTCAAAAAATGGAAAGGGATTTTCGATGGGGTACCGATGACAATTTTGAAATAATAATCAGCACTTTCAACGATAACCGTAACGGATACCTATTTGTTATCAATCCAAATGGAGCTCGTGCTGATGTGCTTATTTCCAATGAGGGAGAGGGATTCAACAGAAGTTGGAATGGCGTTTGGGATGTGACAACTTCGATTACCGATGAGGGTTGGTTTGCCGAAATACAGATTCCTTTTTCAACACTAAAATTCAAAAATGCTGACAGCCTCACATGGGGAATTAATTTTGAAAGAAATATTAGGCGCAAGAAAGAACAAGTAATGTGGCAGGGCTGGTCGCGGATATTCGAACTTGAAAAAATTTCTCAAGCCGGAAAACTAACAGGGCTCAATAATATTAAGTCGAAAAATAAAGTTGAAATTAAACCTTATGTTTCGGGAGGAGTTGAGACCATTAAGGATGACAAAACTTACGGCAGATACAAAATTGGAGGCGATGTAAATATTGATATTACCCCTACCCTAAAGTTAAACTTAACAATAAATACCGATTTCGCCCAAGTGGAATCCGACAGAGTACAAATAAATCTTAGCAGGTTTTCGCTTTATTATCCCGAAAAAAGGCAGTTTTTTCTGGAAGCAAAAGACCTCTTTCAGATGAATATGGGATCCAGTAATGAAATTTTTTATTCAAGAACAGTAGGCCTTGAAGATGGAGAAGAGGTTCCAATTATTGCCGGGGCCAGATTGTTTGGTAAACAAAACAGGACATCAATTGGCGTAATGTCAATTCAAACCATGGCAAAGGATTCAATTTTAACAACCAACCATTCGGTGGTTAGAGTACGTCAGGATATTGGACGGCAATCAAGCATTGGTGGAATAGTAACATCAAAAATACTTAATGGCAGACAGAACATTGTTTATGGAGCAGACTTCACCTATTCAACATCGAAAATATTTGGTGATAAAAACCTCATAATCAATGGTTCATTTGCGCAGTCACAGACAAGCGACTCGCTAAATATTTCAAATTCTTCATATAATTTCTCGCTTTCATTTCCCAACGACTGGATTGAATATGACCTTGCTGTGGTAGGTATTCAACAACATTTCAATCCTGAAATGGGCTTTTTACGTCGCAACAATTACCGCATGTATTACACAGAGTTGCAGTTTAATCCACGTCCTAAATTTCTTCCTTTTTTTAGAAATCTAATTCTTAAACCTATCGATATTAACTATTACGTAAACGAAATGACCAATGAATTGGAAAGTATTTTTTATGAATTCCGTCCTTTTGGTTTTGTTACAAAAAGCGGTGAGTTTGCAGAATTTAACTTTCAGTTTTTGTACGACAGATTGGAAGAGCCCTTTGAACTTCTCGACCAGGTAGTTATTCCTGTGGGGGAGTATTGGGACAAAAGATGGGAAGTGCAACTTGAATCTTTTCCCGGAAGGAAACTTTCAGGCGAATTTTATATCAACAGCGGTAGTTTTTACACTGGTGAACGTACTCGCATTTCAACTGAGGCCAACCTCAACTTCAACAGACACTGGAATCTTTCAGCCGAATGGAGCAGGAACTATCTCTATTTCGATGAGTTGAATTTTATTACCGACGAAATTGGAGGACGAATAATTTATGCATACAATCCAAAACTAAATACCAGCCTTTTTGGACAATGGAATAACGAGGATGATGAAATGTTATTTAACTTTCGAATTAACTGGATACCAAAGATTGGTAGCGACTTTTATTTCGTCGTAAACCAACTAATCGATACCAAGGACAATAGCATTAAGTTTACTCAAACAACTGTTTTAGCAAAACTAATCTGGCGATTTGCCATGTGATATCATTTTTTTTATTCGGGATAATTAACCATTTTTGCTAAAAACTTTAGTCATGCCCTCCTTAAAATTAGTAAATAACGATTCCTGGCTCAAACCATTTGAAAGTGTTATTCTTAGGCGTTTTGAGAAAACTAAATTGAAACTAAATGACATAAAGAAGACCAACTCAAAGTTGTCAGATTCAGTAAACGCTCACCTTTATTATGGTTTGCACAGAACAGAAACGTCATGGGTAATCCGTGAATGGGCTCCAAACGCGACTTCTATTTATTTAATTGGTGATTTTTCCGGATGGGAAACCCTTGAAAAGTTCAGATTTAAAAAACTTGAAAATAATAACTGGGAATGTACATTACCGTTGAAAGATCTGCATCATGGCATGCTCTACAAACTGCTTATCGACTGGGGTACTGGAAGTCATGAGAGAATACCTGCCTATTGCCGTCGTGTTATTCAGGATGAGGAAACAAAAATATTTTCTGCCCAAGTTTGGGACCCAAAAAAAATTTACAAATGGAAGAATAATTCATCAATAAAAATTGAAAATCCTTTAATTTATGAGGCTCATATTGGCATGGCCAGCAGTAAGGAAAAGGTAGGTTCCTATGCTGCGTTCCAAAAAAATGTGCTTCCTCGAATTGCCAAACTTGGCTACAACACTATTCAGTTAATGGCCGTTCAGGAGCATCCATATTATGGCTCCTTCGGATATCAGGTTTCAAATTACTTTGCTCCTTCATCGCGATTTGGCACTTCTGAAGAATTAAAAGAACTTATTGATGAAGCACATAAACTTGGAATCGCAGTAATCCTGGACATTGTTCATTCGCATGCTGTGAAAAACGAACTTGAAGGCTTAGCCAAATTCGATGGTACCGATTATCAGTATTTTCATCAGGGTGCTAAAGGTGATCATCCTGTTTGGGATTCCAGATGTTTTAATTACGGTAAGGATGAGGTAATTAATTTTTTGCTTTCCAACTGCAAATACTGGCTTGAAGAGTTTCATTTTGATGGATTTAGGTTTGATGGAGTGACAAGCATGATTTACAATCATCACGGACTTAGTATCGACTTTGTTAACTACGATATGTATTTCAATAATGAGCAAGATGAAGATGCTTTAACCTATCTTGCCCTTGCAAATATCCTTACACATGAAATCAATCCTAATGCAATAACCATAGCCGAAGATGTTAGCGGCATGCCTGGTATTGCCTCAACCTTTGAAGATGGAGGAATTGGATTCAACTATCGTATGTCCATGGGTGTTGCCGATTATTGGATAAAGACCATAAAAGAGAAAAAGGATGAAGAATGGGATATGGGTGAATTGTACTATCAACTCATTAATAAAAGAGATGACGAACGCACAATAAGTTATGCCGAAAGTCATGATCAGGCAATGGTTGGTGATAAAACCATCATTTTCCGTTTGATGGATAGCCATATGTACACTTCAATGTTAGTGTCAGATAAAAATATTGATGTGGACAGAGGCATGGCCTTGCATAAAATGATTCGCCTTGTAACAATTGCCACTGCAGGTGATGGCTATCTTAATTTTATGGGTAATGAATTTGGACATCCTGAATGGATAGACTTTCCACGTGAAGGCAATGATTGGAGTTTTAAATATGCCCGCCGACAATGGGAATTATCTGATGATAAAAAACTAAAATATTTTTTCCTAAATGAGTTTGACAAAGCAATGGTTAACTTGATTAAGAATGAAAACACTCTAAACTACAAACCAGTAGGCATCATCCAGAACACTTCTGATGGAGTTATTATTTTTAAAAGAGGCAGTTTAATTTTTACATTCAACTTTAACCCTAGTACATCATTTACCGACTATGGTTTTGAAATTGAGTCTGGCAATTACAAAGTTGTATTGAATACCGACAATAGCAATTTTGGAGGTGCCGATTTAAATGATGATACATTGACACATCAAACTCAGTCAGAAAATGGAGTCAACAGACTAAAACTTTATCTGCCTAGCAGATCAGCAATGGTTTTAAAAAGAGTTAATTAGCATTTAATACCAATTTCAATCTCTCAATGTAAATTCACATTTCTCGAGTTTTTATTACCACCAGTATCTCTGGACCAACCAGAACTTGCAATAGACTTGTCGCCCCGAATAGCATAAATAGTAGCCTTAGGCACGGCAGAAACAGTCACATAAACAACATTATTGGAACCAATTGCAGGGCATTGAAGAGTTGTTATTGCCTGAGGAATTGCCCACCTTAAAGTACCATCAACCTTATAAACCTGGAAATTTCCATCTCCATGATCAGTCATTGCACCATAAGCACTTCCATCTGAGTCGATGACAGTTTTACTTCCACCACCACCATAAGATCCAGTTTCCCATTTTAAAGTCCCATCCTGATTAAAGCAATAAAGGTCACTGCTCAGTAAATAAATAGATCCGTTGGGAGCAACAGTAGGATAGCCTTCACCAGCTACTTCAATATCCCAAATAAACTCACCAGTTAATGCATTGAACTTAGCCATTCTCTTTGGATAATAGAAAACCACAATCGGGTTTCCATCAGTTGATATTGCAATACTTCTTGGATTATATTCCAACGTTTTGCTCCATTTAACACTACCATTAGCAGGGTCAAATGCACTGAAAGTAGTAGAATAGTCATTTGCTTGCCCAAAAGCAAACAGAGTTCTGCTAATTCCAACTGCCAAATTATTTACTCCCGAAGGAACATCTCGCTTCCATAATACTCCCCCATCGCTATTCAATGCATAAATTTTTCGTGTATAAGCTCCACTGGCAATATGTGCAAAGAAAATTTCTCCATAATTACCAAGGGTTAGCCAACCAATATCATATCTCTCATTATTGTCTTCGGGTGGGGTATACGACCACATAATGCTACCGTTGGCTGAGTTCAATGCGTAAATTGTTGTGCTACAAATTACGTAAACAGTCCCATCAGGCCCCACCACAGGATCAGATGGATAGGCAGATTCCAGATCTGGGCTTGACCATTTAAAGGTACTATCAGAATTAATTGCGTGCACTCTGGCGAGTTGCCAGTTTGAACCAACCCTATCAGTTACTGAAACATAAATAGTTCCATCATCACCAAGGGCCACCCCTGAAATTTGAACGGTCTCTGTCGCTACCGGAATAACATCAAAATCATCATAAGTCCACAAAATTTCTCCTAGTTCTTCTACGGGAGTTGGTGGATCTGGTGTAAAATTTTCGCAGGAAGAATAAACTAATGCTAATAAAAACAGCAGAATTAATACGGGCATTGGTGGATAATTTTTCATAGAATATGTGTTTTAGGAATTGAAAACTCTAAAATACAAAATATTACATCCATCATCAAGACTAAGTGGCTAATTTATAGGGGGTTTAAATAAGATAGAAGATAAATGAGACTCCATTCATCCTATTGTTTTATCCATTTTGTTCTGGTTCCAGTAATCTTATCATAGAAAATATAAATACCTGGTTTCAGTATGCTAACATCAAGTGTTTTGATGTGATCTCTCTCAATGATTTCTGAGGATAAAATCTGACCACTTAGATTCAGCATATCTATTTTCCTTATAGTATTGCTTATATTTTTTATGGAAATATTATCCATTGCCGGATTTGGGAATACTTCAACATATTTTTCAAATTTTTCATCTATTCCTACATAAGAAGAAATAATTATTGAGGTAGTATCCCAACTTAATAAGTCATTTGAAACAAACTGAATAGTAAGAAACTCTCCCGCACTTTCGTATTCGTGGGTAGGATTTTGCTCGGTACTAAAATAACCATCGCCAAAATCCCAATACCAATAAGTTGAGTTTACACTTGTATCCGTAAACATTACAATATTTTCAAATCCAACCAACTGAAAACCTGCTTTTGGTTTGTGGATATTCAAAGCGAAATCTTCAACCTTATTAAAAACTGAATCCCAGTACTGGTTGGGCTCGTTAGGCCAGTTTCCATTATCAGTTCCATAAAACTCATGGCCTTCACCCCATACAAAATATGTTTCGGCTGCATTGCTATAACTTGCTAACTGCTCAGCAACCGGACCACTACCATAACTGGGTGGGAAAAACTCATTTCCAAATGCATAACCAAAGCCAAAGGGAACAGTTTGGTCAGAAATGCCATGGGCAAGAAAAATGGGTAGAGTATCTGTTGAAACAATCAAATTAGTGTCTTCAAGGGCACCCCAAAGTGCAATAATTCCATTTGCCTTCCCTGAGTGTTGAAATTCGTTTCCAGAACAATCGAGGCAACCAAGGTCGGGCGAGGTAAATGTGACTGAAGGCCTGTCGTCTTCGGTATCCATAAAAAAGTTATGCTGACAAATATATGCTCCGGCACTACTTCCTAAAAGGTAAATATTATTGGTATCGATACCATAAACATCTGCATTTTCCTTAAAAAATCTTATTGTAGCACGCCCATCCTGAATACCACGGTAAACTGCTCGTGTTGAACTTGAAGAACTAATTATGCTCATACCCAACCGGTATTCAATACTTGCTGTAACATAACCACGATGTGCCATTGAATCGCAGAATGCTTGCATGTCTTCTGCCTCTTTTGTGCCTGTTAAAAATGCTCCCGAATGTGTACAAATTAATGCAGGTCTGTATTCTAATGTGTCGCCTACAGGCTGAAAGATATCCATCAACAAATCCTGGGGGGAAGTACTGTTTTCGTTGAAATAAGGAGGATTGAGGGCAGGTGCATTGCCATAAACCACATCTGTCGTAATTGTAATTTCATCAAATATCGCTTCAAAATAACGTGAATTGTATGGAATTTGGGCTGCAGTAAATTTCATAAGAAACCCAAATAACAACAAAAAAATGGTCAAGAACTTAATCATATTAATGAGGTTTTAGAGAAAATAAAATTAATAAATTCTCATATCTTTACGAAATGTCTTCCATCTTTATTATTCAATTGATTATTAGTTTTTTTGTGGGTGGTGGATTTGTTGCACTGCTTACATTTCTTGCCGAAAAGTCAAGTAGCAAAGTATCGGGTATAATTCTATCTTTTCCCTCAACCGCCTTAACAGGATTCTTTTTTTTAGCATGGAGTCAATCGCCGGAAGAAGTAGCAATTGTGGTTCCCAGCAGTTTTATTCCAATTGGCATCTCTGTATTATTTCCAGTCTTTTACGCATATATTGCAAATTTTGGTGTAAGGCTTATAAAAAAGCGCATACTCCTGATTATGTTCGCTTTATTCTTCTCTGTAAGTATTTGGCTATTGCTGGCTCTACCTTTGGCACATCATAAAATATCTCATATTCTTTTTGGCATAACAGGATATTTAGTACTGATTAGTATTGGCTATTTTTTACTCAGACAAATAAAGGAAAATAGACTTCCCAAGCATTCATACTCAAAATGGCAAATTATTGGACGAGCTGTATTTGTTGGATTCCTTGTGGCATTAATAGTTTTTCTGGGTGAAGTAATCAATCCGTTTTGGGGGGCAGTTCTCGCCATGTTCCCAGGAGCCTTGTCGTGTTCAATAATAATAATACATTGGTATTATGGACACGAAAATCTTATGTCTGTTTTCAAAAAGGTTCCAGTCGGTTCACTTTCCACATTTTTTTACGCAATTACAGTAATGTTAACTTTTCCCTATTTTGGTTTTATCTGGGGTACATTTATTGCTTTTTTTGTTAGTCTTGTTACATCCTCAATTTTATCTGCAGTCCCTTTGTTAAACAAAAGTGATTATAAACTATAATCAACATATTTAGAGGGTGCAGGCAATTGTTCCAATGGCTTTTTTGATAAAATGGGTCTCATTAACCACTGCCGTATTTCATTACTAAAATGTCGGCTAAAATCAAGTTTATGTAGTTGTCCCTTCATTCCCCTCTCTTTATGAAGAATAAGTGTTTTTGTTAAAACAGCAGCCACAACATCCACAGGCTGAAGCATTTTATCGTCAAGTACAAGAATGTTGTCGGTCATACCCCCATCGGCAAACCTTACATTTACTTCAGGTGTCTGCCCTAAAATAGGGCCAGCATCAAGTTGTGTTGTCAACTGATGAATTGTAAGTTTTGACGTCAGGGCATTTCTGTCAATCAAATCCTGAAATGGTTGAGGTCCGGCTCCATGGCCTGCAAGCAAATCGGCCGGATGAAAATTATAAATTCCATAATTAGGGAAGTTGATTATGGGTTCATCAATAATCTGTCCAAAAACACAAACTAATATTACATCTGGTTTCCATTTATCAAGCAATTCCCTAAAATAATCCGTTTTAACAGCACCGGTAAAAACCGGGACCCCGTCCTTAAGTCCAGACTCGATCATAGCAGTCTCAAGTGAAATAGTATCCTCTTCATTATATTTCCTCCAAATCCTTCTCTTGACTGAGATTTTTGCGGTGGGTGATGCTGGGTCGTCAGTAACAAGACCAACAATATTTAAACGTGATGGATTTCGTTTTTCAAACTCCCTTAGAGTTTCCATTAATAAGTAACCCAACAAATAACTTCCAAGAACCAACACTCGCAAGCCTTCTTCAGTTTTGTTTTTGCTTTCCTCTTTAGATGGGAAAATTAATTGTCCCCAAGTTGAATCACCAACATTAGTTATGATTTTTCTTCCCTGATCATCATTAATTAAATTCTGATCTACTTTTTCTTCTGGATTATTTTTTGTCATTTTGATATTATTTTTCTTATTAATAAGTAATTATTTCTTTTCCATTCTTCCATTCAACACATCCAAAAACAAATTTTCAAAATAATTTAAATCTGTATCAACACATACATTAATTGTATTTCCAGCTGTAGAATCAATTTTTGTTCTACCATTCTCATCACCTTCTTCGGTAATTATTCTTATGGGTATGGCATTAGTGACTGCTACATTTTGATTTGAGGAAACAACTGCTGCCAGCGGATCCCAGAAATC